>Ga0265314_10001217_pt1 | contig 29592 bp, 18 predicted proteins | sample 4126metaG_FD_203106 | JGI IMG/M metagenome (GOLD analysis project Ga0265314, IMG submission 203106) | Rhizosphere microbial communities from Carex aquatilis grown in University of Washington, Seatle, WA, United States - 4-1-26 metaG | ecosystem: Host-associated > Plants > Roots > Rhizosphere >... | reverse complement strand
CACGGCCTTCGCGGTTTGGGGCGTCGCCGTCTGGGGCGTCGTTCGCCGCGCGACCTGCTGCTGGAAGCCGGACAGCGCTGCGGCCGCCAACAGCCCCGTCAATAACAGTTTGGTCTTCATTTGTGCGCCGCGTCGCCGAAGTGATCGTGGTGTTGCATGTGCTCGCTTCGCTGTTTATCCTGGCGCCTTGCAGCGGAACGCTGGTGAGCCGCGCTCAGGTTCGCCGCCCGGCTGGTGTCGGAGCTGACGGCACAGAGTGACACCAGGCGCTGCACGCGCTCCGTCCCGCAAGACGGACATGCAGCTTGGGGACTACTCGCCCGTTCAAGGTGCTCAAACTGCTGTTCACAGTCGAGGCACTCATACTCAAAAATGGGCATGCAGCATCCCCCCTAGGCGGCCCAATCCGCCAGCTAAGATGTTAGCCGAATTCGCGGACCGACACAATCGTCTGAACTCCTTGCCGGAATGTGCTGGCGTGCGACGCGGCTTTGCTACTCGAGAAGGCATGGACTCCAAACTTAGATAGTCCGGGGTCAGGGGATGTTTCGCGGGTTGGTCGGCGATCACTTTGAGGCACGAACGGCCTTCGGGGGATCTCCCTTCGCGGCCTTGGGAACGTCTCCGTCATGCATCCTGGCGATGTCGGCTAATAACTTCTTGGATACGACCGAACGAGGCTTGTCGACGGTAATATCCGCCTTCGACGCATACCCGTCACGATGCTTGACCAGAAGCCATTTCGTCCGGGGCGAACCTCCAATAACGGTTCGGACCAGTGCCCAGGATCCGCGGAGCTTGGCCCCGTACAGGGAAAATTTCAATTGCCCCGCTCGAAGCGACTTATCCACGTCCGGAACTTCCGGCATCCAGAACCCGCGATCCCAGACCATCACCGTTCCGCCTCCGTACTCACCTTCGGGAATCACCCCCTCAAACGACCCATAGTCAAGAGGATGATCTTCCACGGGCATCGCCAACCGCTTCACGGATGGATCCAGGGATGGTCCCTTCGGTATCGCCCAAGAAAGCAGCACTCCACGCCACTCCAACCGAAAATCGTAGTGCAGATGGCTTGCCTGGTGCTTCTGCACGACGAAGGCTAACTCCTTGTTGGGCGTTTCCAGGTGCGATGCCCCCTTAGGCTCCGGCGTAACCCTGAAATCGCGTGTTTCGTGATATTTCGTCAATGCCACTACTGTGTCCTCGCATCTCAGGTTCCAAACGGGATGCAACCAGCGGGACGGTTCTCGAGCCGAAGACTGCGGGGGGCGCATGGATCGGGCGTTCCATCGGGCCGCCCCGACGAACGGAGACCGCTAAGGTGAATAGTAACTTCTGTATAGCGAGTGTCGCCCTCTTAACTTGGGCTACCATGTCGAAAGCCTCTTGCGGTGCGGTCGCTTTCTGCCCCTGCGACGATTGTTGTTCGTGTTACAACGATAGGGGGTTGCGTACGATGAACATGCTGCAAGTGGTTGATCGAGCGACGGGTTGCAAACTATGAAGCGTTTCCTCTACACCAGTGCCTTCTTGGTTCTGATCGCCGGCTTGGCGCTCCAACAGACTCGGATGGTTGGACAAACCCCTGCCCCGAATGCGCTGGCGGGAGATCCGCATGGCGCCATGCTGAACACCTATTGTGTGGGGTGCCATAACGCGCGCTTGAAGACCGGCGGCGTGATGTTTGACACCCTGGACATCAAACACCCCACGGCTGATGCGGAAATCTGGGAGAAGGCGCTGCGCAAATTGCGCGGGCGGTTGATGCCACCTCCGGGTAGCCCCCAGCCGCCGCAGGCCGATATCGACGCCTTCACCACCTGGATGGAAGGCAGCTTGGATGCCAATCCCGGTCCTGTCACCGCGGGCCACGTCCCGGTCGAGCGTCTGAATCGCACCGAGTACACTGCGTCGGTGAAGACCCTCCTGGGCGTCGATGTGAACGAGAAAGACATCCTGCCGCAGGATATTCAAGTAGAAGGCTTCGACAACATCGCCTCCGCTTTGACTACGTCGCCAGCGTTCCTGGACCAATATCTCGACGCCGCGCGCCGTATCGCGAAGAAAGCCGTCGGCGATATGGCGCCGCCGATCTCATCTTGGGCTATCAAGGCAGAGGGGAACCAGGACCCCGAATTGCCGTTCCCGCCGGGCTTCCGCGCACGCGATGCGATGAAAATTACTCAGAACTTCCCGGCCGACGGTGAGTACCGCTTCAGCACCGCCTTCGACGAGCGCTCGATCGGTTTGTATAACGCCGGACTGCAGAACCGGACGACGCTGTTGCTGATGCTCGACGGCAAGGTCGTGTTTAAAGGCGACATTGGCGGGGCCGAGGACCTGCACCTGGCGAACGTCAAGGGCACCGACGGCTGGGCGCAGATTCTGGAGCGCTTCCAGAAGATCCCGGTAAAGGTAGAGGCGGGCAATCACGATATCATGCTCGGCTTCATGGACCGTTCGCATGTGGAATCGGACGACAACGTCGCGGGCGGCGGGGGAGGCTTCGGCGGCGCAACCGCCGCGCCGATGGCACGCCTGGCGGACCCCAAGAACGTCACTCTGGAGATTAAGGGCCCCTACAACCCCACAGGCATCTCGCACAGCACCACCCGGCCGCTGATTTATGTTTGCGATCCCGCGAAAATCGGCGAAACTCCCTGCGCGAAGCTGATTGCAGAGAACCTGGCGCATCATGCCTACCGCCGGCCCGTGACCACGGAAGATATCACCCACCTGATGCGCTTCTATGACGAAGGGCGCCTGGACAAGGGCACCTTCGATCAGGGCATCACGGAGGTAGTGGCGGCGGTTTTGGCCAGCCCCGACTTCCTGTTCCGCTCCATTCAGACTCCCAAGGGAGTCTCGAAGACTAGCGCGTTCCCGCTGTCCGACCTGGAATTGGCGTCCCGACTCTCGTTCTTCCTCTGGAATACGGGCCCCGACGCAGAGTTGTTGAAGCTGGCCGAGGCGCATCAATTGAGCAAGCCCGGCGCTCTGGACGCTCAGGTGAAACGCATGATGGCCGATCCGAAGGCCGAGAGTCTGGTGACCAGTTTCGCCATGAAGTGGCTGAACCTCAACAGCCTCGACCTGGTGCAGCCGGACCCGAAGATCTTCAATGGCTTCAGTGCGACCCTCCGCAAGGATTTCATGACGGAAGCCGAGAAGTTCCTGGGCAGCGTTCTGCTGGGGAACCGCAATGTGATGGAACTGCTGACCTCCAACCAGACATTCGTCAATAACCGGCTGGCGCGTCACTACGGAATTGAGGGACCAACCACGTCCGCGTTCAAGCAGGTAACTCTGACGGACCCGAACCGCTTCGGCCTGCTGGGCAAGGCGGCGGTACTGATGCGGACTTCCTACGGCGACCGCACCTCCCCGGTGCTGCGCGGCGCGTGGGTGCTCGATAAAATCATCGGCTCGCCTCCTACACCGCCTCCGCCAAATGTCGCAACCAATTTGACTCAAGAGCCTGGCGAGGCTCCGAAAACGGTCCGGGCTCGGCTGGAGCAGCACCGCGATAAGGCGAGTTGCCGACAGTGCCACGGTGTGATCGATCCAACGGGCTTGGCTCTGGAGAACTTCGACGCCATCGGGCAGTTCCGAACGACCGATCGCCAGGCGGGTAACGCCAAGCTCGATACCAGCACGGTTCTGCCGAACGGTGTCGCGATCGACGGTCCGGTCGAACTTCGCCAACAGCTCGCCAGCCGGCCCGATGCTTTCGTCGGGGCGCTCACGGAGAAACTCCTGATGTACGCCGTCAACCGTCAACTGGAGTATTTCGATATGCCGCAGGTGCGCAAGGTGGCGCGCGAGGCCAAGAAAGACGACTACACTCTGACTTCCCTGGTGTTGGGGGTCGTCCATACGAACGCGTTCCGCAAGCAAGCTCCGGAGGTCGTCTCCAAAGCGGCTCCCAAACTGAACGCAGTGGCAACAGCCGAAGTGAAAAAGTAGGAGACGATCATGTTCATCACCAAGAAGCACATCTCCCGCAGAACCATCCTGAAGGGAGCGGGTGTCAACCTGGCGCTTCCGTTCCTCAGCGCCATGGTGCCCGCCTCGACGGCCCTGGCGCAGACCGCGGCGAATCCCAAGATCCGCGCCGGCTTCTTCTACATTCCTCACGGCGCCATCATGTTCAACACCAAGTTTGGCCCGGAGATGGATCGTTGGACTCCTTCGGGCTCCGGCAGCGCCTTCAAGCTGAACGAGATCAACTCGCCGCTCGAGCCGTACAAGAAGTACGTGACCTCGTTCGGCAACATGGAAAACGCCGCGGCGGCGGGTTCGGTACACGTGCGGAATCCAGCGACTTGGCTGAGCGCCACCAATCCCACCGGCAACGCGATGGCGACAACGCTCGATCAGGTAATGACCAAGTTCATCAGCCAGGATACGCAGTTTCCTTCGCTCGAACTCTCCTCGGAGACCACGGTGCAGGTGGCGGCGGGCAATGGCGGTCCCTTTACCACGTTGTCCTTCCGCGATGCGAATACGCCGCTGCCGATGGAATACAACCCGCGCAAAGTCTTCCTGATGATGTTCGGCGAAGGCGATACTCCGCGGGAGCGCATCGCGATGGCCCGCCAGAAGAACAGCATTCTGGACCTGATCAATGTCCGGATCAACAAGCTGAAGGGTGACCTGGGTAGCGAGGACAAGGCCATTCTCGATGGATATCTCGAGAACGTGCGTGAGATTGAACGGCGCTCGAAGATGGCCGGCAACTCCAATCTTTCGGGCATCCAGATCCCCAATGCTCCCATCGGCGAGCTGGAGGATTTCGCCGCGCAGGAAAAGATCATGTACGACCTTCTCGCCCTGGCTTACCAGGCCGATCTCACGCGTGTCGCGACCTACATCACCGTGGCGGAAGGCACCAACCGGACCTATCCGTTCCTCAACATCTCCGACGGCTTCCACCCGGTCTCGCACCACGCCAACATCATGGAACGTATCCAGAAGCTGGTGCAGATCCAGAAGTGGCATATGCAGCAGTTTGCCGACTTCGTCAAGAAGATGGCCGATACGCCGGACGGACAAGGCTCGCTGCTGGACCACTCGATCTTCATGTACGGATCGAACATGAGCAACTCCGACCAGCACAGCAATTACCCGATCCCGAACCTGATCGTCGGCGGCGGCAACGGCAAGCTGAAGCAAGGCGGCCAGCATCTGGTGTTGCCGGAGCGCACGCCCATCGCGAACCTGCATCTGACGCTGCTGCAGAAGGTGGGTCATGAGCAGGATCACTTCGGCGACAGCACCGGAACCATCGCGGAAGTCTAGGAGTAACACGTGAATCCGACCGTGAATCGCGCTGTAAATAGACGAGAGGTTTTGAAAACCGCGGCCGCGGGCGCGCTCACACTGTGGGCTCCACGATTACTGAAAGCACAGCAGCCCGTCAACAAACTGACTGGCACCCTGGCCGTGATCGATGCGGGCGGCGCCAATGTCACCGCCTTATCCACCGGAGAAGGCTTCGTGCTGGTAGACAGCGGAGCGCCCGGATCCGGCGATGCCGTGATGGCTGGGCTAAAGGGCTTGGCTCCCAACGGCAAGGTCCAAGCCTTATTCAATACGCACTATCATCTGGACCAGACCGCCAACAACGAGCGGTTCGCGGCGCAGGGCGCCAAGATCATCGCGCAAAAGCACACCCGGGAATGGATGGCGACCAAATACTGGGTGTCGGCTGAGCAGCGCTATGAGAAGGCTCGCCCAAAGGCAGCAATCCCCACTGAGACCTTTACCGTTCAAGGCTCGATGAAGGCTGGTGCCGAGGAAATCGACTACGGCTACCTGCGGATGGCGCATACCTCCGGCGACCTTTACGTCCACTTCAAGGGCGCGAACGTGATCGCCGTGGGCGACGTTGCTTCGCCGCTGCGCGATCCCGAGCTCGATTGGTTCACCGGAGCGTGGGTCGGCGGCCGCGTGGATTCCATGGATCTGCTGCTCGCGATCAGCAACGATCAAACCCGGTTCGTGCCGGCGTACGGCCCCGTCATGACCAAGGCGCAATTCAAGGCCGAGCGCGACATGATGGAGGAAGTCCGGCAGCGTATTTTCGACCGGGTCCGGGCGGGCGAAGGTCCCCAGGACATGCTGGAGGGCGGTGCTCTGGACGGCCTTCCGCGCAAATGGAAAGATCCGTTGAGGTTTTTGTATACCGCAGCGAAGGGTGGTTGGGCGTACCAGGACAAGTTGGGTGCGAACGTTGTTTAGGAGACGCGCTCTGGGAGAAATGAATGAAGCGCTTTAATCTAGCCGTTTTGTGTGCTGCTGCCACGGTTGCGGCTCTGGCTTTGACGCATGCGGTTCTGGCGCAAGCACAGCAGGCCCAGAAGGCCGCCGGCGATCTCGCGTTGCTCATTCAGTCCGGCAAAACCAAGCTGGCACTCGAACAAATTCAAGCCGGGGCAGACGTCAATCGCGCCCAGCCCGACGGCACCAGCCCTCTGATATGGGCGGTGGACCGCACGGAGTATGACATCGTGGCGGCGCTGATCGCCAAGAAAGCCAACGTAAACGCCGTCAATGAGTTTGGCGTTTCGCCCCTGACGGTGGCCGCCCGGCAGTCCAACGCGCGCCTGGTCAAGATGCTGCTCGACGCCGGGGCGAAGGTCGATTCCGCAAACCCGGATGGTGAGACCGCGCTGATGATGGCGATCAGCGGAGGCGATGTATCGGTCGTCCAACTACTGGTCAACGCCGGCGCGAACGTGAATACGATCGAGGAATTTCATCGCCAGACCCCGCTGATGTACGCCGCTGCTTCCGACCGCAACGCGGGGCCGATGGTGAAGCTTCTGCTTTCCAAAGGCGCCGACGTCAAGCCGCGGGCGCTCTACACGGATTGGCCCAGCCAGGTTACCAGCGAACCCCGCACGCAGTATCGTTCCGTGGGCGGACTAAACGCCTTGTTGTACGCGGCGCGCAGCGGCTGCTATCAGTGTGTCGAAGACTTGATCGCGGCCGGAGCCGACGTAAATCTGCCGACTCCGGAAGGCGTTACTCCGCTGATGATCGCCCTGGACAACGAGAATAACGGCGTGGCCAAGCTCCTGATGGATAAAGGAGCCGATCTCAACGTTTGGGATTGGTGGGGACGTACGGCCTTATGGATCGCTGTCGATCGCAAGAGTAGCCCAGGCGGAGGAGGCGGTTTCAGCGGTTTCGCCGGGGGCGGCGGAGGCCGTGGAGGTGGTGGACGCGGCGGTCGCGGTGGGCCTGCACCTGTCGCGGCTCCTGCCGGGCCTGTTGTCTCCAGCATGGACATCATCAACGCGCAGCTGAGTGCGGGCGTCGATCCGAATCCGGAAATGAACTTTCATCGCCCGAACGCCCCCAGCCGAGGACGCTTTGGAGACAACCAGATCAGCACCGGCACGACGCCTTTGTTCCGCGCAGTGCAGAACAACGATGTGGAAGTCATTCAGGTTCTGCTGGCAAAAGGCGCCGATCCCAACATCAACACCATGGGATACACTGCCTTCCTGCTGGCCGCTGGGGCCGGTCCCACTGGGCGCGGCGCCGCCACACAGGTGAATATGCAGATCCTGGACCTGATGACGCAGCATTCCGCCGACGTGAATGCTAAAGTCACCGGTACCCAGACCTACTCGTTTAATGTTTCCCGCGCTCCTTCGAACAACGAGGGCACCTCGGCACTTCATGAGGCGGCGCGCGCGGCCCGGACGGATTTGGTGAAGTATCTGCTCGATCACGGGGCCAATCCCAGCCTCCTCGATTCCGATGGCAAGAAGCCGATCGATGTCGTCGGTGTAGCGCGCGCCGGCCGCGGTGGCGGTGCACCGCCCGTCGCAGCTGCTGCCGGCCAAGCTCCTGCCCAAGGTCAAGCCCAGGGCCAAGCTAAAGGTAATCCTCCGGCTCCTCCTGCCGTAGCCGGGGCTGCCCCAGGTCGCGGCGCGGCTCCCGGAGGTGGCGCTGGACGTGGAGGCGCAAACTCGGCTGCCGTGGCCGAGATTCGAGCCATGCTCGAAGCGGCCGCTGCCAAGAAGTAACCCTCCCGACCATGCGCTTCTGGGCACTTACCTCGCTCGCGCACTCATCGAACAAGCCGGCCTCGATTGCGCTTGATGGCAGCGGGGACACTCCAGCTTTTTGGCTGGGGGTCTCCATAAGGTGTTTCACTTATCAGATGACAACCGACAACCAGCTTGCGCGAGTTGCCTAAGGCCTCGATCTAGAGGGGTGGGCCTTGCACTGCTCGTTTCCACGATATATCTTTGTTGTGCAAGTGTATACGGGAGGAGTAGCGATGCAATCGCCCAGAAGAACGAGTGCAAGACCCGCGCGGCACGTCTGGTGGTGCCTACCGCTCATGCTTGGGTTCGTTTTAATGCGACCGAACGTCCTCTTGCATGCAGCTTCCAACATAGCCGCCGTAGCGAACGCCGCAAAGGCTGACGATCTGCCTGCGGTGCGCAAGTTGATCAAAGAACACGCCGATGTCAACGTGACCGCCAACGACGGGTCCACTGCGCTCTTGTGGGCGGCCTACCACTCAAACGTAGAAATTACGAAGGCACTTCTGGCGGCGGAAGCCTCGGTTGACGTCCCTAACCATTATGGCGTCACCCCTCTTCTGCAGGCGAGCCGCAACGGCGACGTAGAGGTCATGCGCTCACTGCTCGATGCGGGAGCGGAGCCGACGCGTTGGCACGCTGAAGGCGAGACGCCGCTGATGGCTGCGGCGCGTACCGGCCGCGTGGACGCCGTCAAATTACTCCTTTCTAAAGGCTCCTTCGTCAATGCCACGGATCAGTTTCAGGAAGAGACCGCATTAATGTGGGCATCCGCCGAAGGTCATGTAGAGGTGGTGAAGGCGCTGCTTGCCGCGGGCGCGGATCCGAACCAAAAGGCGCACGTCTCCACCCTGACCGATCGTAAGAACGCAGACCATCCTTCCGGCGGCTTTACGGCGCTGATGTTCGCCGTTCGCAACGGACACGAAGATGTTGTCAGGGCGCTGATCGCCGGCGGCGCCGATCCGAAGCTGACCAACGCGGATGGCGCGACCGCGACCGTCGTCGCCGTCGTCAACGACCGCTTCGACCTGGCCAAAACGTTGCTCGACCTCGGCGCCGACCCCAACGACGGAGCCTTGTTCTTCGCCGTCGACATGCACGACGCCACGATCGACATGCGCGCGCACGACGGCTCACGGCTGCAGCCCAACCATGCGAACAATCTGACCGCTCTGGGTCTGGTTAAGGTGCTGCTCGACCTCAGCGCGGACGTGAACAAGCCGTTCATCGGCGCGTTACACTCGACCACACTATGCTGCGGCGCGGCGATCAACAGCTCGCCGTTCTACCGCGCTGCAACCGCGGGCGATGTGGAGGTTCTGAAGCTGATGCTGGCCCCTCATACACCAGCTAACGCGGCGAAGATCGAGTGGAGCCCGAGCGACGTCAAGTCTAAGGACGGCAAACCTGGCCGGCCGAATCCTAACGTCGGCCGGACGCCCTTGATGGCCGCTATAAAAGGTGGCCAAGGCGCACCGATCGCGGGGGGACCCGGTTTCACCCGCATTGGTCCGCCGGTCTTCCGCGAGCCCGGCAGCCGCGATCCCCTTGAAGCTCTCAATTTGTTGCTGGCCGCCGGGGCCAATCCTAACGTGAAGGCGTCCGACGGCTCGACGCCGCTCCACCAGGCCGTGCAAGAGGAACACGTAGGGATGATTCGGGCGCTGGTAGCCGCCGGGGCAAAGCTGGACGCCGTCAACAAGGACAATCTCACGCCCCTGCTTCTGGCCGAGACACCTAAGAAGCCGAACCCCGCCGATATGGGCGACTTGGACGTGTATAAGCCCAAGCGCAATTCGAAAGAGGAGATCGTCGCGGCCCTGCGGGATCTGATGCACCTTGGTCCCAACGATCCGGCTCCTCAGCCTCCGCCGCTTCCGAAGGAAGCCGACAAAAAAGTGACGGACGACAAGGAAAAGAAAGATACTCCAAAGGCAGCGGTGACGAGCGCTCCATGAGCATGCGGGAAAGCATAACGAGGAAAGTCATAATCGCAGCGACGTCGGTGGTTTTCGCTATCGGCGTGTCGCTGGTCGCGCAGACGGCTTCGCGACCGGCCGCTGCCACTCCGCCGGCAGCAAGCGCGAGCGCGGATGCAGCCCAGTATCGCGCGTTAGTGAATAAGTACTGCGTGTCGTGCCACAACGCCCGCACGGCGAATCCGGCGGAGGGTCCCGTCAATCTCGAAGGGGCGGCTTTTGACGATCTCCTGGGCCATGCCGCAACATGGGAGCGAGTCATCCGGAAGCTGAGTGTGCGGGCGATGCCGCCTCCGGGCATGCCGCGTCCGACGGAGACCGAGTATGCGGGCTTTACGGGCTGGCTTGCCGCGTCGCTCGACCACGCCTGGGAAGGCAAGAGCACGCCGGGCCGCTTCGTGGTCCATCGTCTGAATCGCGCCGAGTATGCGAACGCGATCCGCGATCTTCTCGCCGTCGACCTGGACGTGTCCGACCTGCTGCCGACCGACGGCGCCGAGTTCGGGTTCGACAACATTGCAACGTCGCTCAAAACTTCGCCGCTGCTATTAGAGGGATACGTGACTGCGGCCCAACGCGTCGCCGCGATGGCCGTCGGGGATCCCAAGGTGAAGCCCGGTACGACCGAGCATTCCATCAGCCGCGAACTCAGCCAGAACGGATATATCGATGGCCTGCCGCTCGGAACCGTTGGCGGCACGGTGATCCATCATGTGTTTCCGGCGGACGCCGAGTATAAACTGTCGGGCCGGCTGGTCCGCGGCGTACAGGAAGGCTACGCCGGCGTAGAAGGAAATGAAACGCCCAACACCTTCGTAATCACGGTGGATGGCACTGAAGTGTTCACGGCGCCGGTGGGCGGTCCCAAGGACCACGAGATGCAGGCGGCCGATTTGGCCGCGGCGCAGCCGGTTATCGACAAGAGGATGACGGGACGCGTGCGGGTCACAGCCGGTCCTCACGATGTCGGGTTCACGTGGAAAGAGCGGCCGATCCAGTTGCAGGACGTCTGGGAGCCTGCGCGGCGCGATAGCCAGGAAGTCCACATGATCGGTGGCATTCCGAGGCTCCGAACGGTGTCGATCGACGGTCCGTACAACGTGCGCGGCGTCGGCGAAGGGCCCACCCGGGAACGGCTCTTTGTCTGCCATCCCTCCGCGAGTCTGGACGAGACGGCCTGCGCGAGTAAGATCCTCTCAAATCTTGCACGCCGCGCGTTCCGGCGTCCCGTCACCGCCGCGGACCTCGAGGCGCCGATGTCCTTCTACAAACGATCGCGCCAGAGTGGCGGCAATTTCGACGATGGTATCCGCGCCGGCGTGGCGCGCGTTCTGTCGAGCCCGTACTTCCTGTATCGCATCGAGAAAGATCCAGCCGCTGCCCGCGCCGGCGTAGCGCATGCGGTGAGCGATATCGAGCTCGCCTCGCGCCTGTCCTTCTTCCTGTGGAGCAGCATCCCGGATGAAAAATTGCTGGACCTGGCGGCGGCCGGACGGCTACGGGAGCCGGCAGTGTTTGCAGAACAAGTGCATCGCATGCTGGGCGACGAGCGCACCGATGCCCTGGTCGAAAATTTCACGGGACAGTGGCTGCAGCTTCGGAATCTGGAAGCGAAGGTGGTTCCCGACCTGCTGCTGTTCCCCGATTTCGACGACAACACGCGTAAAGGATTCCGCAAGGAGACCGAACTCCTCTTTGGATATATTTTGCGCGACGACCGCAGCACTCTTGAACTCTTGAGCGCGGACTATACTTTTGTCGACGAGCGGCTCGCAAGAAATTACGGCATTAAAGGCGTTTACGGGCCGCAATTCCGGCGCGTGAAGCTCACCGATCCCAATCGCCGCGGTCTGCTGGGGCAAGGGAGCATCCTGGCGATGACTTCGGTCGCCAATAGAACCTCACCGGTGTTCCGCGGGAAGTACGTGCTGAACACCTTCCTCAACACGCCCCCGCCTCCCCCGCCGCCGAATGTCCCCACGCTTGACGAGAGCAACCAGGGGGTGTCGAAGCTTCCGAAGACAGTGCGCGCGCAGCTGGAATTGCACCGGAAGAACCAACCCTGCGCGGGCTGCCATCGGGTGATCGATCCGGCGGGGTTTGCTCTCGAGAACTTTGATTCGATCGGGCAGTGGCGCGACAAGGATCCCGACGGCGCGCCGCTCGACGTCGCGGGCACGCTCGCGGATGGCTCGCAGGTCAACGGTCCCGTGGCGCTACGGGAGGCGATTCTGAGCCGCCCCAACGCTTTCGTGACCGTCGTCACCGAAAAAATGCTGACCTACGCGCTGGGCCGGGGCCTGGAGCCAAGCGACATGCCGGTGGTTCGCCGGATCGTGAAGAAAGCCGCGCAGAATGATTACCGGCTCTCTACTATCGTCATGGGAATTGTCGAGAGCGCACCTTTCCAGATGCGCACGAAGTTGGAAGCGGGGCCGGAATCGGCTGAAACCGTCAAGGGGCCGGCTGATACGGTAAAAGTGGCACAATCGAATAAGAAGGAGTAGCTATGTTCATCACGAAGAAGCACCTTTCTCGCCGCGCGTTCGTGCGGGGTACCATGGGCGCCACGGTCGCGCTGCCATTTCTGGACGCTATGATTCCTGCGCTCTCGGCGGCGCCGACGTCGCCATTCCGCTTCGGCGCGGTCTACTTCCCCTGCGGCGTGTATCCCGACACCTGGCATCCTGAGGCCGAGGGGAGCAACTTCGCGTTCAAGCCGGTGATGCAGCCGCTGGAACCGTTCCGCAATCAACTGGTGACGGTCAGCAAGATGAAAGCGCCGTGGGGCGAATCGGTCCACCTGGGGGCAAGTTCAGCGTTCCTGAACGGCGTTGGGCCGGCCGTCCGCCGCGACGGGAGAGGCGACTCTTTCGGAAAGATTGAATCGAAGAAAACCGTGGACCAGTTCATCGCGGATCAAGTGGCCGGCGATACGCCGCTGCGGTCGATCGAAGTCGGCACCGAGGATATGGGAACCGCCGTCGGCGCTTGCGACGGGTTCGCCTGCACGTTCTTCAATACGCTGTCGTGGCGCGACGACGAGAGCCCGCTACCGGTGGGGATCAACCCGCGCGTCACCTTTGAGCGAATGTTCGGTGAGACGGATTCGACCGAGCGTCGCTTTGCCCGCCTGAAGGAAAAGCAGAGCCTGCTGGACTCGGTGACCGAGGAAACCGCGAAACTGAAACATTCGCTGGGTGCGCAAGATCGCGCCATCCTCGACGAATACATGGGCAACATTCGTGACGTAGAGAAGCAGCTGGAGCGCATGGAGAGCCGCCTCAACACCATCACCGGGAATCCGGAAGCTCCCATCGGCTTGCCGGATGCGTTCGACGATCACATGACCATTACCTATAACCTGATGCACCTGGCGTATCAGGGCGACATCAGCCGCGTCTTCACGTTCATGACCGGTCATGAAGCCAGCGACCGCGCGTACGGGCATATCGGCATTCCCGAGCAGCACCACACCATCTCGCATCATGGCAACGATCCGGAGAAGATGGCGAAGTACGCCAAGATCGCCACGTACCAGATCGTGAAATTCACGGAGTTCCTCGAGAAGCTGAAGGCGACAAAAGAGGGCGACGGTACGCTGCTGGATCACTCGGTTCTGTATTGGGGCAGCGGCATGAGCAACGGCAACGCTCACGACCGGAACAATCCGCCGGCAGTCCTCGTGGGTGGCGCTCAGGGCCGGCTCAAAGGGAATCGTCACATCGTCGCGAAGGATACGCCCACCGCGAACCTACTGCTGGCCATCGCGCACCTGAGCGGCGCGGAGATCGATAAGCTCGGAGCGAGTAACGGCAGAGTCGATCTTTAGGTAATCGCGCACAACGGATGCCATCGCGAGATTGGCGATGATAGGGTGAGGATCGTTGTGCGCACGGCGATTATTTCCGACATCCACGGAAACCTGACGGCGCTTGAAGCGGTTTTGGCCGACCTGCAGATTACGGCACCCGACTTGATCCTGCACGGTGGCGATCTAGCGGATAACGGCTCCAGTCCAGTTGAGGTAGTAGACATGATTCAATGTGCTGGCTGGCAGGGAGTGGTTGGAAATACGGATGAGATGCTCGCGACGCCGGCTGCCTTCGAAGAGTTCGCCGCCCAGTTGCCTGCACTCGAAACCATCTGGGCACCGGCTCGGGAGATGGCTGCGTTCACCCGCGATCTCCTGGGCGCAGACAGGCTCGCGTGGTTGCGTGGATTGCCGAAGACACAAGTCCATGGTGCAGTGGCATTGGTCCATGCTTCACCTGAGAGCCGATGGCGATCTCCCTTTTTGCAGGCCACGGACGCCGAATTGGAACAAGCCTATCAGGACGTGCCTCAGCCTACCGTCGTCTACGGCCATATCCACACGCCCTTTATTCGGCACCTGAAGGATACAGCCCAATCGGGCAGATATATCGCAAACTCGGGAAGCGTCGGTCAATCGCACGATGGCGATCGACGTGCGGCCTATTTGTTGCTCGACGATTCGGTACCTACGATTCGTCGTGTCGAGTACGATGTTGATCGTGAACTGAAGGCTCTGTCGGCATGTGGCTTACCGTACGCGGATTGGGTGAAGAGGATCATCCAAACTGCCTCGCCGCAGATGCCGTAAACGGTAGTAGAACTGTCAACTACTCGTTGAGGGGGGAAGCCGAGCATAAACCTCAACCCGTCAAGGGCACTTCGGGGCGACCCGGTTTACCGTCGTCACGTTGATGCCGTCTACGCCGCCGTCGCCGATCAGAAGCCCGCTTACGGCGACGCGCGAACCAGCTAACGCATCCAGACGGGTCAGGACGAACTTGAGCGCAATCGTCCGGCTGCCGAGGGGCCTAATGGCGTCTTCCTGGCTCGACGCAGCGCGCTCCGCCCGCTCGGGGGTCGTGGCACTCGTAACCACCCAGTCCGCCCCGCTGTGGGCCAGACAGCCGACCACCCGAGCCAGGGCGTCCGCCGGGAGCTCGGTGCGTCCGTCCTTCTGGACAATCTGGACACGGGCAGCGGTACTCGCCTCAAGCTCGGCGGCTCCCGCGGGGAAGCCGTTGGATTTCAGCATCAGCGCGACGATGTCCCGATAGGTTTGCTCGGTGAGCGAACCCGGGGCCCCGTTCGGCATGTACGTGCTGACGAACTCGAGCAGCTCCCCGACGTCTTTTTGCGCGAAACTCTTCCAGAATGCATCGCCCACGAGGGGCGCTTTGCCTTGTGCGGCAAGCGCATGACAACCCGAGCAGCTTTGACCGAAGGCCATGGTGCCGCGGGCGGCTTGAGCCTCCGTGTACACACCGTCCCAGACGGTCCGGCGCTGGGTGCCGGTCTGAGAAGCGCCGGTCTGAGCGATCGCCAGAACCGCCGTGGCCGATGCGATGAACAAGAGGCCAGCTATGCTCCGCATCTTGTGATCCTTCCAGGTAACCGAAGCCATGTCAAGCCGCAAGGGTGTGCTCCGCGTTGCCGCGACACAGGACGGCGGGGTAAGATCGAACCGTGAAGTTTTTCTCTTGCATTCGCACTCTTATCTGCATACCCCTCGGCGTGACCGCTTTTCTGGCCGCGCAAGCCTCCTTCGCAGCCGACCGGCCTCAGGTTCAAGCGCAGCTGCTGGATCGCGCTGAAGTACCGTGCGCGGACTGCTTCTTCGGACCGAGCTACTATTACTACTGCTTCGAGGCCGACAATAAGGTCCTGATCGGCTATCAAAGAACTCCGGTCCTCAACTGGCAGGACGAATCGAAGAACTACCTGACCAAGGTCCACCGCGGATGGACGGCCTGGACCCCTCCGGGCCAGACCCTGCCGATCACGTATGATGACAAGCACATCTGGGTCGTGCGGCCGGAGGGTAAGCCGGTGAAGCTCACGCAAACATACTCGCGGGACGTCTTCACCGGAAATAGCCTGTGCCGCGACGCCGTTCGGACTAAGACCCGTTAGCCCAAGAGAGCGCCCTCAAGTTCGCCGCCGATCGCACATATGCCAAATAGCCTATAAGTAAACCAAACGGCCTACGAATAAATATGGCGGACAGCCGTTAGGAAAATCAGTCGGCCTTGAGATAATTTAGTCGGCTGGAATGACGATCGAAACACGACCACCAGAATCTCCGGCGGAAGGAAAGCTCCGCGAGCAGCAGATACCATCGCAGCCGGGACTCGGAAAACCCAAGAAACGTGGGCTGATCTGGGTGGTTGTCCTGCTCGTGCTAGCGGGTGTCGCCGGCTACGCAGTGTGGCGCGCCGGCCATCCGACCTCCACGTCAGAGAAAGGCGACGGCGGCGGGGGACGCGGTGGGGGCCGCAATGCACCTACCGGCCCGGTACCGGTCGTCGTAACCAAGGTCGCCCGCTCCAGTGTCCCGGTCTATTTGAATGGACTGGGCAACGTGACTGCTTTCTACACGGTGACGGTCAAGTCGCGCGTCGACGGGCAGTTGATGAAAGTAGATTTCAACGAAGGCGATTTGGTCAAGGCTGGGCAAGTTCTGGCCGAGATCGACCCCCGGCCTTATCAGGTTCAACTGGATCTGGCGGAAGGTACGCTCGCGCGCGATCAGGCATTGCTGGATAATTCGAAGCTGGATCTGGAGCGCTACAAAGGTGCGATTGCTACTAACGCTATTCCGAAACAGCAATTGGATACGCAAGCGGCGCTGGTTGCGCAGTACCAGGCCGCGATCAAGCAGGACACCGCCAACGTCGATAACGCCAAGCTGCAGTTGACGTATGCGAAGGTCACCGCCCCCATTTCGGGTGTCGTTGGCCTCCGTCTCGTGGATCCGGGCAACATCGTCCACGCCTCCGATTCCAACGGCATGATTGTGATCACCCAGCTCCAGCCGATCACGGTGCTGTTTACCATTCCCGAGGACAACCTTCCGCAGGTGACCCAGAAGCTGCGAGCGGGCGCGCACCTGACGGTGGACGCATACAATCGCGATAGTTCCAAAAAGCTGGCATCCGGGATGCTCACCACCCTCGACAACCAGATCGACACTTCTACCGGCACTTCGAAACTCAAAGCGGTCTTCGACAATACCGACAATGCGTTGTTTCCTCAGCAATTCGTCAACATCCGCCTGCTGGTGGATACGCTGAGCAATCAACTCGTGGTCCCTAACGTGGCGGTCCAAAACGGCCAGCAGGGCACGTTCGTCTATGTCGTGGATGACGATTCCAAAGTGCACTTGAAACCGGTGCAGGTGGGCATCACGACCGACAAGTTATCCGACATCCTCAGCGGTATCACGGATGGGGACCGGGTAGTGATCGACGGAACCGACAGACTGATCGAAGGCGGCCAAGTCAGAGTTCGGAAAGCCGGAGAACTGGACAACCCGCCCGGCTATGACGATGGCGGCGGCGGAAAAGGAAAGGGTGGCCGCGGGAAAAAAGGCAAACAGGGAGGCGCCACTCCGTGAGCCCCTCCCGGATCTTCATCTTGAGGCCGGTAGCCACCTCACTGATGATGGCGGGTGTGGTTCTCGTGGGTTTCGTTGCGTTCCGGCAACTGCCCGTTTCGGCGCTGCCGCAGGTCGATTATCCGACCATGCAGATCCAGACTTTCTACCCGGGCGCCAGTCCGGAAGTAGTAACGTCTTCGATCACCGCGCCTCTCGAAAAACAGTTCGGGCAGGTGCCGGGACTAACGCAGATGACGTCGATCAGTTCCTTTGGCAGTTCGCTGATCACGCTGCAATTTTCGCTCGATCTCAACATCGACATCGCAGAGCAGGAGGTGCAGGCCGCCATCAATGCAGCCACGTCTTTCCTCCCCACGAATCTTCCGGTTCCGCCTGTCTATAGCAAAACGAATCCCGCTGACGCGCCGATCCTGACACTGGCCCTGACATCCTCCACGGTGCCTCTGCCGAAAGTCGAAGAGCTGGCGGAAACGCGCATGGCGCAGAGGATTTCGCAGCTCAAAGGAGTAGGGTTAGTGAGCATCAGCGGGGGTCAGCGTCCGGCCGTCCGTGTGCAAGCGAATCCCACGGCGCTTGCATCCTATGGCCTGAGCATGGAGACTCTGCGAACGGCCTTGGCCAGCGCCAATGTGAACCAGGCCAAAGGCAATTTCGATGGACCGGATCAGGCGTGGACCATCAACGACAACGATCAGCTTCAGGCCGGCGCACAGTATGGACCGATCATTATTGCCTACCGCAACGGCGCGCCCATTCGAATTCGCGATGTCGCGACGGTCATAGACGGCACGGAAAATACCAAGCTCGCGGCCTGGGTGAACGCCGACCAGGCCATCGTCCTGAATATTCAACGGCAGCCGGGCACCAACATCATTAGCGTGGTGGATACGGTGCAGGCGCTCCTTCCACAAATCGAGAATTCCCTGCCGAACGGAATCAACGTCCGGATTATCTCGGACCGCACAACCACCATCCGCGCATCGGTGCAGGACGTCGAATTCGAACTGATGCTGACCACCGCGCTGGTCGTCCTGGTTATCTTTCTGTTCCTGCGCAGCGCTTCGGCCACCATCATTCCGGGCATCGCCGTGCCGCTTTCCCTGGTGGGCACGTTCGCTGTCATGTACATGCTGGGGTACAGCCTGGACAACCTCTCGCTGATGGCGCTCACGATTTCCACCGGTTTCGTCGTGGATGACGCGATCGTGATGATCGAAAACATCTCGCGCTATATCGAGATGGGTTTTAACCCAATGGTGGCCGCGCTCAAGGGATCGGCCGAGATCGGATTCACCATCGTCTCCTTGACCGTCTCGCTGATCGCCGTACTGATTCCGCTGCTATTCATGGCCGATATTGTGGGCCGGCTGTTCCGCGAATTCGCCGTTACCCTGGCCGTGACTATCGTATTCTCGGCATTTGTCTCGCTGACGCTTACGCCGATGATGGCGGCCCGGATTCTGAAGCACCATCCGGAAGCCGAACAGGGACGGCTGTATCGCTGGTCGGAATGGTGTTTCGTCAAAACCATCGAAGTGTACGGCAGGATGGTGCGGGTAGTGTTGCGTCATCAGCCCCTAACGCTGCTGGTGGCGGCAGGCACGGTGGCCCTCACTGTTTACCTTTACATCGTCGTCCCGAAGGGTTTCTTCCCGGTGCAGGACACCGGCGCCATCCTGGGGATTTCACAGGCGCCCGAGACGGTCTCGTTTCCCGCCATGTCCAAGCTCCAGCAGAGACTGGTCGAGGTCATCCGCCAGGATCCCGCCGTCGAGAATCTCACTTCCTTCATCGGCGCCGATGGCGTGAATACCACCATGAATAGCGGCCGGATCCAGATCACTCTGAAGCCACTGGAGCAACGCGCCGGTACATCCGCGGTCGATGTGATCCGCCGGCTCCAGCCGAAGCTGCAACAGGTGACGGGCATCGAGCTGTATATGCAGCCGGTGCAGGATCTAACTGTGGAAGACCGGATCAGCCGGACGCAATACCAATACGCGCTCGACGCGCCGGACAAGGCACTGCTGGATCTGTGGGTTCCGCGACTGGTGGAGCGCATGAAAGAGCTGCCGGAATTGCGCGACGTGGCGAGTGACCAGCAGAACAACGGTGTTGGGTTTTATGTCGATATCGACCGCGACACGGCCGGCAGGCTGGGCATCACACCCCAGAACATCGACGACGCGCTCTACGATTCCTTTGGCCAGCGGCAGGTATCGACCATCTACACACAGACCAACCAGTTCCACGTAATCCTCGAAGTGGCGCCTCAGTTCCGGCAGGATAAAGGCGCCCTGACGGACATGTACGTGCCGATCGGATCGGCATCGGCGAATTTAGCATCGACCGTCGCATTGGCGGGGACAAATACCGCTCTTACCGGAGCGGCGGCGCTCCCGCCGGCTCCGCTTAGAGGGATGGTACACGCGGCCAATATTCCGTCTCCGATTACGATCAACCACCAGAGCCAGTTCCCCATGGTGACGCTGTCCTTCAATCTGGCTCCGGGAGCGTCGCTCGGAGCGGCTGTGGAACATATCAAGCAAGTTACACAGGCGTTGAATATGCCGGCCAGCATCGAGCCCAGCTTCCAGGGAACCGCTCACGCGTTCGAATCATCGCTGGCGAACGAGTCCATCCTGATCCTGGCGGCTATCGTCACCGTGTACATCGTTCTCGGGGTGCTGTATGAGAGCTTTATCCATCCCATCACCATTCTTTCCACGCTGCCGTCGGCGGGAGTGGGCGCCATCCTCGCCCTGGTTCTGTTCAAGAAAGACCTGGATGTCATCGCGCTGATCGGCATTATTCTTCTGATCGGCATTGTGAAGAAGAACGCCATCATGATGATCGATTTTGCGCTCGAAGCGGAGCGCAAGGAAGGCATGTCGCCGGAGGAAGCAATCTACCAGGCGTGCCTCCTGCGCTTCCGTCCGATCATGATGACCACCATGGCCGCGCTTTTAGGCGCCGTGCCGCTCGCCTTCGGTAGCGGCGTGGGCTCCGAGTTGCGAAAGCCGCTCGGCATCTGCATCATCGGCGGATTGATGGTCAGCCAGGTGTTAACCCTTTTCACGACGCCGGTGATCTATTTGTTCTTCGGACGGATCTCAGCCTGGTTCGGCCGGTCCCGCAGCGCCGAGGAACGCGACCAGCTGCTTCCCGCCGAATTGACCTAGAGCTGAGTATATGAGCATTTCGACGCCATTCATCCATAGGCCGGTGGCCACCACGTTGCTGCTGGCGGCCCTGACCATGGCCGGCGGGATCGCCTACACGCTCTTGCCTGTTTCAGCATTGCCGGAAGTCGACTTCCCGACGATCCAGGTCCGTGCGGGTCTGCCTGGTGCAAGTCCCGAGGTGATGGCGGCATCCGTGGCGACACCACTCGAGAAGCAGTTCACGCGCATCGCGGGTGTCACGGAAATGACGTCGCAAAGCAACGTTGGATCCGCTCAAGTCGTGCTGCAATTCGACCTGAGTCGCGACATCAATGCCGCGGCGCGCGAGGTGCAGGCGGCCATCAATTCCTCGGTCGGGTATCTGCCCTCGAATCTTCCCTCTCTTCCCACCTATCGGAAAATCAATCCGGCCGATCAGCCGATCCTGTTGATGACGCTCGAATCGGACGTAATGCCCAGGCCGCAGTTGTACGACATTGCCTCCTCGGTGTTTGCCCAGAAACTGGCGCAGGTCCAAGGCGTCGGCCAGGTTCAGGTGGGTGGCAGCTCGCTTCCCGCAGTTCGCGTCGAAGTGAATCCGCAACCGCTCTCCGACTACAACGTCGGTCTGGACCAAGTCGGCACGTTCCTACAGAGCGCCAATGCAAACCGGCCGAAAGGGTCGCTGGCAAACAACGACGTCGAACTTCCCGTCTATGCGAGCGACCAGCTCTTCCTGGCGAAGGACTACAAGGATCTTGTAGTTGTTTACCGGAATGGCGCACCCGTCCGGCTGTCGGATCTCGGCCGCGTGATCGATGCGAATGAAGATGTACGGAACCTCGGGATCGTAAACGGAAACCCGATGGTTCAGATCCAGATCAATCGCCAGCCGAACGCGAATGTTGTCGACACGGTCGCGCGGATTAAAGCTTTGATGCCGCAGTTTGAGGCCCAGCTTCCGCCGACGGTCCGTTTCAAGATCGCCAGCGACCGTACCATCACCACCCGCGATTCCATCCACGACGCCCAGCGCAACATGATCATCTCTATCGGGCTGGTCATCCTGGTGGTGTTCGTTTTCCTCCGTAGCGGCTGGTCGACATTCATCCCGAGCATATCCGTGCCGGTATCCATCATCGCCACGTTCGGTGCAATGTACCTGATCGGGTATACCCTGGACAATCTTTCGCTGATGGCGCTGACGATTGCGACGGGATTCGTCGTCGATGACGCGATCGTGGTCATCGAAAACATCACGCGCCATCTTGAAAGCGGCATGAAGCCCATGGCGGCTGCCCTCAAGGGCGCCCAAGAAATCGGATTTACCGTCTTGTCGATGAGCATCTCTCTGATTGCCGTCTTCATTCCCATCCTGATGATGAGCGGCATCGTGGGACGCCTGTTCCGTGAGTTCGCCGTGGTTCTCGCGGTCGCTATCGCTATTTCCATGGTGATTTCCGTTACCGTCACACCCATGATGTGCGCGTGGCTTCTCAAGGAAAACCGTGGTCACGGATATCTCTATAACCAGACCGAGAAATTCTACAAATGGATTATCTCCACGTACGCGTCAGCGCTCCAAGTCGTGCTGGATCATCCCGCGTCGGTCTTGCTCACTCTATTGCTGACGGTGGGCATCAACGTTTACCTGTACGTCAAGGTTCCGAAAGGATTTTTCCCGCAGCAGGATACGGGACGTTTACAGGGCAACGTCGTGGGCCAGCAGCACATCTCTTACCAGGCGCTAGTAGATAAGGCGAAATGGTTCGAGGAGCAGATCCGCATAGACCCGGATGTCGAGGCAGTCACCATGGTGGCAGGCACCAGCGGGGGCGGCGCCGGCGGGAACAACGCGAATGTCAACGTTCAACTGAAGCCGGTAGGGGTTCGCAAGTCCACATCGGACCAGGTGATTGCCCGGCTGCGCCGCAAGACTTCCGGCGTACCCGGGGCGATCCTGTATCTGCAGAACGCGCAGGACGTGCGCATTGGCGGCCGGCAGGGGAACGCTCAATATCAGTACACGTTGCAAGGTCCCGACTTCGCGTCGCTGGCGCAATGGGGGCCGAAAGTTCTACAGCAGCTCTCGACGCTTCCGGAGATCGCGGACGTTAGCTCGGACCAGCAGAATTCTGGCTTATCGTCCAACGTAATTATCGACCGCGACACCGCCTCGCGCCTGGGTCTCACGGCGCAGGCAGTGGACTCGGCACTCTACGATGCATTCGGCCAGCGCCAAGTCTCGGTGATGTACAAGTCGATCAACCAGTACCACGTGGTTCTAGCGTTGCAGCAGCAATGGTGGGAGAGCCCGGACTTCCTGAAAACGATCTACGTACAGACACCCAAAGGCATCAGCGTTCCCTTGTCGACGTTCACGCATTTTACGCAAGGAATCACGCCCATTTCCCTGCCCCATCAGGGCCAGTTCCCGGCCACGACATTTTCCTTCAACCTCGCCGAGAACGTACCGCTGAGCGACGCCGTGACTGCGATTAATCATGCGGAAGTGGAGATGGGCCTGCCTGCCACCATCACGGGCAAGTTCGCCGGCACCGCGCAGGCCTATCAGGAGGCGCTTTCTAACCAGCCGGTCCTGATCGGGACGGCGCTGCTGGCCGTTTATATCGTCCTCGGAATTCTGTATGAGAGCCTGATCCACCCGCTGACCATCATCTCGACACTTCCCTCGGCCGGAGTGGGAGCGCTGATGGCCATGGTCCTGTTCAAGAGCAATCTGGACCTCATCGGCATGATCGGGATTCTCCTGCTGATCGGCATTGTGAAGAAGAACGCGATTATGATGATCGATTTCGCACTGGCGGCCGAACGGAACCAGGGGATGAGTCCGCGCGATGCCATTTATCAAGCGTGTCTGCTGCGCTTCCGGCCCATCATGATGACCACAATGTGCGCGCTGCTGGGTGGAATGCCGATGGCGCTCGGCTGGGGCGCGGGAGGCGAGTTGCGGCGGCCTCTCGGCATCGCCATCGTCGGCGGCCTCTTGGTCAGCCAGATGCTGACTTTGTTCACCACGCCGGTCATTTATCTTTATCTTGACCGGCTCCGCAATTTTTTTGCGCATTCGCAGCCGGATTACAGCAGCCGTCCCGGTTTTCTGATTCCCGGCGGGGTCGCAGGGAGTGGCGATTGATGCCGCGACCCGGAAAAATCGCGGTTCTTGCGGCGCTCGTTTGTTCCTCGTGTTCCGTTGGTCCGCGATATCAGCGGCCGCTGGCGCAGACGCCGCTCGCTCTCAAAGCCATGGCCGGCAACGACCAGTGGAAGATGGCGACCCCCAGCGATGGCCTGCTCAAAGGTAACTGGTGGGAAATTTTCGGCGATCCACAACTGAATCGGCTGGAAGAGCTAGTCAGCATCAATAACCAGAATGTAAAAGCAGCAGAAGCGCAGTTCCGGCAGGCGCGCGCACTGGTTCTGGCCAATCATGCGAACTACTTTCCCTCCATCGGATCGAATCCGTCGATCACGCAGAGCGATGTCGGAATAAATGGAGGCAGAGGAGGCACGAGCCAGACGTTTTCGCTGGGCGCTACCGCGACTTGGGAGCCGGATCTGTGGGGACGGGTTCGTTTGTCGGTCGAGAATGCGACGAGCAACGCGCAGGTGAGCGCGGCCGACCTTGAGAATATCCGGCTCAGTCAGCAAGCACTGCTCGCAACCGATTACTTCTCGCTGGCCGCGGAAGACATGCAGCTAGCGTTGTTGCAGGAGACGATAGACGCCTATCAAAGGAACCTGCAGTTGACCTCCGACCGCTTCCGCTTCGGGTTGGCCGCTAGAAGCGATGTTGCCCTTGCGGAAACCGAGCTTGCCGGCGCAAGGGCCCAGGCCACGGAAACGCGCGTCACACGGACGCAGTTTGAGCACGCGATCGCGGTGCTGACGGGTCAGCTGCCGTCCTCAGTGGACATAGGCGCCAGCAAGATTATCGCTCCACCGCCATCCATTCCATTGGCCGTTCCCTCATTGCTCCTCGAGCGGCGACCCGATATCGCCGCAAACGAGCGCCTGGTGGCAGCCGCCAACGCTAACGTCGGCATCGCCCAGACGGCTTACTATCCCACGTTGACGCTTTCCGCGAGCGCCGGTCTGATCACGAACAATCTGGCGAATCTGTTGACCTACGGGAGCCGCAGCTGGTCCGCGGGACCCGGCGTCTCGCAGACGCTTTTCGATTTCGGCCGCCGCGGAGCCGCGTTGGCGGGAGCTCAAGCAGCCTACGACGCCACGGTCGCCTCCTATCAGCAGACCGTGCTCGCCGCCTTCCAGGAAGTCGAGGATGACCTATCGAACCTACGCTACCTTGCGGAAGAAGCAGTGCAACAGCAGGAGGCTGTGACAGCCGCCCAGGAGTCGCTGAGTCTGGAGTTGGACCGGTATAGGGCGGGTACCGATTCCTATCTGAACGTCATCGAGACTCAGACAATCGCTCTAAGCGACCAGTTGACCGCCATCACGATCCTGCAACGGCGCATGACTGCGGCCGTGGATCTCGTCAAAGCCCTGGGCGGCGGTTGGGACGCCTCGACCCTGCCATCGGGCGATGCTCTCCGCACGGTTTCTCTTGCCGATCCGAAGAACACCCAAAACGTAGCGAGGTCCGCCAGCAAATAGGCCGTGATCCGGGAGACGACAAATCCAAGAGTCGGAGCAGAGGATGCGAGAGGATCGGCGCCTCAGAGTAGTGACGCTTCGTGGATGGATGAACGAGCCGCACTCCGGGATCGCTACCTCGCATCGTTCCCGGAAAATATCATGATCCTGGACGTCTGCTGGGCCGCCGGTCAGCGCTACAGCGTGTGGAAGCGATGGCTGCGAGGTCCGATGGTGGTCAAGGAAGGCTGCGCTCCCGACGTTGCCTTTAGAGATATCCTCTTAAGCGGAAAGCCGCCGAGCGAATACCGAAAGCAAAGGCGACCTAAAGGCTGGAAGTAATTCCTCTCTCTATCGAAGATGAATTTCGCGAGCATTGCGTTAGTCTTGAGTGCCGGTCTCGCGCTGGCACAAACGCCCGAAACGATTTCGCTCTGGGAGAATCGCGCGCCTGGAGCGCTCGGCGATGCCGATGCGGATCGGCCGACGATCACCGTTTTCCGCGCGGCAGGACGCCAGACTGGTGGGACTTCCGTCATCATCGCGCCCGGCGGCGGATACGTCAATCTAGCCATAGACAAAGAAGGCCGCCAGATCGCCTCTTGGTTCAATGCCATGGGCGTTACAGCGTTCGTATTGAAATACCGGCTCGGCCCACGCTATCACCATCCGATTGAACTCGGCGACGCGCAGCGCGCCATCCGCCTGGTGCGTTCCCGGGCCATGCAATTCGGAATAGCGCCGGATCGCATCGGCATGATGGGGTTTTCCGCGGGCGGACATCTGGCTGCTACGGCCGGCACGCGGTTCGACGACGGCAATGCGGGCGCTCCCGATGAAGTAGACCGCGTCAGCAGCCGTCCCGATTTCCTGATCCTGGCCTATCCGGTAATTTCCTTCGATCCGGCCATCGCCCATGCGGGTTCGGTCCGGAGCTTGCTGGGAGAGAATCCCGCACCGGCCCTGCTTCAGGAGTTATCCGCTGAACTTCACGTCAACGCCAAAACACCGCCGACGTTTCTATTCGGCACGAATGCCGATACAACAGTCCCTTCCGAAAATACCGTCCGGTTCTACCTTGCGTTACGGCAAGCTAAAGTTCCGGCGGAGATGCACATTTTTGAGAATGGCCCGCACGGTGTGGGACTGGATCTGGGAGATCCGGCGCTCAGCCTCTGGCCTACGCTGCTGACGAATTGGCTCAGAGGCAGGGGTTTACTCGGCAGATGAGTTCTGTGCGTTCCACTCTGAGGAGCTGAAGAGCAAGCATTCCGCGGGCCAGTGGCGTATGATTACGGCGTATCATGACAAAGATGCGCATCATCAAGCTGGTCGTTTTCCTTGGGGTTCCCGTTGCCGCTCAGTGGATCAACTTACCTATGGCTGGAATCCCGCGAACGAGTGATGGGAGACCGAACCTCGCCGCTCCCGCGCCCAAGACTTCCGGCGGTAAACCCGATTTCTCCGGCATGTGGATCCCGCGCGAGGTCCTGCCCTGCAACGCCAGCGAACGCGGCGTGCAGTGCACCGAACTTCCTTTGACGCCGCAGGTGATCAACTTCGCGGCGGGCATGAAGGACGGTCTCCCCTATCAGCCCTGGGCCGCGGATCTGTTCAAGAGCCGCTCCAAGGACGTCGCCTACATCGACCCACACATGCACTGCATGCCTCCGAACTTCCCGCGCGCCTGGGCCTTCCCGGAAACAATTAAGATTTTCCAGACGCCCGCCCAGCTCGTCATCCTGGACGAATTCAACGCCAGTTACCGGCAGGTTTTTTTCGACGGCCGCAAACTTCCCGAAGACATGGTGCCGACCTGGAACGGTTACTCGGTCGCCCACTGGGAAGGCGAGACGCTAGTGGTGGAATCGGCGGGCTATCGCGACGATTCCTGGCTCGATACGACCGGCAATTTCTTCTCGAGCGAAGCTCGCGTCACGGAGCGCATCCGCCGCCCCAACTTCGGCAGCCTCGATGTCGATGTGACCGTCAATGACTCCAAGGTGTTCACCAAACCGTGGACTGTGGCACTGCACATGAGGCCGCTGGTCGACACCGAGATGATCGATTTCATTTGCCAGGACAATAATAAGGACCTGCAGCACCTGGTTCGATAGCAAGGGAGCCGATAAATGCGAATCCGAACTTTGCTTCTAGGTTTGAATGTTGGTTTGGCGGGGATCGCGATCCAGGCCATTGCCCAGAATGACTGGCCGAGTTACGGCCGGGACCCCGGGGCGCAGCGCTATTCGCCTCTTACGCAAATCAACGCGGGTAACGTATCTACATTGACCCAGGCCTGGACATACGAAACCCGGCCGCCCTCTTCGGTCGCGAAGGGCCAGCAGCAGTCGAAGACCACGCCGCTCATGGTGAACAATCTGGTCTATTTCGCCACTCCTTATCAAAGCCTGGTCGCGGTCGAACCCGAAACAGGCAAGCAGGTCTGGAGTTTCGATCACCAGCACGCCGCCCGGACTTCGCGCGGAATCGCTTACTGGCCTGGAAACAGGAACGCTCCTCCAACCGTTTTCTTCGGTACCGAGGATGGCTTTTTAATCGCGGTGAACGCTCGCACCGGCAAGTTAGTGCCGGGTTTCGCCAAAGAAGGCGAACTTGATCTGAAACCCGGGATGAAAGGTCCGGGGCTGGAAAATGCTCCCTACGGATTGAATGGCGCTCCCGCGATTTACAAGAATCTCGTGTTCACCGGATCGCACTTGCAGGACAACGGCTCTTACGGGGGGCGCGGCGATGTGCGCGCTTGGGACGCGGCTACCGGGAAACTGGTCTGGACGTTCCATACGGTCCCCCAGCCGGGAGAGGTCGGGCATGAGACCTGGCTCGACACACCAGAAAGCAAAGACGGCTGGAAGAACCGGTCCGGTGTAAATGTATGGAGCACATTCACCGTGGACGCCGAGACCGGCACGCTGCTGATGCCGATCGGGGGGCCCAGCGACGACCGCTACGGCGGAGACCGGCCGGGCGCGAATTTGTTCGGGAACTCGCTGGTCGCCGTGGATGCGATGACGGGAAAGATGAAGTGGTATCTGCAAACTGTGCACCACGACCTTTGGGATTACGATCTGCCACCGCAACCCACGCTGATCGACGTGGTCAAGGATGGCAAGAAAATCCCGGCGTTGATTCAGACGGCCAAGACGGGCCTGGTCTTCATTCTGGATCGACGCACGGGAAAAGCCATCTTCGGCCTGGAGGAGCGGCCCGTGCCGAAAGGCGACGTTCCAGGCGAGTGGTACTCGCCCACGCAGCCGTTTCCGCTGAAGCCTCCCCAGCTTGCCCGTTCGACATGGAAGCGCGACGAGATCGCGAAGTTCACGCCCGAACAGCAGAAATATTGCGAAGAGCTGTTCAAAAATGCCCAGAATGACGGCCCTTATGCCCCGGTGCGCATGACCGATACAGTTGTTTTTCCCGGTTCGGATGGCGGCTTCAATTGGGGTGGCGGCAGCTACGATCCCAAGCTGGGCTACTTCTTCATAAATTCGCACGACCAGGGCGCAGTCCAGAAGATGGTGGCTCAGGTTCCGGCCAAGGATCGGCCCACGAAGATCGGCGGTGCGGGCGATTCGAGTCAAATGCCCTTCATTCGCAAGAATGTGGGCCCAATTACGAACCCGGCTACGGGTTGGCCGTGCCAGTCGCCGCCGTGGGGCGAGCTGTTCGCGATCAATGTGAACACTGGGGATATCGCATGGCGGATCCCGTTTGGACGCGTCGAATCGTTGGAGAAGATCGGCGTGATGAACACGGGATCGTACAACATTGGCGGCTCCATAGCGACGGCGAGCGGCTTGCTGTTCATCGGCGCCACGGCCGATCAGCGCTTTCACGCCTACGAATCCAAGACGGGGAAACTTCTATGGGATGCGAAGCTGCCGGCGAATGCGTACGCCAATCCGATCACCTACCTGGGCAGGGACGGAAAACAGTATGTTTTGGTCGCCGCGCAGGAGACCATGATCGCGTTCCGGCTGCCGTGAACGGCCCAAGCGAACCCCACCGTAATCCTTAACCCGGAACTGGTCGGCATTGTTGACAAGCCAATAGCCCATCTCATATTACTGATAAATATCGGGTTAATTTGAAATCCGGTTACAGCCTAGCCCTAGGGGATATACAGACAGGATATTTCCTAAATATCGAGGTAGAACATTTGTATTGAAAATAAGTTAAAAGCGTCATAATCTACTCTGGGAGTGTTTAAAACTGACACCTTGGACTAGACCACACGCACGAGTTATGAGCAAGGCAGCTGCGGTTCTTTTCGGGTTGACGCTTCCTTTTTGCCTGAATGCTCA
>Ga0265314_10001216_pt1 | contig 29604 bp, 29 predicted proteins | sample 4126metaG_FD_203106 | JGI IMG/M metagenome (GOLD analysis project Ga0265314, IMG submission 203106) | Rhizosphere microbial communities from Carex aquatilis grown in University of Washington, Seatle, WA, United States - 4-1-26 metaG | ecosystem: Host-associated > Plants > Roots > Rhizosphere >... | reverse complement strand
CGGCCGCGGCGCTGCTGAAGAAAAATCCGAACCCCAGCGACAAGGACATCGACGAAGCGATGACCAACATCTGCCGCTGCGGCACCTACCAGCGCATCCGCGCGGGCGTGCACCGGGCGGCCGAAAAACTCGCCGGCGGCGCCGGCCGTAAATCCAAAGCGCAAGCGTGAGGGGGACGATCATGAAAAAAATCATCAAGGACAAAGCCACCAATCTCTCGCGCCGCCAGTTCATAGTGAGCACCGCCGCCGCGGGCTCGGGACTCGCGCTCGGATTCAATCTGCCGTTCATCGGCACCGCGGAGGCGAAACGCGCCGCGGCTTCCGGCACCGAAGTCAACGCGTGGGTCGTCATCAAACCCGACAACACGTGCCAGATCCGGATCGCACGCTCGGAAATGGGCCAGGGCACCGAAACGGGTCTCGCCCAGCTCGTCGCCGAGGAGCTCGAATGCGGCTGGAAGAACGTGACGACGGAGTTCGTCACGCCGGGCCAGAACCTCTCGCGCAAGCGCGTGTGGGGCGAAATGGGCACCGGCGGCAGCCGCGGCATCCGCACGTCGGAAGATTACGTGCGGCGCGGCGCGGCAGCGGCGCGCATGATGCTTTTGCAGGCGGCGGCCGACCAATGGAAGGTCCCGGTTTCCGAATTGACCGTGTCCGACGGCGTGATCACGCACGCGGCGTCGAAGCGCAAGACCACCTACGGCAAAGTCGCGGCGGCCGCGGCGAAACTCACGCCGCCCGACGCGAAGAGCATCACGCTGAAAGACCCGCGCCAGTGGAAGATCGCCGGCAAGCCGCTCAATCGCCTCGACACCGCCGACAAGCTGAACGGCAGCCTCGTCTATGCGATCGACCTGAAGCTGCCCGGCATGCTCCACGCCGCGATCAGGCAGGCGCCGGTCTTCGGCAGCAAGCTCGTCAGTTTCGACGAAGCGAAGATCGCCGCCATGCCCGGCGTGAAGCGCGCGGTCAAGGTCAACGACGGAGCGGTTGCGGTGGTCGCCGATACCTGGTGGCACGCGAAGAAAGCGCTCGATGCGCTGCCCATCGTGTGGGACGAGAAGGAAAACGGCAGCCGTTCCACCGCGACTATTGCCGAGCAGATGATGGACGGCATCAACGCGCCGACCGCCTATGCGTACCGCAATGAAGGCGACGCCCCCAAGGCGATTGCCGGCGCGGCGAAGAAAGTCGAAGCGACCTACAGCACGCCGTTCCTCGCGCACGCGACCATGGAGCCGATGAACTGCACGGCGAAAATTTCCGACGGCAAGGCCGAAGCGTGGACATCCACGCAAAACGCGGAAGCATCGCTGGCGGCATTGTCGGAGGAAGCGGGCCTGCCGCTCGACAAGTGCGAGGTGTACAAGCACACGCTGGGCGGCGGCTTCGGGCGGCGCGGCGGCAACCAGGATTTCGTGCGCCAGGCGACCGCGATCGCCAAGCAGTTTCCCGGCGTGCCGGTGAAGCTGGTTTGGAGCCGCGAAGAAGACATGACGCACGACTTCTACCGGCCGATCTCGATGTGCAAACTTTCAGCCGGGCTCGACGACGGCGGCAACATCGTCGGGCTCCACGTGCGCGTGTCGGGTCAGTCGATCAACGCTCAGGTCAATCCGGCGTCGATCAAGAACGGCGCCGACGCGCGGCAGTTGCAGGGTTACGCGCCGGAACCCGGTGATGCACAACTGGGCTACGGGGTCCCGAACCTGCTGATCGAGTACTCGATGCGCAACACGCACGTGCCGGTCGGGCCGTGGCGCGGCGTGAACACGAACCAGAACGGCGTTTACATGGAGTGCTTCATCGAGGAGGTCGCGCGCGCGGCCGGCAAGGACTCGCTCGAATTCCGGCGCGCGATGATGAGCAAGTTTCCCAAGCACCTTGCCGTGCTCAATGCCGCGGCCGAAAAAGGCGATTGGGGCAAGCCGTTGCCGCCGGGCGTGCACAGAGGCATCGCGCAGTTCATGGGCTACGGCAGCTACTCGGCGGCGGTCGCGGAAGTCTCGGTCAGCCCCGCGGGTGCGCTGAAAGTGCATCGCCTCGTGCTGGCACTCAACTGCGGGCATGCGGTAAATCCCGCGCAAATCGCCGCGCAGGTCGAAGGCTCGGTTGCGATGGGCCTGACCGCCGCGCTCTACGGCGAACTGAACGTCGAGAAAGGCCGCATCGTGGAAGACAATTTTCACAATTACAAAATCATGCGGCTCGCCGAAATGCCCAAGGTCGAAACGGTCATCGTGCCGACTTACGACTTCTGGGGCGGTGTGGGCGAACCGACGATCTGCGTCGTAACGCCTTCCGTGCTCAATGCGATTCATGCGGCAACCGGCAAACCGGTGCGCAGCCTGCCGCTGAAGAACGTGAAGCTCGTGTAACGCAATGCGTCACTCCCGCCTACGCGGGAGTGACGAGAGAAATAAAACGGGCAAGCGGAGACATCCGCTTGCCCGTTTTATTGAATCGTTCCCTCCTCTTCAAGGGGAGAGCTGGGGCGGGGAAGGGTTAACGATCTGATTGTCCTGCACCCATCCCCCTCCCTATCTCCCCCTTGAAGGGGGAGGAATCGTTTGTTATTTCGTCAGTTGCTCGCGTAGCCACTGCCACGCCGCCGGTCCCCATTCGCGTTCGTTCTTCGCCGCGATATGGCCGTCGTCGGGATACACGCGCGCGACGCGTCCGGTGGGCGGGCCGCTTTCGAGTGCGAGATACAGGTTGCCGATCGGCGTCAGATGGTCGATCTTGCCGTTCACGAGATACATCGGCATCGTCAGCTTGTCGAGCAGGCCGTTGTCTTTCAGCGACCAGCGCAGGAACTCCTTGCGCTGTTCTTCTTCGCTGATCGTATATTTCGCGGGTTTGGTGCCGCGCGGGCCGAACCAGTTCGTGCGCGCGCGCTCTTCCGCGGCTTTGCGCCATTCCGCGCGCTCTTCCGCACTGCCCCAGTAGCCGACGCCGCCCGGCGCACAGGAGATGAGTCCTTTGATCCGGTTATCCACTGCGGCAAGCCGCATGACCCACAATCCCCCGCGGCTCACGCCGAAGGCACCGAGACGATTGCCGTCGATCTCGGGGCGCTTTTGCAGCACGTCGAGCGCCGACTGCCAGGCGACTACCGATTCCGGCGCATGCGCGAACGACGTCTGCCCGGTGCCCGGCGCATCGACGACCAGCGCGGCCATGCCTTCCTTCATCGCGCCGTCGGCATATTTCTCGCGGTCTTCCTTGTACATGTCGCCGCCGCACATCACGAGCACGGCCGGTACCTTGTTCGACGCGGAAGCGCCCTTCGGCACGCGCAGGAATCCGACCGCCTCCTTGCCGTCGCGCGCGACGCGCACGACTTCGTGCGAGCCTTCGCGCAGCTCGGTGGCGCGGCGGAAGCAGTCGAGATATTTGTGGTAAGACTCTTCCTTGATCTTGCTCATCGCCGGCGGGCAGATCGGCGAACCCGAGTGATAGGGTGCGGGAAAGCGCGCGAGACTGTAATAGGTTTTCGCCTGGATGAAGTTATTGCGCGCCGCGACCTTGTCGCCCTGCTTTAGCGCCGCTTCGGCGTCTTTCTCGTAGCGTGCGGCTACTGCACTCCATGCGGGCACCCAGTCTTCGTCTTCCGTGCCTTTCAGCGTGGCGACGGTGTCGAGCATCGGCTGCAGATCGTCGACGAGATTGAACCAGCGGCGATAGAACCCGCCGATGGCGACCACGAACGGGTCCTCGTCCGGCCGCACCGGCAGTTTCGCGAGCATTTCGGCTTTATTGTGTGTTGCCATTCAACTGACTCCGATATTGTTTGAGGTAAATCCGTACGTATAAAACCGCTGCGCAAGCCAGCCGAGAACATACGGCGCGCGGCGCGGATTGTAAAGGCCGCTGCGCGCCAAATCGACCTTGACGGCAGTCGCGTGCTGGTGGAAGCTTCATTGCGCATGCTGCGAGAATTCAAGCGCGGTGAAAGGCACTGAGGAAGACAACAATGTCGAAAACCCCAGCATTGACCGGCGCGGCGCTGCTCGCGCTGTTCATGGCCGGCGCGTTCGCGCAGGAGTATCCGGCGCGCCCGATCCGCATCGTGCTGCCGTTCAGTCCCGGCGGCGGCACCGATTTGCTCGCGCGCCTGTTGAGCAAGCGTTTTTACGAGGCATTCGGACAGGCGGCCACGGTCGACAACCGGCCGGGCGCGGGCGGCAATCTCGGTGCCGAGATCGTCGCCAGGAGCGCGCCCGATGGATATACGCTGATGATGTCGACGGCGTCGGTCGCGGTGAACGTGACGCTGTATCAGAAACTGCCGTTCGATGCGCGGCGCGACTTCATACCGATAACCCAGGTTGCCTCCGCACCTCTCGCAGTCACCGTGCATCCCTCGGTGCCGGCGCGCACCGTGCAGGAGTTCGTCGCGCTCGCGAAGAAAACCCGCGGCGGACTCAATTTCGGCTCGAATGGCACGGGCACCACGAGCCATCTCGCGCTGGTGATGTTCAACCAGGTGGCCGGAACAACGCTCACGCACATTCCCTACAAGGGCGCCGGAGCTCTGATGACGGCACTGCTGTCCGGCGAAGTCGAAATCGGGTTTCCCGCGGTCATCAGCGTGCAGCCGCATTTGCGTTCCGGAAAATTGCGCGCGCTGGCGGTGACGACGAAACGCCGCTCGTCCGTATTGCCGGATGCGCCGACTCTCGACTCCATTTATCCCGGTTTCGACATCGACAACTGGTTTGCGCTGTTCGCACCCGCGGGCACACCCGCTGCCGTCGTCAACCGGATCTATGCGGAAGTCGTCAAAGCGCTGCAGCATCCGGAATCGCAGGCGTTCATGACAAGCGAGGGCGCCGAGCCGGTCGGCAGTTCGCCGGCGGAATTCGCCGCGTTTTTCGCTCGCGAAGTCGACAAGTACGCGCAAATCGTGAAGCTGGCCGGCATAAAACCGGAATAGCGATGGACGCGAAAAAATTTACTTGTGCATTCGCGGGCGCGCTTATCGCCGCTGCGACCGTTACCGCCGCGGATTTTCCCGCGCATCCGATCCGCCTGATCGTGCCGCAGGCGGCAGGCAGTGCTTCGGACAACGTGGCGCGTCTGGTGGCGGCGGAACTCGTGCGGCAGATGAACCAGCAGGTCGTCATCGACAACCGTCCCGGCGGCGCGCTGATGATAGGCATGGAATTGGTCGCGCATGCGCCGCCCGACGGCTACACGATAGGCTACGGGCCAATCGGCGCGCTGGCGATCGGGCCCAACATGGTGCGCGGGCTCACGTTCAGCGTGCTGAAGGATCTGCAGCCGCTCGCGCAGACGACGACCGGCAGCATGCTGCTCGCCGCGTCGCCGTCGACGCCGTTCAGGAGCGTGCGCGACGTGATCGACTATGCGAAGCAGTATCCGGACAAACTCTCCAACGCGTCGTCGGGCAACGGCACGCCGGGACACGTCGGCTTCGAGCTGTTCAAGTACATGACCGGCACGCGCATCGTGCACATCCCGTACAAAGGCGGCGCCGCCGGCACCATCGACCTGATCGCGGGCCAGGTGCAACTGATGATGGAGAGTTCGAACTCGATGACGCCGCACGTGAAATCGGGCAAGGTGCGCGGCCTCGCGGTCAGCAGCCCGATCCGCTCGCCGGCATTTCCGGAATTGCCGACGATCGCCGAAGCCGGCGTGCCGGGTTACGATGCGACCACGTGGACCGGCATCGTCGCGCCGGCCGGCGTGCCGAAAGCAATCGTGGTAAAACTCAATGCCGAGATCAACACTGCGCTGGCGACGCCGTCGCTGCGGGAAAAATTGCTCGCGATCGGCTCCGAGCCCGTTGGCGGCACGCCGGAACAGTTCCGCGAATTCATCCGCAGGGAAAACGCCAAGTGGGCCGAAGTGATCAATCGCTCGGGCGCGAAAGTGGACTAAAGTACGCACTGAATGTTTTCGACACGACAGGATTACGCATGATGTGGCGCTGGTCGATAGCAATTGCACTCATCGCGTTGACGCTGCCGGCGTTGGCCGCGGAAGCGCCGTTCCCCAACCGGCCGGTGCGCATGCTGATTCCGTATCCCGCCGGCGGCGGCCTCGACCTGCCGGGGCGGGCGGTCGCGCAGAAGTTCGCGGACGCGACGGGGCAGCAGATGGTCATCGACAACCGCGGCGGGGCCGGCGGGTTGATTGCCGGCGAGATCGTCGCCAAGGCCACGCCTGACGGCTACACGCTGTTTCTCGCGAGCAACGGCCAGATCTCGATCGCGCCGGCGCTCTACGCGAAACTGCCGTACGATCCGGCCACCGAACTCATTCCCATCACGCATTTCGTCGACACGCCGATGGTGCTGTTCGTCAACGCGCAGTATCCGGTGAAGTCCGTCGCCGACCTGATCGCGGCGGCGAAAGCGAAACCCGGCACGATCGGATGCGCGCTGTCCGGCGTCGGCGGCGTCTCTCATCTCACGCTCGAACTCTTCAAGCTGCGCGCCAACGTGAACCTGCTGCCGGTGCCGTACCGGGGTGCCGCGATCGGGCTTGCCGACGTCGCCGGCGGCACGGTCCCGGCGATATTTTCCACGCTGGCGGCGGCGAAGCCGCTGCTCGACGGCGGCCGGGTGCGCGCGCTCGCCGTTGCTTCGCCGCGACGCACCGGCGGGTTGCCCAATCTGCCCACGTTCGGGGAACTCGGTTACGCGGGCATGGATGCGCCGCTGTGGATAGGCATGATGGCGCCGAAGGGCACGCCGGCAGGCGTCGTGGCGAAATTGCACGCGGAGTTCGCGAAGGCGCTCGCGGCGCCCGACGTGAAGGAGCGCCTTGCCACGCAAAGCGCCGACATCGTCGCCAGCGGTCCGCGCGAATTCGGCGACATGATCAAACGCGACACCGCGCGCTGGAGCGAAGTCGTCAAGGTCGCAAACATCAAGATCGACTGAGAAAGGGGATTCAGTGATTAAGTGATTGAGTAACTAAATCGCTTAATTACCTAATCACTCAATCACCTGGTCACTCGCGCAAGTTTCAGGGCACACCATCACTCTGTTTTACAACTGCAGTTAGAAGGAGACACGGTTTGAACTCTCGAAAAGGCTACGGCGGCAAGACACTCTACGGCGCGCGCGTCGGCATCCTCATGCTGGACACCAAATGGCCGCGCCCGCCCGGCGACACCGGCAATGCGCACACCTGGCCGTTTCCGGTCTTGTACAAGGTCATTCCCGGCGCCTCGGCGCGCGTCGTGATCCATGAGAAAGGCAAAGGCCTCGGCCAGGCATTCCTCGACGGCGCGGCGGAACTCGTGAAAGAGGGCGCCGACGGCATCACGACAACCGGCGGTTTTCTCGCGATTTTCCAGGACCAGTTGTCGGCGCACGTCAAAGTGCCGGTCGCGAGTTCGTCGCTTTTGCAGATTCCGCTCGTGCAACGCACGCTGCCGCCGGGCAAACGCGTCGGCGTGCTGTCGGTGCACGGGGATCGCATCACACCGGAGCACTGGCAGGCCTGCGGCGCGCCGCTCGACACGCCGGTGGAAGGTACCGAACACGGCCGCGAATTCACGCGCGTGCTGCTGCAGGATGAAATCGAAATGGATTACGCGAAAGCCGAGCAGGATATCCTGGAGGCGGGCGAAAGGCTGCTGAAGAAACATCCCGAGGTCGGCGCCATCGTGTGCGAAACGCACAACATGGGGCCGTACTCGCGCGCGCTCAACGATCTGCTGCGCATACCCATCTACGACGTGTACACGTTCGTGTGCTGGTTTCACTCGGGCCTGCAGCCGCGCGACTTCGGGCCTCCGGCCGGCGCGAACCTGCCGGTCTGGCGGGAGCGCTAAACCGCATGGCAGTGCAGGAAATCGTCGGGCTTGCGCCATCGGGCTCGATGGGCAGCGGCTATAATCTCGAAGCATTCGAGCGCGGGCTCGCTGCCAATCCGCATTTTATCGGGCAGGACGCCGGCTCGACCGACATGGGCCCGTATTACCACGGCACCGGCGCCCCTTTTCTTCCGCTCGCGACCTACCGGCACGACCTGTCGTACATGCTGCGCGCCGCGCGCAAGCTGAAAATCCCGTTGCTGATCGGTTCGGCGATGACGAGCGGCGCCAACGAAAACCTGGCGGCGATGGTGCGCATGGTGACCGACCTCGCGCGCGAGGACGCGATGTCGTTCCGCATGGCGATCATCAGCGCCGAGCTCGACAAGACCGATCTCAAGCGCCGGCTCGCGCGCGAGCCGTTCGAAAGCCTTGGCCCCGCCGGCGCCCTTACTCCGGAAACCATAGACCGCTGTGGCCCCGTGTGCGCGCAGATGGGCGTCGAGCCTTTCATCCGCGCGCTCGATGCCGGGGCGGAAGTCATCATCGCCGGGCGCGCGTGCGATGACGCGATCTTCGCCGCGCTGCCGATCCTGAAGGGCTTCGACAAAGGCCTGTCGTTGCATTGCGGAAAGATACTCGAATGCGCGGGTCTCTCGGCGATTCCGTACGACCTTGCCGAGCCGTTGCTAGGGCGCGTGCGCCGCGATCATTTCGAGGTCGAGCCGTGCCATCCGAAGCATCGCTGCACGACCGTGTCGGTCGCCGGCCACTCGCTCTACGAGCGCGGCGATCCCTGCCTGCAGCCCGGGCCGGGCGGCATGAATGATCTCACCGCCGCGACCTTTACCCAGCTCGACGAACGCCGCGTGAAAGTCACGGGCAGCCGTTTCGTGCCGGACAAGATCTACCGGATCAAGCTCGAGGGCGCCGAGCAGCTCGGCTTCCGCAGCATCGTCATGGTCGGCATCCGCGACCCGATCATGATCCGGCAAATCGACACGATCCTGCAGGAAGCGAGGGAGCGCGCCGAAGAGCGGTTTGCCGGCAAGGGAGAATTCCACCTGCTCTATCGTATCTACGGCAAGAACGCGGTGATGGGCGACCTCGAACCCGATACGCACCTGCAGTCGCACGAAATCGGGCTCATGATAGACGTCGTCGCGCCGACCCAGGAGCTCGCCACGGGGATTGCGATGTTCACGCGCGGCACGCTCCAGCACGCGAGCTACCCGGGCATCGTCACGACCGCCGGCAACATGGCGTACCCGTTCTCGCCTTTCGGAATTCCCGTCGGGCCCGCGCATCGCTTTGCGGTCTATCATCTGATGCCGCTCAAGGACCCGTGCGAGATATTCCCGATGACTCTGGAAGAGGTGAAGAACTGATGGCTGCGCCGCAACGACTGGACGCGCTCGCGAAGGTCATCCGCAGCAAAAACGCAGGGCCCTTCGAGATCACGTTCGATATCATGTTCGACGATGCCGCCAAGTACGAGCGCGTAAAAGCCTCCGGTGTTATCAATGCGGCGCGTATCGCGGAGGCTTATCGCATCCGCGTCGACGACGTGCTCGTGTGCCGCCCGTACGACGCGGCAGTCGCCTTCAAGATCACGATCCGGAGGCCGGTCGGTTCCGGCGATATCGAAGATCGCGACGTATACGGCTGCCAGCAGCACGTGCCGCTGACGCGGATCGAGATTCCAGGCGGGCGCTAGGTCTGCGCACCGTCCGCGCCTCGGGTAGAATCTTGCAAGACGCGCCGCGTTCGAACGGCGCAGCACAATCCCGGAGAGAGCCACCATGGCATTGAAACTGCGTCAGCTTTCCTATCCGCTCGGCGCCGAAGTGTGCGACATAGATGTGTCGCGCAACATGAGCGAGCAGGCGTTCGGCGAAATCTACCGCGCGTTTCTCGAGCATGGCATCCTGCTCCTGCGCAACCAGAAGCTCACGCGCGAGCAGCACATCGAATTCAGCCGCCGCTTCGGCGAGCTCGACCGCCACGACGCGCTGCCGCGCGACCGCCATCCGGATTATCCCGAGCTATTGATGGTGACCAACGAACCGAAGCCCGACGGCTCGCCGTCCGACTCCCGCTATACCGGGCGTCAATGGCACTCGGACATGTCGTTCACGCTCCACCCGTCGCTGGGCTCGCTGTTGCGCTGTGTGGTGACGCCGCCGGTCGGCGGCGACACCCTGTTCGCGAACATGTACACAGCGTACGACGCGCTGTCGTTCGGCATGAAAAAGCTGATCGCCGACCTGCACGGAATTCATTTGTCGGGCACGCGCAAGATCGCCGACGCGATGAGCGGCGCCGAGCGCGCGGCCGAGCAGAAGCGCATCAATCCCCCTATCGCGCAGCCGGTCGTGCGTGTGCATCCAGAGACCGGGCGCAAGGCGCTGTATATCGGCGAGAAGGTGAAGCGTTTCGACGGCATGACTGAAGAAGAAAGCCGCCCGCTGATCGACTATTTGTGCCGGCATGCCACCAAGCACGAATTTGTGTATCGCCATCAATGGCAGGCGAACGACCTCGTCGTGTGGGACAACCGCTGCACGATGCACTGCGCGCTGGGCGATTTCGACGAAACGCAATTGCGCCACCTCGAGCGCACCACGGTACTGGGCACGCCGTCGGGTTACGTCGCGCAAGCCGCGTGACGCGCGCGTTCATGTATCAACGCGCCGCGGTACTCGGCGCATGCGGGTTGCTGGGGGCGGCTGCGCCGCCGGCTTTCGCCGGGGAATACCCTTCGAAGCCGATCCGCATCCTCGTGCCATTTGTGCCGGGCGGCGCGACCGACATACTCGCGCGGCTGGTCGGGCAGAATCTCACCATCGCATGGGGCGAGCAGGTCGTGATCGACAATCGTCCCGGCGCCAACGGCATCCTCGCCGCCGATTTGACCGCGAAAGCAACGCCCGACGGCCACACCCTGCTGTTCGTCGCGATAGGGCATGCGATCAATCCGCTGCTGCAGAAAAATCTTCCGTACGACACGCAGAAGGATTTCACGCCGGTGAGTCTTGCCGCGGTGCTGCCTTTGATCGTGACCGTGCATCCTTCGGTCCCCGCCAACAGCGTGAAGGACCTCATCGCGCTCGCGAAATCCGGCAGGAAATTGAATTACGCGTCGGGCGGCGTCGGCTCGTCGCAGCACCTGGCCACCGCACTGTTTGCGTCGATGGCGAAAATCGAACTCGTGCACATCCCGTACAAAGGCGGCAACCAGGGACTGCTCGACACGGTCGCGGGCCAAGTCAACATGATGATCTCGACGATCCTGTCGTTGACCCCGCATATCAAATCCGGAAAATTGCGCGGACTTGCGATCACGACGGCGAACCGCAACGCCGCGTGGCCCGACATGCCGACTGTCGCGGAAGCGGGCCTGCCGGGTTATCAGTCGATCGCGTGGTACGGCATGGTCGGCCCGCGCGGCCTGCCGGCGCCGGTGCTCAAGAAACTGAGCGGCGAAGTCGCGCGCATCATCAATTCGAAAGACGTGAAGGACAACCTTATCGCACAGGGCGCCGATCCCGTCGGCAATACGCCCGCGGAGTTCGGCGCCTTCATCAAGGCCGAGACGAAACGCTACGAGAAAGTCATCCGCGAGGCGGGGGTCACGGCAGAGTGATTTGACTCAATGAGCTTGCCCCCATCCTGCCCCCTCGCATTCTGAACACGCTCTCCCCCTCGTCGCAAGGGAAGGGGCCGTGAAATAAGTGCCGCGCGGAGACTCCCTCCCTTGCGCATGAAATGCGCGGGGGAGGGTTGGGGTGGGGGCAACAAAAAAAGGCGCTCAAGTGAGCGCCTTTTTGTTCGACACTGTACGCAGAATTACTTCTGCGGTTTGAGCGTCAGCTTCTGCACGCGCCAGTTCAAAAGTTCCGCGACGTACAGCGTGTTCTCGTTCGGGCACGCGATCTCGTGGATCCAGCCGAACTGCTTCAACTGCTTGCCGCTTTCGCCGAGATAGCCCAGCACCTTGCCGTCGAGCGTCATCTTATAGACGCGGCCGGGATAGGCATCGGAGGCGAACAATACCTGGTTCGGTCCCGGCGTGATGCACAGCGCCCACGGCGCGCCCGGCAACTGCGTTTTCTGCGCGCCCGAAGCTTCGACCTTGGCGACGTCCGGCCGGCTCAGGATCGCGGTGCGCGCGTTCGGGTCGTACGGCACGTCGATCGTCATCACGCGCAGCAGGTTGCCTTCGCCGTCGAACACCTGGATGCGGCGGTTGCCGCGGTCGGCGACATAAACGTTACCCTGCGCGTCGGTGGCGATGCTGTGCGGCGTGGTGAACTCGCCGGGCTTGCTGCCCTTGCTGCCCCACGACTTCAGCCAGTTGCCGTTCTTGTCCGCTTTGGCGACGCGCGAGTTGATGTAGCCATCGCTGATGTAAACGTTGCCGGCGGGATCCCACGCCATGTCGGTGACCTGGCGGAAGCGGCCTTCCTCGGCGGGCAGCGGCGGGTTCGGATGCTCGAGCGGGCCCGTCTCCTTGTCGGAAGCTTCCTGCTTGCGCCCGAACACCATCATCACATCGCCTTTGGGATTGAACTTGACGACCATGTCAGAGCCCTTGTCGGCGACCCAGATGTTCTGCTCCTTGTCGATGCGCACGGTGTGGCCGAACGACCACGCGTAAAGGTTTTTGCCGATCTCGCGGACGAACTTGCCGTGGGCATCGAACTCGAGAAGCTGCGCCGCCGCGGCGCCGTAGGCGGGGCCGGTCGTGTTGCCGCGCGAAAGCACGAAGATGTGGCCCTTGGCGTTGACCGCAACGCCGGTGACTTCGCCGAGGTACAGGTTCTTCGGCATCTTCAAAGGATTGACGCCGTCGAACGGAATGGCCTGCTGCGCGAACGCGGGCAGGCTGAACAGCATGAGCAATGCCAACAGAATACGGTGCATGATTCCCCCTGATTAACGAATGGAGCGGCGCGCGCCGTGGATGCTTATACCGGCGCCGATTGTTCTTGACCGCTTGCGGGCAGTATACCGAAACTTGCATTGATGCGAGAAAATTGCGCATCACCAATGTCAGCATCGACCGGAGTCAGTCCCTTGCAAGGCAAAGCGCGGTTTATCCGGCCCGTCATCGTGGCGGCCATCATGGCGTTCCTGATGACCGCGGTCATCACGTTCATCAACCTGGGCATGCGGCCCGACTTCGTGCGCCGCTGGATGATCGCCTACGCCGTCGCGTGGCCGTTCGCGACCTGCGCTGCGTTCGTCGCCGTGCCGATCGCGGACCGCGTGACTGCTTTCATCATCGAGAAGCTCGATGATGAGTAATGGGTGATGGGCAATGAGCAATGGGTGAAGGGGAACGGGTGGTGATTAAGTGATTGAGTTGCTTAGGCGCTTGATCACCCATTCCCCATCACTCATCGCCCATCACACGCTTCTATTCCGGCTTGATGCCCGCGGCTTTCGCAATCGCCGCGTATTTTTCGAGATCGTTTTTCAGAAATCGCGCGAACTCCTCGGGCGTGCTGCCAATCGGCTCGAGGTTCAACGCCGCAAAACGCTCGCGCGTGTCGGGCATCTGCACGATTTGCCTGATTGCGGCGTTGAGACGCGCGACGACTTCCTTCGGCGTGCCGCGCGGTCCGTACATTCCATACCAGCCGGTACTCTCGTAACCCTTGACGCCGGCCTCGTCGACGGTCGGCACGTCGGGCAACTGCGACGAGCGCTTCAGTCCGGTGAACGCGAGCGGGCGCAGGCGTCCCGCCTGCACCATCGGCACTACCACCGGGCTGGGCCCGAACATCAGCGGAATCTGCCCGCCGAGCAGATCGGTCGCCGCCGGGCCCGCGCCTTTGTACGGCACGTGGATGAACTTGACCCTGGCCATCATCTGAAAGAGCTCGGCGGCGAGATGCGTGCTGTTGCCGTAACCGGCCGAGCCGTACACGATCGTGCCCGGACTCGCGCGCGCCATGTCGATCAGTTGTTGCAGAGTCTTCGCGCCGAACGATGGATGCACGACGACGACCAGCCCGCCGGAATTCGCGATGAGGCCGATCGGCGCAAAATCACGCAATGCATCGTAAGGGAGCTTCTTGTAAACGGCGGGATTGATCGTATGCGCGCCCGCGGTGATCAGGAGCGTGTAACCGTCGGGCACCGCGCGCGCCGCGATCTCGGTGCCGATGATGTTGTTCGCGCCGGCGCGGTTGTCGATCACGACGTTCTGCGCGAGCAATTCGGACAGCTTCACGCCCATGATGCGTCCCACGACGTCGATTGCGCCGCCGGGCGCGGCGGGAACTACGAGACGGATCGGGCGGTCGGGATAGGCGGCTGCGGAAGCGGCTGCGCAAAATATCGAAGTGAGAAAAACAAAAGCTTTTGCCACGGAGGACACAGAGTTCACAGAGAGAAGACTTGGATAATCATAACGAGTTGGTAGTCAGAAGCGGCTTTCAATCTCATTGATTTCTAACTGAAGATTACGTTCCACTGTGGCAACCAATCTTTCAATCCTTGAAACTTGAGAGTCGAGCTCGGAATAATCATAACTCTTGAAGGACATAGGGAACCACTTACGTCCGGGCCTGCTCCAATTGACTGCTTTTGGCTTGTAGTAAGTGCGATCCGTATGTGCAAATTGCTTACTGCGCAGGCGAAGCAACTCTTTATGGAGTGCTCGTAATTCTCTAGGGACGAATCGCTTTTCCAGTTGATGGTTTCGTGTGTTTTCTCCGCGATTGCCGGAGAAGGGGCGCGAGTACGAAATTACTATGTCTCGTAAGATGCAAGCGCGAACATCTTGCCGTCGATATCGCTTGAGCAATCTAAGCGTGTGCTGGGTCATATCGAAATCAATCGAGTACAACCGATAAAAATAATACTGCTCTTCGTCAGTCTGCTTCACTAACCCGGCACCCAGGGCAACGGCGCCTGCACCGCGAACTGCGTCTTGACGTCGATCACCGCCGGCAATTCCGAAGCCATCGCGGCTTCAAACGCTTTCTTGAAATCCTGCGGCTTGTCGACGGTGACGCCGAAGCAGTCGAACGATTGCGCGACTTTGGCGAAATCGGTTTCGCGGTACTCGTAGCACTCGCCTTTGCGGTTGGGTTCGCCGCGTCCTTCGTACGCGATGTTGAGGTTGCGCAGGCCTTGCGACAGGCAATGGTTGTTGTTGACGATGGTCACCGTCTTGATATTGCGGCGGCGCGCGGTTTCGAGTTCGGGCAGATGGTAGAAGAATCCGCCGTCGCCGGTGAAGCAGATCACCGGTTTGTCTGGTGCCGCGCATTTCGCGCCGAGCGACGCGGGGAATGACCAGCCGAGCGAGCCCGCGGCGCGGAAATACTGCTGGGCCGGATGCTTGAGGTAGAGCAGCGTGCCCGTCCATAGCGCCGCATAGCCGGTGTCGGCGATCACGATTGCATCCTTTGGCAACACTTCGTTGAGTTCCTTGACGAGGCGCTCGGGACGCATCGGTAGTTGATCGGACGAGCGCGCTTGCTCCGCTTCGACGCGCCATTCATCGACGAACTTCTGCGTGTGCGCAAGCCAGTCGTCGTGCTTCTGTGCATCTGCGTCCACCGCGAGCGCTTCGAGTCCCGCGCGCACGTCGGACAACATGCCGATGACGCCCGGATAATTGCGGCCGATTTCCAGCGGGTCGATGTCGATCTGGATGATCGCGGTGCCTTGCTTCGGCATCGTCCAGTTGGCGGTGGTGTGGTCGCTCGTGTTGCTGCCGGCGTAGATTACGAGATCGGCTTCGGCGACGACGTGGTTCGCGCAGCCGCGTCCGTACAGTCCCACCGCGCCGCGGAAGAGCTTGTGGTCTTCGAGCATCGCGTGTTTCGCGTCGAGCGTGACGACCACCGGCGACTGGATGCGCTCGGCGAAGCGCGCGAGCGCGGCGGACGCGCCGGAAATGATGACGCCGCGGTCGGCGACGATCGCCGGGCGTTTGGACGTCTTGATCGCGGCGACCGCGCGTTCGACTGCCGCAGGATCGGGTGCGGGACGGAACGCGGGGAAGCGCGTGTGCGCGTCATCCACCGTAAGATCGAATGTGCCTTCAGCTATCGTCAATGCGTCACCGGTAAAACCTGCAACGTCGAGATGTACCGGACGCGGCGTGCCGGTGGTTGCTTCGCGGAAAGCGGCGCGGAACAGGAGCGGTATCTGCTCCTGCACGTCGATGCGGCCATGAAATTTCGTGACGGCCGCATAGAGCGGGCCGTGATCGACTTCCTGGTAAGCATTGCGATACTGGAACGGCGCTACGTGGCGTCCGGTCATCGCGATCACCGGCGAATGTCCGAGATAGGGGTCCTGCATGCCCGCGGCGAGATTCGCCGCGCCCACCGACTGCGCGAAGCAAATGCCGGGGCGGCCGGACACGCGCGCGTAACCGTCGGCCATATACGCGACCGCCTTCTCGGAATGGCCGAGGATGCGCGTGATGCCGAAATCCTCCATCTCCGCGAGCGCGCGCCGCAGCACCGCGTCCATGAAAAATACGTGCGTGACGCCGTGCGCTTTGAGCAAATGCGCAATCAGCCGCGAGCCCTTCATTTTATCCGCCATCGATAGTCTCCTGAGCGGGCCGCGGGTGGCGGCCGGTGTTTGAACGCCGCGTGATTGCCGGCGAATTATTGTGCCATCATCATAGCGCAGACTGAATTTCTGTGATTAGATACACCGAAAACAAGGCGGATCGAACCGCTGCGCAGTGAAAACCGGAGGACATGATGCTGACGAATTGGATACGCATTGGGTATCTCGCTACATCGCTGCTCGCATTGCCGTGCACGGCCGCCGATAATTATCCCGACCGGCCGATTCGCGTGCTCGCCGGCGGTGCCGCAGGTGGCCCGATCGACATCATGGGGCGGGTCGTCGGGCAGAAGCTTTCCGACGTGCTCGGCCAGTCGATCGTGATCGACAACCGCGGCGGCGCGGGCGGCACGATCGCCACACGCCTTGCGGCTCAGGCGGTGCCCGACGGCTATACGCTGCTTTGCAACAGCAGCCAGTTCGTGGCGGCGGCGAGTCTGTATAAAGATCCCGGCTACGATCCGTTCAGGGATTTCGCGCCCATCATCAACGCCGGCGTGAGTCCCAATATGATTTTCGTGCATCCATCAGTCGCTGCCAACAACCTGCGGGAATTGATCGCGCTCGGCAAAAAGCAGAAACTATCGTACGGTTCCTCCGGCGCCGGCAGCACGCCGCACCTGACCGGCGAGCGCCTGCTGAAGTTGATGGCGGGACTCGATGTCACGCATATTCCGTACAGCAGCGCCGCGCCCGCGATGCTCGCAGTTGCCGCGGGGCAGATACCGGTCGGACTCACTGCAATGCCGCCGACGGTGCCGCTCATCAAATCAGGCAAGATCCGCGGCATCGCCGTGACGAGTCCCGCGCGCATGCCGTCGCTGCCCGATGTGGGCACCGTCGCGGAACAAGGCTATCCCGGTTACGAGGATTACACGTGGATCGGGTTTTTCGCGCCCACCGGCACGCCCAAGGCGTACGTGACGAAACTCAACAGCGCGATCGCCGCTATCGTCGCTCAGCCGGATACCAAAGAGCGGCTTGCCGTGCTCGGATTCGATCCGGTGGCGAACACCACCGAGCAGTTCACTTCGTACATCAAAGTCGAAGTCACGAAGTGGGCCAAGGTGATCAAGGATTCCGGTGCGCGCGTCGATTGAGGAAGCGCTCCGGTAAATCTCCTTCCCCTTCAGGGGGAAGGTCGGGATGGGGGTGGGTATATGGAGTTAAGATTAACCCCATCCCCACCTCAGTCCTCGCCTTGTCCCCCAAGGGGATTTGCTTCGCGGCAAGGGGGGATGAGCAATGCGCTGCGCGTGATTAGGTAACTGGAGAAAAGATGGCGAAGTTCGATGACTACAGCCGCAGCTACCGCTTCATCAAGATGGAGCGGCGCGGCGGCATTTTGCAGATGACGCTGCATACCGACGGCGGCCCGCTGCAGTGGAACCTCGACGCACAAGTCGAATTCGTGCGCGCGTTTACCGACGTCGGGTCGGATCGCGAGAACCGCATCGTGATCCTTACCGGCACCGGCAATGAATTCAGCGGGCCGCGGCTCGACCCGAACGCGCCGTTCTTTCACGGCGCGAAGCTCTCGCCGGCCGGCGTGCACGAGGTATTCGTCAATGCGCGCAAGATGGTCAACGCGGCGCTCGGCATCGAAGTGCCGATGATCGCCGCGGTGAACGGCCCGGCCAAGCGCCACGCGGATCTCGCGCTCATGTGCGACATCGTGATCGCGGCGGACGACGTGACGTTCGAGGACACCGCGCATTTCCACAACGGCGGCATCGTGCCGGGCGACGGCATCAACGTCGTTTATACGATGCTGATGGGACTCAATCGCGCACGCTACCTGATGCTGACGGGGCAGGTATTGAACGCGAGAGAAGCGAAAGACATCGGGCTGGTGGCGGAACTGATGCCGCGCGAGCAACTGCTGCCGCGCGCGTGGCAACTCGCCGAGCAGCTCGCGAAGAAAAACGACATGCTGCTGCGCTACACGCGCATGGTGCTCACGCACCCGCTGCGCAAGCAGCTCGACGAAGGGCTGCAGTACTTCCTCGCGATGGAAGCGTTGTCCACGCTCGACAAGTCACAATCATGATCGAACTCGCCGCCCGCATGAGCCGTTTCGAGGAATCCGCGAGTGCGCGGGCTTCGCAAATCGCGCGCGACCTCAAGGCGCAAGGCCGCGACATACTCGCACTGACCACCGGCGAGCCCGATTTCCCGACGCCCGAGCATGTCAAGCAGGCCGCAATCGAAGCGATGCGCCGCGAACAAACCAAGTACACGAACGTCGACGGCACGCCGGAATTGAAGCGCGCGATCGCCGCGAAATTCAAGCGCGAGAACGGGCTCGAGTACAAGCCCGATCAGATCATCGTCGGCGCCGGCGCCAAGCAGGCAATTTTCAACGCGATTACGGCCACCCTCGAGCCCGGTGACGAGGTCATCGTGCCGCGGCCGTACTATCTCGCCTACTTTGACATCGCGCGGCTGGCGGGCGGCGAGCCGGTGCCCGCGCCATCGAGCGCCGATGACGGATTCAAGCTGCGGCCCGCGGCGCTCGAGGCGGCGATCACGCCGCGCACGCGCTGGCTCGTGCTTAACTCGCCGTGCAATCCGAGCGGCGCCGTCTATTCCAGGGCCGAACTGCAGGCGCTCGCTGCGGTGCTGATGCACCATCCGCGTGTCGCGGTGCTGTGCGACGATATCTACGAGCACATTCTCTTCGACGGGCGCGAGTATTCCACCATCGCGCAGGCCGCACCTGAACTCTACGACCGCACGCTGACCGTGAACGGCGTCTCGAAAGCGTATGCAATGACCGGCTGGCGCATCGGTTATGCGGGCGGACCGAAGCACCTGATCAAGGCGATGGCGAAAATACAGTCGCAGTGCACGCACGCACCCTCTTCGATCGGGCAGGCTGCGGCGCTCGCAGCACTCGAAGGTCCGCAGGATTTCGTGCGCGAGCGCTCGGATATGTTCCAGCGGCGGCGCGACTTTGTCGTCGAAGGCTTGAACAAGGCGCCGGGCATGTATTGCAGCGTGCCCGAAGGCGCGTTCTACGTGTTTCCGTCATGCGCCGGTACGCTCGGCAAGCGCACCCCGGCCGGCGAGACGATTGCGACCGACATCGACTTCGCGAATTACCTGCTCGGAACGGAAGGCGTTGCCGCGATGAACGGCACCGCTTACGGCATGCCGGGGCATCTGCGGATTTCGATCGCCTCGTCGGTCGAAGTGCTCGGGGAAGCGTGCACGCGTATCCAGCGCGCGTGCGCAGTGTTACGCTGAACGTTTTGCGGCGTGTGTTGGGGAGAGAATTTATGAAAAGCCTGCGAAGCATAGTGGCTGTCGCCGTCCTTGTATCGGCTGCCGCCGCTGCTGCCGATTTTCCGGCGAAGCCGATTCGTGTGGTCGTGCCGTGGCCTGCAGGCGGCAGCACCGACACGCTCGCACGCATCGTCGGTCAGCGCCTGACGACGATCGTCGGCCAGCCCGTCGTCATCGACAACCGTGCGGGCGCGGCGGGCACCATCGGTGTCGACATGGTGGCCAAGGCCATACCCGACGGCTACACGATCACCATCGTCGAGGCGGCCCACGTTGTGTTGCCCGCAACGACCGCCAAGCTGCCGTACGACCTCGCGCGCGACTTCATGCCGCTGACGCTGATCGGGGTGTCGCCGCAGATCCTGTTCCTGTATGCGGGATCGCCGGCGAAATCGCTCAAGGATTTCATCACACTCGCCAAGGCGAAACCCGGCGAGATCGCGGTTGCCCACACCGGCGTCGGCTCGTTCACGCATCTGACGCTCGAACTGCTGCAGTCGCGCACGGGAACGAAGTTCAACCAGGTGAGCTATAAAGGCGCGGCGCCCGCCATGATCGAGCTGGCGGGCGGCCAGGTCCAGCTCGCCATTTTTACGCTCGCGAGTGCGGCGGGCACGCTGCGTACCGGGCGCATCACGCCGGTCGCAATCATGGGCGACAAGCGCGTCGACGCGCTGCCCGATGTGCCGACAGTCGGCGAGCTTGGCATGAAGGACCTCGTCATCAATCAGTTCTGGGGTTACGTTGCGCCGGCCGGCGTGCCGGCCGCGGTCATCGCGCGGCTCAACAAGGACCTCGTTGCCGCGATCGACCATCCATCGGTGCGCGAACGCGTCACCGACCTCGCCGTCGACGTGCGAACCTCCACGCCTCAACAGTTGAAAACATTCATCGGCGCCGAACTGCAGCGCTGGGCCGCGACCGCGCGCGACGCCGGGCTCAAGCCCGAGTAGGCGTCGCCATCCGGCTTGCAAGCTGCAGGCCTCAACCGCCCGTTTTGATGATCTTCGGCCAGCGCGCCATTTCCGCGCGGATGAACCGGTCAAACTCGGCCGGCGTGCCGCCGACAAGCTCGACGCCGTCCGCGGATAGCCGCGTGCGAGTCGCCGGATCGCTTAACCCGCGGTTGATTTCCGCGTTCAGTTTCTGAATGATCTCGCGCGGCGTGCGGGCGGGCGCAAGCACGCCGAACCACGCGCGCACGTCGAACCCCGGCAGGCCCGCTTCGATCATCGTCGGCAGCTCGGGGGCGAGCGAAGAGCGCTTGGTGCTCGTCACCGCCAGCGCCCGTAATTTGCCCGCTTTCGCGAGCCCGATGCTCGTGTTGATCGTGTCGAACATCATCGTGACCTGGCCGCCCAGCACGTCGGTGAGCGCGGGCGCATTGCCTTTGTACGACACCTGGACGACGTCCACACCCGCGAGCTGTCTCAACAGCAGGCCGGCCATCGATGGGCCGCCTCCCGCGGCTCCGGCCGCAAACTGCAGCTGTCCGGGCCGCGCCTTCGCGAGTGCGATCAGTTCGCGCGCCGAAGCCGCCGGCACCGACGGATGCACGACTAGCAACAGCGGAATGTCGCCGACGTGCACGACGCTCGCAAAATCGTTGAGCGTGTCGTAAGGAAGTTTCGTGATGAAAATCGGGTTCGTGGCGTGCGTCGAATAGACGAGCATCAGCGTGTAGCCGTCGGCCGGCGACTTCGCCAGCAGCTCGGTGCCGATCACCGCGCTCGCGCCGGCGCGGTTGTCGACGATCACCGGCACGCCGAAAACGCGCGCGAGATGCTGCGACACCGTGCGGCTCAGAAAATCGACCGAACCTCCCGGCGGCGACGGCGTGATCATGCGCAGCGGGTGCGATGGAAAATTCTGAGCGGCGGGGACAAGCGGGTGCAGCAGCAATGGGATTGAAGCAAGCCGCAGGCAGCGGTGCAAGACGTTCCTGAAACGGACGATAATCAAAGCAGTTTCCCGCATGGAAAATTTCAGGTGCGCGCGCCGCGCGGTTTCGACACCATGATTTGAAGGCTGTAAGTTTCCCGGTCGATCGCACCCGCGCAGCCGTGCGCGTGCAACGTCTCTTGCGCGAGATGGGCATCGCATGCGCTGTCGAGCGCCGTGATCGAGATTCCCTCCAGAACGATGATCCAGTTCGGAACGATGGTGGGACGCCCCTTTCTTTCGACCGGCACGATCGTGCTCGCGGATGGATCCGCAACTATCAGGTGGACGCCCGCGATTTCCGGGATGGCCGCGAGCCTCACGAACGCTTCGCCAAGGTGGCGCTCGAGCTTGTCCCCCGCGTCGTTTGCAGGATCGAAGCGCAGCGTGAGCGCGTAGCCGCCGGTGCCGATGCCGAGCGAATTTTTCACCCGAGAGATGCCGCGCACGCTGTTCTTTACGAATGGCGTGGTGCGCTGCGTGAGCGGGCTGGGCGCGTTCGCCTTCGCCAGATAGTCGGGGCCTGTCAGCACCGCCAGGTCGTCGACTTCATAAAAGTTGAAAAAATCGCGTTGCGCGTTGACGGCAATATAGCGTCGTCCCCGCTGGAACCCGGCAATGGCGACACGGCCGACCATGTGCTCGCGGCTGTGCCATTCGTAATACGCGGCGCGGTGCTCCGGCGCCACGTCGCTCCAGTTGATCATCACGCCTTGTCCCAGCAACATTTCCGGCTCCCCCCGTATTACTTGATATCCAAATAAAAATCAAAAAGCTATTAGCCGCAGATAAACGCCGATGCACGCAGATGAAACCCAAGGCGAACGCGCTTTTGATCTTGTCCGCGTGTATCTGCGTGTATCTGCGGCCGCAAAAGTTTTAAGCGTCGCCAGTCAGTCCATACGCGCGCCGGAGATGGCGACGATGCGTCCCCAGTTGGCGATTTCGGATTTTATATAAGCCGCGAACTGTTCGGGCGTGTCGGTGACGACGACCGCACCCTGGCCCGCGAGCCGTTCCTTCATCTCCGGCGTGTTGAGCGCTTTGACCGCATCGGCATTGAGGCGCGCGACGATTTCTCTCGGCACACCCGCCGGCGCCAGCAATCCCCACCAGCTGGTCAGGTCGAATTCGCGGTAGCCGGACTCGGCAATCGCCGGCACGTCGGGCAGCGGCGGAAAGCGCTGCGCGCTCGTCACCGCGATCTGGCGCAGACGTCCCGATTGCACATACGGTTGTGCGGCGACCGGCGACGTGAAATACAGCGACGCCTGTCCGGCGATCACGTCGAGCATCGCAGGGGTCGCACCCTTGTACGGAATGTGCACGATGTCGGTCTTCGTCAGCTTCTTGAAATACTCGGCGGCGAGATGTCCGGGGCTGCCGTTGCCGGCGGACGCATAGTTGATGGAGCCCGGCTTCGCTTTGGCGAGCGCTACCAGGTCCTTCACCGAACGCACCGGCAGCGAAGGGTGCACGACGAGCAGGCTGGGCGACGTGGCGATCAAAGTGATCGGCGCGAAATCCTTCACCGGGTCGTACGGCAGCTTGCTCATCACATGTGGATTGATCGCGAGGTTGCTCGCCTGGCCGACGACGAGCGTGTAGCCGTCGGGCAGCGCTTTCGCCGCGGCGTCGGCGCCGAGCACGCCGGCCGCTCCTGCGCGGTTTTCTATTACCATCTGCTGGCCGAGCGCTTCGCCCAGTTTCGCCCCGAGTATGCGCGCAAAAATATCGGTGCCGCCGCCGGGCGGGTACGGTACGATCAAACGTACGGGCTTCGCGGGATACGGTTGCGCCACGGCATGGCCAGTCCAAAGTGGAATCACGAAAATCAAGGTGCCGACAATTGGAAATCTCATTGGATTGCGCCCGGGCTTTTTTGCGTGGGGCAAAGTGTAGCAGCAGAAGCAACGTTCTACATTGCTGCGTCGCCGCGTTTGTCGCGATGGCCGGCTGGCACACCGTACTCGCGCAGTCATTTCCCAATCGCCCCGTGCGTTTGATCGTACCGTACCCGCCCGGGGGCGGATCGGACGTCATCGCGCGCATCCTTGCGCCGAAGATGAGCGAAGGTCTTGGTCAGCAGGTCGTGATCGACAATCGCGCGGGCGCCGCCACCATCATCGGGCTCGACCTGCTCGCGAAATCGCCGCCCGACGGTTATACAATCTGCATCACGACAAGCACGCTCGCAGTTAACTCGACGCTCAACAAGTCATTGCCGTTCGATACGCTGCGCGACTTCGCGCCCGTCATGCTCGCGGCGGACGGCTTGTACGTGCTGGTCGTGCACCCGTCGGTCGCGGCGAAATCGGTGCGCGAGCTCGTCGCACTCGCAAAGGCGGCGCCCGGCAAGTTGAATTCGGCGATCGCCGGTTCCGGCACGCCGATGCACATGGGGCTCGCGCAATTCAACTCGATGGTCGGCGTGCATATTCCAGGCGTGATCTACAAAGGCGCGGGACCGGCGCTCACTTCACTGCTCGGGGGTGAGACTCAGATGGCGTTCATCAGCATGCCGACGGTCGCTGCGCACATCCAGGCGGGCAAGCTGCGGGCGCTCGCGGTGACCGGCGCGCGACGCTCGGCCGCGGCCCCCGATCTGCCGACCGCGGGGGAATCGGGATTGCCCGGTTTCGTGCTGAGCGGCTGGTATGGATTTCTCGCGCCCGCGAAAACCGGTGCGGCCCAGATCGACCGGCTGAACGCGGAACTGCGCAAGGCGCTCGCGCATCCCGACGTGAAACAGCGCCTGCTCGAGTTCGGCGCGGACGCGGTGGCAAGCACCCCTGCGGAATTCGGGGTATTCCTGCGCGCTGAAATCGCGAAGTGGGGCAAAGTCGTGCGCGAGGCGAACATCCAGCCCGAATAGCGCTGCGCGTACTGCGACGCAGCGCGCGGTCGGTTATTTCTTCAGCTTCGCGTCCTCGATCATCACTTTATACGCGTAGCCCGAGCCGAAATCCTTGTCGGTGCGGACGACGCCTTCCACCAGCACGACGTCGCCGACCGCCGCCTGATTCGCGCTGGTCACGAGTATGTCGTTCGAATTGTCCTTGTCGGAGCCCGATCCGTCGCGCAGGTGGATCCAGTTCTTGCCCATGATCCCGCCGTTGTACTTGACGACTTTTCCGCGTACGAGGACCGGCTTGTCTTTCAACTCGCCGCTTTTCGTCACAACTTCAGCTACCGTCTTTGCGTTTGCGCCGGTGGCTTTCGCGACCCGCACGTCGCCGACATCCACCGGTTTGGACATGCCGGCATGCGGGTTCCCCGTGCCGCCGCTCGCCGGGGCATTGCCCTGCGCGCCGGCCAGGTCGCCAAAAACTATCGTCGTGAACGTCTTGTCCAGAGTCTTGCTTTTGAAATTGTTCATCACCGTCGCGTTTTGCACGGTGACTTCGGTACCGACTTTGACGGGTGCACTGCCGACCGCCGCCCAGGTTTCGCCGTCCTTGGTTTTCAGGCGCAGATAGGTATAGCTCGGGACGTCCTTGACTTCGAGCACGGTGCCCTTGACGACGGCGCCAGCAGGGGCCGCAGCAGGATTGTCAGCCGCGTATGCGGATGCGACGGTCAGGGCCAAACAGATTGCCAGTAACAACTTCATGATTTCACGGCTCCTTCGATGGATTTGCGCGCAGCATAACAGAAGAGTTTGCTCCCAGTTTGATCTAAAACAAGACTTCGCGAGGTTACCCGCCGCGTTCCTTGAACACCTCCTGCATGATGCGAAAGCTTTCGACGGCGGCGGGCAGCCCGCAGTAGACGCCGGTCTGCAGCAGCACTTCCGAGATTTCCTCTTTGGTGAGCCCGTTGTTGAGCGCACCGTGCACGTGCAGTTTCAGTTCGTGCGGGCGGTTCAGCGCAGTCAGCATCGCGAGGTTGGCGATGCTGCGTTGCTTGAACGAAAGTCCCGGTCGCGCCCAGATCTTGCTCCACACGTATTCCGAGAGCTGGGTTTTCGGCTGTGACAAAGCATCGACCGCGTGCGAACCTGCAACGTGCTTTTCGCCGAGCACCTGGCGGCGGATTGTGCGGCCGCGCGCGAGCTCGGCCGCATCGACTAGTGGATTGTCCATGATTGCGTCCTTCGAATTATCGGGCTTTGTTGACATCTCTTCCCCCATCCCTAGCCCTTCCCCCGCGAGCGAGGCAAGGGAACGTCGAGCGGAACTGGTTTGCCAACCATTTCCAAAAATTTCATTTGGCGTCGAAGACTTCGCGCATCATGCGGAACGCATCGACGGCGGCGGGCGCGCCGCAGTATACGTTCGCATGCAACAGGATTTCCGAGATTTCCTCGCGCGTGACGCCATTGGTGAGCGCGGCGCGGATGTGCGTTTTCAGTTCCTGCGGGCGGTTGAGCGCGGTCAGCATCGAGATCGTGATCATGCTGCGGTCGCGCGGCTTCAGTCCCGGGCGCGCCCACACCGCGCCCCACACGTACTCGTTGACGATTTCCTGCAGCGGTTGCGTGTACTTATCGACGGCGGCGAGTGTTTTCTCGACGTGCGCGGCGCCGAGCACCTGCTTGCGCATGGCGAGTCCCTGGTCGTGCAGCTTGCTGGTCATAGCTAACTCCTCCGATAGTGGTGCCGACATTGTGCAGGAAAATGAGCGGGTGTGATGAAACCGCGGCGGCCGGCGGTAGAATGCATGCACAAGAAATCGAACCGAGGAGGACCCGCGATGGCGATGCAAGGCAGTCGGCGCGTGCTGGCATGCATTGCAATTGCCGGGAAACTGTGGCCGGCCGTTGTCGCGCAAGCCGCGGAGCCCGCTTATCCGCAGCATCCGGTGCGGATGATTTCCGGATCGGTCGGCAGCACGGCCGATCTGACGGCGCGGTTTATCGCGCAGAAACTCGGCGAGCGCTGGGCTTATCAAGTGGTGGTCGACAATCGTTCGGGCGCGGGCGGCCGGACGCGAGCAGTGAACAGGGTTCCCGCTTGCGGGATGTGAACGTCCGCGAGTCGGAAGACGCGCCGTCGAATTCTATGCGTCCGCGGCACACGTCTCCGGGGTCGCATCCCCTGAAGGGTCCCCTGCTCCGCCCTTCGACGGTGTATCGCCGGCGAGATTGTCGCGAAATCCGCGCCTGACGGCCACACGCTCTACGTGAGCGGGATCAGCACGCAGGTCAGCGCGCCGCTGCTGTTCAAGAACGTACCGTTTGATCCGGTGCGCGACTTCGCGCCGATATCCCTCCTGACCAATTCGGGACTGGTGGTGACGCCGTCGGTGCCGGCAAACAACCTGAAGGAATTCATCGCGTACGGAAAGGGCAGGCCCGACGGTGTGTATTACTCGTCCGCCGCCGTCGGCACGAGCAGCCATCTGACCGGAGAGTTGTTTGCGCAGGCGACCGGTGTCAGGCTCGTGCACGTGCCGTACATGGGCACCGGCTATTCACTCAATGCGCTTTTCACGGGCGAAGTGCAGGCGGCCTTCCTGTCGACTGCGACGACCAGCGTGCAGGTGAGGGCGGGCAAGTTGAAGGCGCTGGCGCTCTTGAGCGAGAAGCGCTTCGCCGCGACGCCCGACATTGCGACGTCAGTCGAGCAGGGCTATCCCGGGTTGGAGTCGTACGTGTGGTTCGGCCTTTATGCGCCGTCGCGCACGCCGCGCGCCGTGGTGGCCAAAATCAACCGCGACGTGGTGGGAATATTGCGCACATCGGAAGCGCGCGACGCGTTGCTCACGCAGGGCGCCGAAGCGGTGCCGAATTCGCCCGAGGAATTCGCGGCTTTCCAGCAGCGCGAAATCGCCAGGTGGAGTAAGGTCATCCGCGACGCGCACATCGTCGCGCAGTAGCGTGCGGCGGCTATTCGCTCTGCGCCGCTCCAAAACTGCGTCACATCGTCAGCGGAAGATGCGGCGCCTGGACATGCTCGAGGCAATCGCGATTCAGGTCGGAGATACTGCAACAGCCGAGATAAGCGAGCGTGCGGCTGATTTCCTCGCGGTACAAATTGATCACGCGCGCGGCGCCGGCTTCGCCGCCGACCGTCGTGCCCCAGAGGGTGGCGCGTCCGACCATCACCAGCTTGGCGCCGATGGCGAGCGCCTTCACGACGTCGCTGCCGCGGCGGAATCCGCTGTCGACGATAATGGTCGTGCGATTGCCCACCGCATCGACGATGGGCGCCAGTGCCTCGATCGGCGCCATCGAGCTGTCGAAGTTGCGGCCGCCGTGGTTGGAGACAATGATGCCGTCGGCGCCGTGAGCGATTGCCCGTTCGGCATCGCGCGGCGTGAGGATGCCTTTCACGAGCAGTTTGCCCGGCCACATGTCGCGCAGCACGCTGAGGTCGTCCCACGACAGCGAATCGTTCTTGGTCTTGCGCTCGGCGTTGGAAACATGGGTGAATTTTTCGGTCATGCCTTCCGGATAGTTGGCGCGCGTCGGCATGCCGCCGGACATCCAGTAGCGCATGATCACGCCGAGCAGCCAGCCCGGTCGCGCCAGCACCGGCAGCGTATTCTTCGCGGTATAGCGGAACGGGACGGTATAGCCGTTGCGGACGTTGTATTCGCGGTTGGTGCCCACCGGCCCGTCCACTGTCACGACGAGCGCCTCGAACCCGGCATTCTTGGCGCGCTCGACGAGCACGTGCGACATGCGCACGTCCGACCACATGTAGAGCTGGAACCAGAGCGTGCCGCCCACGAGTTTGGCGACGTCCTCCATGCTCGTTTGCGAGCCGGTGGCGAGTGTGAACGGAATGTTGGCGGCCTTCGCCGCGCGCGCGAGCTCGAGCTCGCCTTTGTAGTAGAGCATGCCGGCGGGACCCGTAGGCGCAATGCCCAGCGGCATGCCGTGTTTCTTGCCGAAAAGCGTGATCTCCTGGCTGCGCTTCGAGACGTTGACCAGCACCCGCGTTTTCAGCTTGATGCGCTCGAACGCGGCGCGGTTGTTGCGCAGGGCCACCTCGTCCTCGGTGCCGCGGTCGACGAACTCGAACAGCCACTTCGGCAAACGCTTCTTCGCCATCTGACGCATATCGTGATTGTTGAGCGCCTCATCTACATTTCCGTTAAACATTGCTTTTCCTTTCTAAACGCGTGCGTCATTTGAAATTTTGGCGAGATTACCCTCGCCGGGTGTCATGCTCACGTGCACGTTCGTGCGCAAGGTCGGCTATTCGCCGGGCGCCGCAACCGGTTCGATCAGCGTCGCATCGTCGTCGCGCGGATGCCTGGTGTTGGCGACCGGGATGGCTTCAAGCGCATCGCCGCAGGGCTTGAGCAGATCCTTCAACGCCGGCACGTAGTCGATCGCGGGGTCCAGCCAGAACTGATAGCTGGCAGGATCGATGATGGCTGGCATGCGATCGTGCACGTGCCTGATCGCGTCGGCGGCGTCGGTGACGATGACGGTGCACGACTCGACGACCTGGTCGCCGCGATGCCAGCGGTCCCACAAGCCGGCAAAGCAGAAGTCGCTGTCGTCCGCGCGGTGAAACCACCATTTTTGCTTGCCGGATTTGAGCGGCTGCCATTCATACCAGCCGTCGGCGGGGATCAGGCAGCGGCGCTTTTTGAACGGCACGCGGTACGATGCCTTGGTTTCGACCGTCTCGGCCATCGCGTTGACGGTGTTGAACGCGATGCGCGGCTCTTTCGACCAGTAGGGCAGCAGTCCCCACTTGAGTTCGGTCAACTCCGCGCCGTTCTCGGCGGACATGCGGATCACCGGTATGTTCGTGCCAGGCGAGACGTTATAGCGCGGCGGCAACTCCGGCCACTGGCGCTTGATGAGTTCGCGCAGCGCCTTTTCCGCTTTTTCCGGGCGGTGGCGTCCCTCGGTGTAGCGTCCGCACATGCGCCGCTGCGATCTCAGCCGCCGATGCCGAGTTCCCGCTGCATGTCGCGCAATGCTTCGAGCGGCTTGCGCGTCTGCCATTTCTTGCGCTGGCCGATCGGCGTGTTGTTGACTTCGGGCGTGACCTTGAGCGC
>Ga0265314_10001215_pt1 | contig 29615 bp, 17 predicted proteins | sample 4126metaG_FD_203106 | JGI IMG/M metagenome (GOLD analysis project Ga0265314, IMG submission 203106) | Rhizosphere microbial communities from Carex aquatilis grown in University of Washington, Seatle, WA, United States - 4-1-26 metaG | ecosystem: Host-associated > Plants > Roots > Rhizosphere >... | reverse complement strand
AAGATCTCTACTCAACGCTGGCTTCGCTGTCTTGGAAGCTGGCACAGCGGTTCAATATTTCACTCCAACAAGATGGGGGCTCGCACTAATGGCCACTGCGCACGTTGCGGTTGATCGCGCGGGAAAATTCCGAAAAGTATGCAGCATTCTGGAACGGTACGACTACCGGCCGTCCGGACTGATTCCGATTTTGCAGGCGGTACAACATGAGTACCAATACCTGCCTGAGGAAGTACTCACTTTTGTGGCGACTTCGCTCGATTTACCCCCCGCACGGGTATTTGGAGTCGCCACTTTTTACGCTCATTTCGCCCTTGAGCAAAAGGGAAAGCACGTAATCAGGATTTGCGACGGAACCGCGTGCCACGTTAAGCAATCGCTTCCCATATTAAGCGCCATCCACCAAAAGCTGGGGACGAGCGAGAAACAGAAAACCACAGTCGACGCGCTTTTCACAGTAGAGACGGTGGCCTGCCTTGGAGCATGTGGCCTGGCGCCGGTACTGGTGATCGATGAGCAGGTGTACGGCGGCATGTCACCGGAGCGGGCCGTCATCTTGTTGGAGGACATCAAGATGCAAGAGAGCGCAGGCGACTCGCAGGCAGCGGCGGCGATAGTGAATGGAGAAGCTCATGTCAATTAGCGATGGCCTGGTTCAACTGAATGAGTCTTCGACTGCCCATGACGGACCAACGGCAATGCGCCGCGTGATTCTTTGCGCCGGCACTGGCTGCATGGCCAACGGCGCGATGAAGGTTTTTGAACGCTTCCGCAAAGAGATAGATCGAGTGGGGCTGAATGTTGTTCTTGAACTTCGGCCCGAAGCCGGGGATAGGGATATCCGCCTATCGAAGAGCGGCTGCCAGGGTTTTTGCCAGATGGGTCCCCTGGTCACAGTTGTCCCAGACGGAATTCTCTACACCAAGGTGCGCCCGGAAGACGTAACCGAAATTGTGGAGCACACCCTGGTGAGTGGTGATCTTGTTGACCGGCTGCTGTATAAAGACCCGGCGACGCGCAGGCACTGTAGAGGCCTGGAGGACAATCCTTTCTACGCCAGGCAAGACAGGCGAGTACTGCGCGATTGCGGATTCCTCGATCCTGAAGACATTCACGAATTCATTCTGCACGGCGGTTATTCTGCTGCGAAGAAGGCGTATCTCGAAATGTCTCCGGAGGAAATCTGCAAGCAGATCAGTGAGTCTGGTTTGCGAGGCCGCGGAGGTGGCGGCTTCCCCACCGAACGCAAGTGGGAAGCCGCGCGGATGCAGAAACCGGGCAAGAAATACGTGATCTGCAATGCGGACGAAGGCGATCCGGGCGCGTTTATGAACCGCTCAGTGATGGAAGGCAATCCTCATAGCGTGATTGAGGGCCTGATGATTGCGGCCCGCGCCATCGGAGCCGATCACACGTTGGTTTATGTGCGCGCTGAGTACCCGCTGGCGGTGGAACGCATGAAGCGCGCAGTTGCCGATGCGGAACGCGAAGGAATCCTGGGCAGCAACGTGTTTGGCACCGGCCTCTCGTTGAAGTGCGACGTGATGGAAGGTGCGGGAGCGTTTGTGTGCGGCGAAGAAACTGCCATGATCGCTTCGATCGAAGGCCGCCGCGGAATGCCCACACCCAAGCCTCCATTCCCGGCACAGAGCGGACTCTGGGGCAAGCCAACCATCATTAATAACGTTGAAACGTTGGCTCATGTTTCGCGCATCATCAACGAAGGCGCTGCAGCCTTCCGCAGCATCGGCACACCGGAGTCACCGGGAACCAAGACCTTCGCGCTCACCGGTCACGTGGCAAACACAGGGCTCGTTGAAGTGCCGTTTGGAACCAAACTGCGCGACATTGTGCTCGAGATCAGTGGTGGCGTAACCGACGACGCGGGCAAGCCAATGAAGAACGGCTTCAAAGCCGTTCAAATTGGCGGCCCGTCGGGCGGCTGCCTCACTGAGGACCACCTTGACCTGCCGCTTTCGTACGACTCGCTGCGCTCAGTGGGCGCAATGGTGGGTTCCGGCGGATTGGTGGTATTGAACCAACGCACCTGCATGGTCAGCATCGCGCGCTTCTTTATGGAGTTTACGCAGCGCGAGTCGTGCGGCAAATGCGTGCTCTGCAGGGAAGGCACCAAGCAACTACTTGCGCTGCTCGACGATGTGATTGAAGGACGCGCCGACGCAGGCACGCTCGATCTGCTCGAGAAGTTAGGCCGCGCGGTGCAGGTGGGCTCGTTGTGCGGGCTCGGCAAGACCGCGCCCAATCCGGTGCTGTCAACGCTGCGCTACTTCCGCCACGAATACGAAGAGCACATCTTTGAGAAGCGGTGCCGCACCGGCCGCTGCAAGGCGCTGCTGAAGCCGGAGATCAACGAGGAGCGGTGCAAGGGCTGCGGCCTGTGCATCAAATCGTGCCCCACCGGCGCCATCACAGGCGAAAAAAAGAAGCCTCACCATATCGACCCGGAACTTTGCATCAAGTGCGGGGCGTGCGCCACGGCCTGCAAGCTGCAAGCCGTAGAGGGAGTTTAGCCGTGAAAGAGCTTACGCAGCCTACATTGACGATTGACGGCAAAACAATATTGATTGAAGGCGAACGCAACCTGTTGGAACTGGTGCGCAAGGCCGAGATTGATCTGCCCACGTTTTGCTACCACTCTGAGCTAAGCGTTTACGGCGCGTGCCGTCTCTGCCTGGTGCAAGTGGATGGACGCGGCATCATGGGTGCATGTTCCACGCCCCCCGAGCCAGGTCTCAAGATTTTGACGACGACGCCGGAGATCCGCGAGATTCGCCGCATCGCAGTGGAATTGTTGCTAGCCAATCATGACCAGCAGTGTCCCACCTGCGCGCGGAGCGCCAACTGCCAGTTGCAAATGCTGGCGCAGCGGCTTGGCATTCGCAAGGTGCGTTTCAAGCCGGTGCACGCTCCGGTGCCGATCGATGATTCGTCGCCGTCATTAATCCGCGATCCAAACAAGTGCGTTCTGTGCGGCGATTGTGTCCGCATGTGTTCTGAGATTCAGGGCATCGGCGCTATCGACTTCGCACATCGCGGTCACGACGTGTGCGTGACGCCCGCATTCAACAAGCTGTTGGGCGATGTGGAGTGCGTGAACTGCGGCCAGTGCGCCAGCGTATGCCCAACCGGCGCGCTCACGCCAAAGCCTGAAGTCGACGAAGTGTGGGCGCTGCTCGCAGACCCTGAGCAAACTGTAGTGGTGCAAATCGCACCGGCGGTCCGCGTGGGCCTGGGCGAGTGCTTCGGTCTCAAGCCGGGCGAAATCACCACCGGCCAGATTGCCGCGGCACTGCGGCGGCTCGGTTTCGACCAGGTTTACGATACGTCGTTTGCCGCGGATCTTACGGTCATCGAAGAGGGCACCGAGTTCCTGAAGCGCAAGACTGAAGGCGGCAAGCTGCCGATGTTCACCTCTTGCTGCCCGGGCTGGGTGAAGTATGCTGAGCAGTATTTTCCTGAACTGCTTCCGAATCTTTCTACCTGCCGGTCGCCGCAAGCCATGTTCGGGTCGCTCATCAAGGCCATGGCGCCTGAACAATTAAAGGTCGAACGCAAGAACGTGAAGGTTGTGGCCATCATGCCGTGCACGGCAAAGAAGTTTGAAGCGCGGCGCCCAGAGCTGGGAGTGGACGGCGATCCCGACGTGGATCATGTATTGACTACGCAGGAACTGGCGCACATGATCCAGTCGGCCGGCCTCATCTTCAACTCGCTCGCGACGGAATCATTCGATATGCCGTTCGGCTTCTATACCGGCGCCGGAGTCATTTTCGGCAACTCCGGCGGCGTGATGGAGGCGGTGCTGCGCTTCGCCGGCGAAAAGTTGAAGGGCAGCAAGCTTGACCGTATCGATTTCCAGGAAGTGCGCGGCGAATCAGGCTTGCGCGAAGCCAGCGTTACGGTCAATGGCACTGAGCTCAAGCTCGCTGTCGTTCACGGACTCAGGAACGCGCGAGTGGTTGCAGAGCAGGTCCGTGCGGGCAAGTGCAATTACGACGTGATTGAAGTGATGGCTTGCCCCGGCGGATGCATCGGCGGAGCGGGCCAGCCCGTGACAACAAACCGCAATGCGCGTGCCCTAAGGACCAAGGGCCTGTACGAAGCCGACAAAATGCAGCAGCTCCACAAGTCGCAAGACAACGTGGTTGTGACCGAGTGTTACACAAAGTTCCTGGGCGAGATCGGTGGCGAGAAGGCGCATCATCTGTTGCACACCACTTATCAAAGCCGGCACCGCATTTTGGACGAGGTACTGCCCCTCATGCAGGCGCACGGCAGCAGGAAAACCAAAGTGAGCGTTTGCCTGGGAACCAATTGCTATCTAAAGGGCTCGCAGGAAGTGTTGAACACATTGCTTTACCACGTGCAAGCTACGGGGCTCGAAAACCAGATCGATGTGCGCGCGGCTTTCTGCATGGAGGAGTGCGAGTGCGGTCCCAATGCAATCGTTAACGGCGAGCATGTCCATCAATGTGTTGCCGCCAACGTGATTGAGATTCTTGAGAACAGTATCGAAAGCGAAGAAAAACGCGACAAGTAACGATCGTCTCACCAGAGCACTACGAGGAGAATGCTGTGATTGCTGCGGAACGTGCGGACTTTATCGAACCGGGAGAAATTGAAACCCTGCTTAAAGCAGGGGCGAAGCCCAGCCGGCTGCACGTGCGCGAACTGCTGGCCAAGGCGCGCGAAATGCATGGCCTATCGATGGAGGAAGTGGCCTGCCTGACTTTCGTCGAAGATCCTGAGGTGCTGGCCGAGCTCTTCACGACGGCGAAGGGAATCAAGGAAGAGATTTACGGTTCGCGGCTGGTTTTCTTTGCTCCGCTTTACATTTCGAATCGCTGTGCGAATGAATGCACTTATTGTGCCTTTCGGGCCACCAACGCTGGTCTCAAACGGCGCACACTCACACAGGAAGAGATTGCCGAAGAAACGCGAATCCTAATTCGCCAAGGCCACAAACGCGTACTCGTGGTTGCCGGCGAAGCGCTGCCGCCGCGAGGCTTTGAGTACATCACCGATTCCATCGCGACAATCTACGCAACGCGGGTTGGGCCGGGCGAGATTCGGCGCGTCAACGTCAACCTGGCGCCTCAAAATGTCGAGCGCTTCAAACTTCTGAAACAGGCAGGCATCGGGACCTTTCAACTGTTTCAGGAAACATATCACCGGCCGACCTATGCTTCGGTTCACCTGAAGGGCAAGAAGCGGGACTACGATTGGCGCGCAACCGCATTCGATCGCGCCATGGAAGCGGGCATCGACGACGTCGGCATGGGGCTTCTCTTCGGGCTTTATGACTGGCGCTTCGAAGTGCTGTCGATGATGCAGCACATCCGCCATCTTGAAGAGACCTTCGGCGTCGGTCCGCACACACTCAGCTTTCCGCGCATTGAACCGGCTGTGGGCTCAACGCTTGCAGCCGCTCCTCCGCATGCTGTGAGCGATGCCGACTTTGTCAAGCTAGTCGCCATCATGCGGCTTGCCGTGCCATACACCGGCATGATCATGTCGACGCGCGAAGGCGCGGATGTTCGTCGACAGACGTTCGAAGTTGGCATTTCGCAAATTTCGGCGGGTAGCCGCACCGATCCCGGCGGATACAAAGATGGCGAAGGAGATCCCAATGGCAGCCAGTTCCAACTAGGCGATCATCGCTCGGTTGAAGAAGTGGTTGCAGACGTGGTTTCGTTAGGCTTCACGCCCTCGTTCTGCACCGCCTGCTATCGCCTCGGGCGCACTGGCCAGGACTTTATGGACCTCGCCAAACCCGGCGAGATCAAATACCACTGCCAGCCCAATGCACTCTCAACGTTTCTCGAGTATCTGTGCGACTACGCCGGGCCGGTTGCGAAATCGGCGGGCGAAAAGCTCATCTCGATCGAGCTGCAGCATATGGACAACCAGCAAACAGCTTGCACATTGCCGATGCTCAACCAGGTTCGGCGTGGCGAGCGCGACGTTTTTGTTTAAGGAAAAAGGAGGCAACATGGAACGTGCAACATCAAAAGGATTCCGGCTGCACATTGGTTTCTTCGGCCGCAGGAATGTAGGCAAGTCGAGTTTGCTGAATGCAATTACAAGGCAGATGGTTTCGATTGTCTCCGATGTTCCGGGCACGACCACCGATCCGGTTGAAAAGCCAATGGAATTGCAGCCAATCGGCCCCGTGCTCTTTGTGGATACAGCGGGCGTTGACGATGTGGGCGCGCTGGGAGCGCAGCGCAACGAGAAGACGCGCCAGGCCATAGCCCGTACCGACATCGGCGTCGTGGTAACTGAAGCCGGAGTGTGGGGCAAGTTTGAAGACAAGTTGCTTGCCGAACTCCGCACACACAACATTCCCGTTGCAGTTGCCTTGAACAAGGCAGACTTGCAGCAGCCCACGACCGAACAGATCGCGCGCTTCCGGCAAGAGAAGCTAGCATCGGTTCTGCTTTCTGCAACTACCGGCGATGGCATCGACGCTTTCCGCGAGCTTCTCTGGCAAATCGCGCCGGCTGGCTCAGCCGAATCGCCCACGATCGTTCGCGACCTTGTGGGCCCCGGTGAGACAGCCGTCTTTGTGATGCCTATCGACAAAGAAGCTCCCAAGGGCCGCATCAAGAATTTACAGGTACAGGCCATCCGCGACCTCCTCGACGGCGAGTCTTTATGCATGGTGGTAAAGGACGCGGGTCTGCAACAGGCGCTCGACAATATGAAGACGCCGCCTAGCCTGGTGGTGACAGACGCGCAGGTCTTCGACCAGGTGGCGAGAATCACTCCTGAAGCAATCCCCTTGACAGCTTTCTCGATTCTTCTTTCGCGGCTCAAAGGGGACCTGGTCGCGCAGACGCAGGCGGCCCTCACCATTGACGAGCTTCATCCCGGCGACAAAATTCTGATTGCGGAAACCTGCACTCATCACCCCATCGAAGAAGACATTGGTCGCGTCAAGATTCCGCGCTGGCTCGAAAAGCATGTGGGCGGCAAACTTGAATTCACTCACGTGAAAGGCCGCGATTTTCCTGAGGACCTGTCGCCTTACAAGCTGGTGATTCACTGCGGCGCATGCATGTGGAACCGCCAGGAAATGATGAGCCGCATTCGCGAATGTCAAAGGCAGCATGTGCCCATCACGAATTACGGCCTGGTGATTGCCATGGCGCAGGGAAACCTGGAGCGCGCCCTCGCTCCGTTTCCTGAGGCTCTTGCGGCGTTTCATCAAGCACAATCAAACAAAGCGAGTGAAGTACTGGTGAACTAACGGTGACGGAGCTCTCCCAATCCGAAATCCTCCAGTGGCTGAAAGAGGTACGCCCCGGCCCACTCCACGAGTTGTATACGTGGGCCGACGCGGTTCGGAAGCAGAGTGTAGGCGACGCGGTCCACCTGCGGGGATTAATTGAAATCTCAAGCTACTGCAGGCGGCAATGCATGTACTGCGGTCTGCGCAACGCCAATCGCAGTCTCGAACGCTATCGCATGACGCGGGATGAGATCGAGAATTGCGCGCAGATTACCGTCCAGCTCGGTTACGGAACGGTCGTGATTCAGGCCGGTGAAGACGATGCGCTCAAAGCGGAGGGCATTGCAGACATTGTCAGTTGGATAAAGCGCAACACGCCGCTGGCAGTGACGCTCAGCCTGGGTGAACGCAGTGAAGATGAGTTGCGTCTTTGGCGCAGCGCCGGCGCCGACCGCTACCTGCTGCGCTTCGAAACCTCTGACGCCGATCTCTTCCACGCCATCCATCCGGGCCGTTCGTCCGCTGCACCTGACCGAGTCGCGATTCTGCGGCAGATCAAGCAACTGGGCTATGAGGCTGGAGGCGGCGTGATGGTCGGCATACCCGGACAATCATACGAAAGCCTCGCACACGATGTGCTCACGTTTCGCTCACTCGATCTCGACATGATCGGCATCGGGCCATACATCGCACATCCGGCCACGCCGCTCAGCTCCGGTCTGCTTCGTCCGCCCATCAATCCAGGCGAACAGGCGCCGAGCAGCGAGCAGTTGGTTTACAAGATGATCGCTCTTACGCGCATCATGTGCCCAACAGCGAACATTCCCAGCACCACGGCGCTCGCTACCATTAACAAAACACATGGACGCCGGCAAGGGTTGCAGGTAGGCGCAAATGTGGTCATGCCCAATCTCACGCCGGTCCATTATCGTCCGCTCTACCAGATTTATCCGGCTAAGGCATGCATCGACGAGAGCGCGACCGACTGCAATCAATGCCTTCGCAGCCAGATTCGCTCAATCAATCGCTTTCCAGGCCGCGGCACTGGTGGAAGAGGCGAGCTGGAGCTCGAAGCGGTCGTTCTCGCCAACTCTGCGTCGCCGCTAGTTCAACTCCAGGAGCAAAGTTATGGCGGATGACAATAACACCGCCGACGTCGTGGTGTGTCTTGGCAGTTCCTGCTTTGCGCGAGGAAATGCGCAGAACCTGGCCGCGATCGAAGCATATCTGCTGAATCGCGGCATGCAGAACACCATTCGCGTAACGGGATGCCTTTGCCAGGATGAGTGCAAGCGTGGACCTAACCTGGTGTTGCGTGGCGAACATCTTCACGAGATGAATCCCGCCGCACTACGCGAAATTCTGCTCACCTTGGGCGCGGGGCAAGTTGAGCCATGACATCCCTCCAAGCCATCTACACCGTGCGCCGCGAATGCCAGGACTGTCACAAGTGCATCCGTGAGTGCCCGGTGAAGGCAATCCGCGTGCAGGATGGCTACGCGCGCGTGGTTCCTGAAATGTGCATCCTGTGCGGCAACTGCATCGTCGCCTGTCCAAGCAGTGCCAAGCAGGTTCGTGACGATCTGCCCAAGGTGAAAGAGCTGTTCGCGAGCGGGCGTAAGGTCGTCGCCTCGCTGGCCCCGTCATTTGTGGCGCAGTTTCCAGGCGTGCGCCCCGGTCAATTAATCCGCGCTCTCAAGAAACTGGGCTTCTTCGCGGTTTCAGAGACCGCTCTCGGCGCGCAAAATGTTTCGGCCAGCGTGCTTGAATTGATGCAGCAGGAGCCGGGGTATGTCTGGATTTCATCAGCATGTCCGGTAGTAGTCGATTTTGTCGCGAAGTATCATCCCGAATGCGAATCCAACATCTCGGCGCTTCTCTCTCCGCTGCTCACGCACTGCAAAATGCTGCGTGCGCATTACGGCGACGCAATCGCCATCGTTTTCATTGGGCCCTGCATCGCCAAAAAGCAAGAGGCCGAGCAGCATCCCGAACTTCTTGACGTGGTTCTTACCTTCGAGGACCTCGAGAACTGGCTCGACGAGGAACACATCGACCTATCCAAGTTAGCGGATACTGAAGACGATCGCTTCGCTCTCGAAGAAGCGCGTGAAGGTTCGCTCTATCCCATTGAGGGCGGCATGACGCCCGGAATCACGCGCGGCGGCCAGGTCAACAGCTCGCAAGTAATGTCGTTCTCGGGCATCGCCAATGTGGAACAAGCATTGAAAGGCATTACCGAGTGGAAGCCCGAGCACAACATCTTCCTTGAACTCACCGCATGTGCCGGATCGTGCGTGAATGGCCCCAAGGCCGCCCGCAATCAGTCAATCGCGAGACGCAGATTCGAAGTTCTGAAACATGCTCGGCCGGCAGACCCAGACCAGGCGCCGAGAACCGCGAGCCTGGCACAAACCGGACCCTACGCAGCAGCGCCCGTTTCGCGCGGTCTGTACAGCGAGATGCAGATTGACGAAGCGCTCCGCAGTGTTGGCAAGTACTCGTCTGAAGACGAGTTGAATTGCGGTGGATGCGGCTACGAGTCCTGTCGTGACTTCGCCAATGCACTCATCTCCCGCAACGCCGAACGCATGATGTGCGCCACGTACACGCGCAAGCTTGCGCAGAAAAAAGCTAACGCACTGCTCAGAAAAATGCCGTCAGCCGTGGTCATTGTCGACGATCAACTAAAGATCATCGAATGCAACGCGAACTTTCTGCGCCTCTTTTCTGAAGATGTCGAGCACGAAAAAGAGCTCGAGGGAGCCGCCCTGGATGCAATTATTCCGTTTACAAACTTGTTTCAGCGAGTCCTGGAATCGGGCGAGGACCTCGTCAGCCACGACATCCGCTACCAGCGCAGCATTCTGAACACGAGCATCTTCAGTATTGAGCCGCACCTTGTGCTGTGCGGCATATTTCAGGACATCACCGAGCCCATCTTCCAGAAAGAACAAATCATCAGCCGCGCCCGCGACGTTATCCAGAAAAACCTCAAGACAGTGCAACAGATTGCCTATCTTCTCGGCGAAAATGCGGCCGATTCCGAAATCATTTTGAACTCCATCGTGCGCTCCTTCAGCCCCGAAGATCTGGATGAAAGCGCCGTCGAGAAGCCGAAATGAACGCGGCGGAAGAAAACTTTATCGAAGTGGATTACTGCCAGCGCGCCAAGCATGGACAGTTGATCTCGGGCGATGCGTTCCTTACCGAAAAAGTAAAAGAAGAAGGCCGCATCGTTTCCGTACTTACTGATGGTTTAGGCAGCGGCGTAAAGGCGAGTGTGCTTGCCTCAATGACCGCAACCATGGCTCTCAAATTCGCAGCCAGTCCCATGGACATTCGCAAGTCGGCGGAGATCATCATGGATACGCTTCCCATTTGCAGTGTCCGCAAAATCAGCTATTCCACGTTTACTGTCGTCGACATGGCCCGGAGCGGGCAAACGCGAATTATCGAACACGGCAACCCGTCATTCCTGCTCACTCGGCCTGAAGGCGAGGCGCACATTGAGAAAACTGAAGTGCGCCCCGAACGCTGGCGCGACCGGGTCATCAGCTACGCCAGCTTCGACGTAAAGCGCGAAGATCGAATCGTCTTTTTCTCCGACGGCATCTCGCAGGCAGGCATGGGCGAATATCGCACTCCCTTTGGCTGGGGGCTGCCAGGCGTCGAAGCGTATATTCGCGAGCAAATCGACCGGCATCCGCACATCTCCGCCCGCGACCTTTCTCGTGCTCTGGTTACGCGGGCCGAAGAAGTAGATGGCCTCACCGCGAAAGACGACATCACCTGCGCCGTCGTGTATGTGCGGAGCCCACGACAGCTTCTTGTGATGACGGGCGCACCCTTCAATCGGGTTCACGATCAGGACCTGGCTGCAATGGCCGAACGCACACCCGGCCGAAAAGTGATCTGCGGCGGGACCACCGCAAACATTATCTCCCGGCAGCTCGATCGCTCGATTGAAATCGACTTGCGTCAGCCGCGCGACATGCGTGTTCCCCCCACCGCAAGGATGCAGGGGTTTGATCTCGTCACTGAAGGAATCCTGACACTTGGTGAGGTACTACGAATTCTTGAAGAGGGATTTGCACCTGAGGAATTGAAGCCCAATGCCGCTGTGCGTCTCACTCGAATGCTACTTGACAGCGATATAGTGCGGTTCGCGGTAGGAACCCGAATCAACGAAGCTCACCAGGATCCTAATATCCCCGTCGATCTCGATCTGCGGCGCAACATCGTCAAACGGATTGCGCGAGTGCTTGAAGACAAGCACATGATGCGAGTGAGCGTGCAGTATATTTGATCGCCGCATTCCAGTAGCTGCCACGTACTCCAAGCTCGCCAATTGACCAATCAATGCCATGGCGTTTTACATTACGCCCGCGCCTCTGCCTCAACCTCGGCAGCCAACTGTGTTGCGAGCACCCTTATGGCGCGGAGATCCATCTTCCCCGTACCAAGCGTGGGAATCGAATCAACATGGACAAATTGATTCGCCTTCGGCTTCCACAACGCAGGTAGATCGCACTGCGACAGCTTTTCTAAAACAGTGGTCAGTTTTGCTTCCGGCAAGGTGTGTATCACGATGATCCGTTCGCCCTTCTTCTCGTCCGGCACCGCAGTCACTGCGAAAACCTGGTCGGTTACGTCGGCCAGTTCGTGCAGCCTTTCCTCGATGCGAATGTGCGGCACCATCTCGCCTCCGATCTTGCTGAATCGCGACAGCCGGTCGGTGATGGCGACGAATCCATCCTCTTCAATTAGTCCAACGTCGCCGGTCGTGTACCAGCCGTCGTGCAGTACCTCAGCAGTCTTCTCCGGTCTGCCAAGGTAGCCCCGCATCACGTTCGGTCCTTTCACCAATAGCATTCCAGAATTTCCCGGAGCCACTGGCCGTCCTGTGTCGATGTCGACCACCCTCACACAAACTCCGGGCAATGGGTGACCAATCTTTCCGCGTTTTGCCGCCACTTGCCGGAATCCTGGCGCGCGATAATCCTTGCCATTCACAGTCACCACCGGCGAGCACTCCGTGCAGCCATAGCCCTCCAATGGCCGAATACCGAATTGATCTTCAAACGCCACCGCCACGCGTTCCGGCAGCTTCTCCGCCCCAACCAACACATATTGCAGCGAGCCAAAGCTTTCCGGTGTGCAGCGGCGCATATATGCCTTCAAGAATGTTGGCGTCGCAACTAGGAACGTTACTTTGTATCTCTCCACCAATCCGCCGATCACCTGCGCATCCAGCGGATTCGGATGGAACACGACGCCCACTCCCTGCACAGCCGGCAGCCACAATCCAGCCGTAAATCCAAAGGAGTGAAAGAACGGCAATATGCCCAGCACCTTGTCGCGCCCGTCGAGCATAAACACCTGGGTCACCTGGCTTATGTTCGACGCGATATTGAAATGCGAAAGCATCACGCCTTTGGGATCACCCGTGCTCCCGCTTGAAAAGATCACAGTGGCCAGTTCATCCACCGGCGACGCTTTACCCGCTTCCACCGCACTGACCGCATTGGTCATCGGTTTCACGCGATGCGCACCAAGCGCGCGCTTCAGCAATGCCGCCGGTAGCAGCCACGCCATCGCCAGTGCACTCATCTTCTCGCTGAATCGTGGACCGCTAAGCGCATCTTCCAACAGCAAAGTCCGTCCCGGAATCGTCATATTAGGAAAGCGCTCGATGAATGCTTTCGAGGTAATAACAACATCCAGCTCGCATTGCGCCGCGCAACTTGCAATTGTTTCATTCGATGATGTGTAGTTCAGATTCACCGCCACACGGCCCATCACCATCAGCGCATAGTTGGTCAGCGCTCCGCCAACTGAAGGCGGAAGCAGCACTCCCACCATCGGCTGCTTGCCGATGCTGCGCCTCAATCTGCGCGCAATGTAGACGGTCTTGTTGAGAGCCGATCCAAATGAAACTCGGGGAGTCTTACCGTCCGCCATAAAGAATCGCCATGGCCGCTGCCGCGCCGTGCGTACGAAAGCCCGGTCCAGTGACTTCATAGACGACTTGCGCGTCTCGAACGCCGTGGCATTCAATTCCTGCACGGCGGCCCGCACTTCGCTTGCCGTCGATGTGGGCGCCATCGGCTTGCCGAAGCTCACTGTGACGCGATAAGGAATCCGCTTCGGCATCTTCCACAGAAACCTGCCGCGATCGAAGCTGAAACTACTTCCCCACACGCCGTCCAGGTTCACAGGAATAATGGGAATTTCAACCCCTTTCATAATGCGTTCCAATCCACGGCGGAATGGCAGCAACTGCCCGGTGCGCGTAATCTGTCCTTCCGCGAAGATGCACACGATCTCATCGTTTCGCAGCGCATCGGTTGCCGTTTTGAGAGAGTGCAACATTTCACGCGGATGCTGCTCACTCGAAATTGGGATCGCCTTCACCATCCTTGCGAATGGCTTCACCACCGGGTGATCGTAAATTCCCTGGTACATGAGAAAACGGATCGGCCGGTCTGTCGCAGCCACCAGCAGCGCCACATCAACAAACGACATGTGATTGCACACAAGCAAGGCGCCCGTCTTCTCGGGAAAGTTGTCGCGCCCGATTACTCGCACGCGATACACCGTCTGTGTTGCGAAGAAGAGAATCAGCCGCCCAAACCACTCTGGCAACAGGTACAAAACATATGCCGTGCTAACCGCGGTGATGCACGAAGCAGCCACGATTACGTCGCGCGGATCGAGATGAATGTAGGCGGTGAAAACAAAGTACACGCCAGAGGAAATCGCGATACCGACGAACGACAGCAGATTTGCCGCCGCAATTATTCCGCCCTTGTCCTTCTTGGCGGGTTTGTGCTGAATCAGCGCATTCACCGGCACGGCAAAAAATCCCGCCCAAAAGCCCAGCATCCCAAGCAGCGCCGCAGATCCCGCCATTCCGTGCGGCACCAGGCCGAGCGCCAACCCCGTGCAAGTCATGCCGATCGATCCCAGCGGAATCAGCCCGTACTCAATCTTGTTATCGCTGAGCCATCCGGCGGTCATGCTGCCAATGCCGATGCCAACCGCCAGCATCGCGTTCAAATACCCCGTCTTCGTCTGGCCGATATGCAGCACATCGGGTCCGTAGATCACGATGGTCGAAAAAAGCAGCGAACCCAGGAACCAGAAATACGCATTGCCAAGCACCGCCAGAAACAGCGCACGATCCTCGCGCATTTTCCCGATTTGCGCCCACAGGTCGCTGACGATATTTATCCGGCACGGCTTTTCCGGCGCAGCTGCCGGCACCTTGTCAATTCCCAGGCTCGTTGCGAATCCAATCACCGACAATCCCAGCAGCACATATCCCGCGTACATTTCATGACTGCTGAAACTCTCGCCCATCCATGCGCCTACAACCGTTCCGATGATGATTGCGAGGAACGTCCCAAGCTCGATTACGCCGTTGCCCCATGACAGGCTCTTTTCGGGAAGCAACTCGGGCAGAAGGCCGTATTTCGAAGGCCCAAACAAAGCGGCCTGGCTCGCAACCAGGGTCAACGCAACCAGTGAAAGTGCCATGGAATGGGTTGCGAGCCCCGCTGTTGCCAACAGCATTGAGCCGAGCTCCATCACTTTCGTCCAAATCGTGATCTGGCGCTTGCTGAAGCGGTCAGCCAGCCAGCCACCCGGCATGCTCAAGATGAGAAACGGCACGGAGAAGAGAAACGTGACTACGGAAACAAATGTCTCCCGCTCGCTCTTCGCCAGGTCCATCCCAACGATCATCGAGAGCAACAGGTTGCGCAGAATGTTGTCGCTGAAGGCGCCCTGGAATTGCGTGGCAATAAGCGCCCAGAAACCGCGACGGCCGCTTTGCACGCCAGTCGCAACAGAAGTAGTTTGGTCAACCACAACGGGATCAGTCGAAACGGTATTCATCGGTCCAGCCTCCTCCGGTGTAGCGGAGATGGACTGAGATTAGCCATCTTCCACACCCGACAAAGGCCCTGCCAGACAGTTTCGCGAGTGTCACAAAAATTGCGAGCTATCAGAGAATTTGCTTAGTTCTAGTTGGAAGGCATCGGCCAGCAACGAAAATTCAAATACTCGCGGTCCTTTTGGTAACGCGCGTGTCACCGCCGTATGCGCATCGCAGATAATGGCGCCTGTCTGATCCAGTCCGCGCTGCCATTGCGGCTTCCTCGGGTTGCGCACTACCAGCAAGTCCGGATCAACCCCCGCCGCCGCCAGCATCGTCCGCGCAATCTCTCTGAAATCCACCCAGTTCGACACCACGCCGATGAGCTTTCCCTTCAACGATGGCAGTTCCGGGTCGAGCCACTTGTTTGCCGATCGAATCTGCAACGGGATGAGCTCAATCCCCGCCGGCAGCACTGCGCGCACCATCTTGGTCTTGCTCGGCCGGCACAGCGGAATTGCTGCCAGCATCGCATCCGTCTTCGCTGCTTCCTCCACCGTAATCGCCGCCGCGGGCCAAGTCGTCAGCTTCTGGATCTCTGTCAGCAGTATCTCCCGCGCATCGATATCCGGATCGATCAGCACAAAATGGTCTGGCGGCGGTGCGGCAATCCACTCAGCCACTCGCTGCCTGATCGCCACGGCCGGCAGCCGCAACTCGCGCACCGCTTTGAAAAATGCCACAATGTGCTGGTCCAGAATCTGCTCCGGTGTTTGCGCCGGCGCCGCCTCGCTCTGGATGTAGACACCGCTACCGTGCCGGTATTCCACCCATCCGTCGCGCAATAGCTGCCTGTAGCCGGCGCTCACTGTATTTGGATGGATACTGAAGCGCCGCGCCAGCTCGCGCGTACTCGGCAGCCGCTCGCCCGGCTTCAGGTCGCCGCTCAATATGGCGAGCTGCACCTGAGTTGCCAGTTGCCGGTAAATGGGAACCTCACTCGCTGCAGAAAACCAGAGCCTCAACGTCAAACCCTCCAATGCATGGGAAGGTCTACCAGAAGTAGCTCGCTTCCATCTTCGGCTTGCCAGGTTCGCCGTCGATGATCTGCGTGCTCAGCACCACTTCCATATTCTTTTTGTCGCCCGCTGCTTTCGCAGCGTGCATTAGCTGCGCCACATCGCCGGAGTCGGTGAGGAACTCCCCGGCCGCGATTGTGCCTCCCCGTGCGAGGCCTGCGACGATTACGGTTAACTTTCCGGTATTCGTATCGGTAAAGCGAGCCACGATGGCATAGTCGCGATAGTTATTGGTGGAAATCTGCACAGCGCGCGAGACCACCCAATTGGATTGCTGCGGAGTCGTGGTATCTAAGATCCGGACCTCGGTCATTTCGGGATTGTTGGAGAAGTGATAGCGCAACGGGTCAGTTAATCTGAGCGTCCAGGCGTTATCAAAAGCCCCAATGAACACCGCCGGGCCTGAACGAAGATCGGCCAGGCTTGTCACCGCTTCGCCGCTGAGCTTGTACTGCTTTCCATGGGATTGCAGCAAACCCGCAATTCTGACGATTGCGCTCAGATCGTCGATGGCCACCGTGGTGAGGTTGTCTTTTGGCTTGTCCATGGGCTTGAGCAGAACTTCCCGGGTGGGATCGGCGGAATCCCGCAGGATTTGCCCAGAGGTCTGTGTCTGGTCCGCGACGCAGATCAACACAGGGTCGCCAGTCGACAACACCGGCTGCCAGAACAACTCGGTTGCGGACCGCGTAGCCTGCCGCCAGGCGAAATAAGCGCCGCCTGCAGCCAGGACTGCCAGCAGAAGAATTGCAACGGGCGCAACTGACCATCCCCGCCGAACCGGAGCCGCCGCCGGCTTTGCGACTGGTTCTGCCGACGCAGCGTGAGATACCGGATCGGTCTCAGGCAGCCCAAAGAGGCTGACGCCTCTGGGGCTGTGAAATTGGGGAACATAAGCGCCCGAAGGCAGGGCGATGCGAAGTTCTGCGTTGTGTGCCGGTTCCTGGTAGTACTGCGCAACCCGCTTTCTAATCTCGGCGGCAGTCACTCTCACGATCGGATCCGCAGCCGTATCGTAGTCAGCATCCTTGCCAAAAATCTCGATTCCCAACGTGCGTTCTTTAATGTCGTCCGCGTCTCCCGCCAGGGTTTGTTCCACCACGAAGCGCAAGAAAGTTGGAAACCTCTTGCTGTGGCTGAAGTACGGGCTGGCAAGCAACCGTTCCAGCTGTTCATTGATGGCATTCTTCGCCTCCGAACTCAAATTAACCCTGTTATCGCCATCGAGCGCTGCGCTCATTCGAGTCTCCGGCTGAAAAAAGCGATTATACCTTCGCATCGCATGCATTGGTTTGAGCTCTGGTACCCTAAGCCATAAATACTTGAGAATCAATGGTGCGTCGCGAAAGAGAGGATAAAAATTTACCTCTCTTTTCGGTAAAGACCCCACGTCCTCTGCCGTAAGGACCTTTCCAACCCTCCAAAAGCCACGCCTAGAATGATCCCGATTTACTAGAGCTCCATACTCTGTTCTGAATCACGGAATTTCTTCGCAGACTCGGGCAGTATTGGGGAGCGGAAGTAAAGCCCGATCACAAAGGACTCCGGCGCGTGCGCCACCTTATCAGAGTCCTGAACCGATAGGGAATACATGACGGGAGGCTTCACATTGAATACAAAAGCAACTTGGCTATTGAGATGGCCAACAAGGTCTCTCTGGTATTGGAGCGGGCTTGTAGTCTTATTTGCCGTACTGGCAAGCGCCGCTCCCTGGGGCAACGCGCAAATCGCAACCACAACTGCAACCCTATCCGGCGTCGTCGCTGACCCGTCGGGCGCCTTGGTGCCCTCGGCCACGGTTACGCTCGCCAGTTCTGAGAAAGGAATATCGCGCCAGTTCACGACCTCGGTCGACGGCCGATATTCCTTTATCCAACTGCCACCGTCCACCTACATCCTTTCTATCAGGGCCAAAGGCTTTGAAACGTACAAACAGTCCGGAATCGTTTTGAACCCGGCCGACACCGACACGCAGAATGTGTCGCTGGTTGTCGGATCTGAGAACCAGTCGATTACCGTGACTGCGGATGCGTCCCAACTCAACACAGAGAACTCAAATGTCGCAACCGATCTTGGCGCCAACACCATCGAAGAGTTGCCGCTGAACACCCGCAACGTCTACGGCCTGGTCTCACTAAACTCCTCGGTGAGCAACACCTCTGAGGGCCAGATGCTGCTGGGTGGCGGCACCAACACCACCGACGATGCCGACCAGGACATCTCGTTCATGAACTTCGCCGGCGGCTTCTTCGGCACCACCGGCTTTATGCTCGATGGCTCATGGGATACCGATACCGAGTGGGGCGGCGTCATCTTTGTTCCCTCGGTTGACGCGGTACAGGAGTTCAAGGTCCAGAACAACTCCTTCACCGCTCAATATGGATGGAGCACGGGCAACGTCGTCAACGTGGTAACCAAGTCCGGCACCAACACCTTCCACGGCGACGCGTGGGACTTTTATCAGAACGAGAAGCTGAACGCCGTGCCTTACTTCTCAAACTCCAATCAGTCGCTTTCGCGCCAGGAAATTGGCGCCGCAGCCGGCGGCCCGCTCTACATTCCCAAGATCTACCAGCAGCGCGAGAAGACCTTCATCTTCGGACTGTTCGAGCACCTCACCATCTCAACGCCTACCGTCGACACCTACACAGTGCCCGACGCGAATTTTCTGAGCGGCAACTTCTCTGAACTGCTCGGAAGCACGGCGGTGGGAACCGATTCACTTGGCCGTCCGATCTACCAGGGCCAGATCTACGATCCACGCAGTGGCCACCAGATCTACGCCGGTCAACCCGATGTCAAGACTGCATCGAATCCTTACGGAACTGGCCTCACCGCTGCAAAGGATGGCTACATCCGCAATCCGATTCAGGGCAACATTCTTTCCAATCTCGCTGGATACGCTCCCGACTCCGTCGGCGCCAAGCTGCTTAGCTATTACCCGGCCGCCAAGAGCTCGGGCCTCACCAATAACCTCGTGGTAAGCGGAACAGCGCCCGCACACTCCAATGAGTACGACGTTCGCGTCGACCACAACATCAACTCCACCTCCAACGCTTACTTCCACTACTCCTACAAGGAAGAGTTCAAGACCGGCGCTGCGGCTGATTGGGGCGACGACCCTGCAGGCCCGGGCAACGCGCGGCCCAATAACCGCTGGGGCATGTGGGCTGGTTACACCAAGATATTCAGCCCCACCTTCACCATGAACCTCACCTCGGGCGTTCAGATGTGGCACGAGACCTCAGATAATCAGTCCTTCGGTTTCGATCCCACCACTCTTGGGCTTCCGTCTTATCTCAAGGCGAACGAACCGCTGTTTCCAGGCGTCAATGTTGGCGGCGAGTCACCTTTGGGACCCGGAGCCAACGACCAGCAGGCAGTCACCAATCACGGGCCTATCGGAACCGTGTCGGCTGACTTCGTCAAGGTACTCGGCAAGCACACCATCAACTTTGGCTGGACGGGTGTCGAGCAGATCTTCGGCCAGCATCCATACTTCCAGGACGAGCTTCAATTCTCCGGCACCTACACTTCAGGCCCCAATCCACTGAGCGGGTCGGGAGTGGCAAGCGGAAACGGCGTGGCCGAAATGCTTCTCGGCGTCATCGATCCGAACACCTCGGCCGGATATACCGACAGTCCTCTCGAGTCGAACCACCTGTTTGGTCAGTACGTACAAGACGACTGGAGACCAACCAAGGCCCTCACTTTGAATCTCGGCTTACGCTATGAGATGCAGACACCGTATACCTATCGCCACAACGCTGGGTCCATTTTCAATCCCAACGCGCTCAACCCGATCAGCTACGCAATCAACAAGCCGGTCCTGGGCGCGCTGCAGTTCCTCGGCCCCGGCAACCGCTATGTCTACAATCCCAACTGGACAAACGTCGCTCCGCGTCTCGGCTTCTCATATCAAGCTATCGACCGGGCAGTCGTCCACGGTGGGTACGGCATCTTCTTCCCGGAAAGCGTAACCAGTTCGGGCGCTGCCGATCAGGACGGTTTCTCAACCGCCACTTACGCTGACGCTAGCCTGGACGGTGGAGTAACCCCGAATCCCAACATCAGCACCAGCAACCCCTGGGGCGGCAACTACGCGCAAATTACCGGAAACGCAAATGGCGAGTATCAGCAGCTCGGCAATGGAGTAGGCGGCGTCTTCCGCAGCCGTCCTTCGCCTTACGTTGAGCAATGGATGCTGGGCATTCAGTATGCCGTCACGCACAGCGATCAGCTCGACATCAACTACATTGGCAACCGCGGCGTGCGCATGATCGGCAACTTCAATTCCAATCAGCTTAATCCGCAGTACCTGCCGCTGGGGTCAACTTTTCTTGGCGGAGCGGCTGCCTCGAATCCGTTTGCGGCTCCGCTCAAGGCGCTTGAAGCCAATGGCAAAATTGCTGCCAGCTCTTGCAACCTCGATAACGCCGCTGCCACCAATGCGCAGTTGATGGAACCCTATCCGCAATACTGCGGCGTAAGTCAGACCAACGCTCCTGTCGGCCAGTCGCTCTACAACGCGCTGCAGGTAACCTACAACCACCGCTTCAGCAAGGGACTCACGGCGCTGGTGTCGTACACCTACTCCAAGTTCCTCGATAACGTTGAAGGCAATAACGGATGGTCCTACAACGGTCCCACCAACTGGGGTGAAACGCCGGAAAACAACTACAACCTGGCAGCCGACAAGAGCGTTGACGCGGGCGACGTTCCGCAGGCGCTGGTGGCCAGCTACACTTATCAACTACCGGTCGGCCGCGGCAAGCAGTTTGGCTCAGGCATGGGCCGCGCTGCTGATGCAGTCATCGGCGGATGGGAAGTTTCAGGCATCGCAACCTTCAAGCAGGGAATCCCAATCGGCGTATTCGGCAACGATCAGCCCTCCTACGGCGGCAATCCGAGACCCATCTTGATTGGTAACCCGAAACTCTCTCACCCCACTCCTCACGAGTGGTTCAACACCGGGGCCTTCGCCTTCGCGCCTTATGGCAGCTTCGGCAACGTTCCCCGCTTCTTCTCTGACGTTCGCGGTCCGCGTTATCAGGACTGGGACACTGCTCTTGAAAAGAACTGGAAATTCGCTGATCGTATGAGAGCCCAGTTCCGCTTCGAGACATTCAACAGCTTTAACCATCCCAGCTTCTACTCACCGGGTGCAGGCGCCAGCGCATGGCAGGGCTGCGATCCCAACGGTGGCTCCGGCTGTACAAGCAGCATGGGCACCATCACTCAAACCTTCGCGCCTAGAAACGTGCAATGGGCGGGAAAATTCTACTGGTAAAGCAAAACGTGAACGGTCTCTTCAGATCGCTGTTGCTCGCTCTGCTGGCTGAATCCGCAATTGGATTCGGCCAGCAGGCGACGGCCGCAAAGCCGGAACAGAATCTCGCATTAGTGGTTGCCGAGGCTCAGCAAGCTCAGGCCTCGGCCAACTACCGAGCAGCAGCAGAGTACTACAGGAAGGCCGTCGATATGAGTCCGGAAACTCCTGAACTGTGGGCCAATCTGGGTCTCATGCAGCAGGAAACCGGAGACATCCCGGCCGCCCTTCGCAGCTTTGAAGAGGCCAATCGCCGCAATCCTTCGCTCTATGTACCTAACCTTTTTCTTGGAATCGACTACGCACATTCAGGGCAGCCAATGAAAGCGATTCCATTTCTAACCCGTGCCGAAAGGATGAACAAGACCGATCCGCAGGCACCGCTTGCGCTCGGTCGCGCCTACTTTTCAGCCGGCCGATTCACAGCGGCCGCGCAAGAGCTTGAACGTGCCATCACTCTCGACCCAAAACTCGGCCCCGCCTGGTTCACTGAGGGCATTGCCCGTCTCGACCAGGTTGAGGTTGACGCACGAACCATGTCGGAGGAAGGCAAGAAGTCGCCCTTCTCCTACGACCTATATGCTCAGTCGTTAGTCAAACAGTCGCGATTTGGCGAGGCCGCGATCCTCTACAAATCGCAGCTTGAAACCCTCCCCCAACCTCCCTGCATCCGCTCTGAACTCGGACTTGCGCTGATTCGCGAGCATGATCCGCAAGGCGCTGCCGAGGCCTTTGCATCGGAGCGCTCGACTCATCCCGGCTGCGGGCTTGCATTGCTTGGTCAGGGCCGCCTCGCTATCGACAAGGGCGACAACGATCAGGCATTCCAAACGCTCGGCGAGCTCTGGAATCGAGATCACGGATTCTTTGCTGCAAATGCCTCGGCCCTCATTGAAGGCATGCCGCAGCCTGAGTCCTCGGCCTTCGTCAGCCAGGTGGCAACTGCAGACAGCGCCGCATTGCCCAACGCTGCGCGCGACGCAATGCTCGCTGCATTCAATCAACTGGGTTACGCACTGCCAGACGCGAGTATCGCTCCTGAAGGCGCACATTCCGCACCATCCGACTTGCCTGCGGGCCGCACCGCCGAAGAGTACTATGCAGCAGGGCAATTCGAGCTGTGCGAAAACAAAATCAATGCCGCGCCTAAACCACTCAACGCCGCCCATCTTCGCCTGCTGGCTGCCTGCGCATATTTCACCGGCGACAACCGCACCGCATCCGTCGCCGCAACCGAGCTACGCTCGCTCGATCCGCATTCCATTGAAGCGCTCTACTGGTCGATTCAGGCCAACGAGCGGCTCGCCTTCCAGTCGCTTGCACGCTTCCAGCAGCTCGATCCTGATTCTGCGCGTAGCCATGTGCTTCTCGCCGACATTTACCAGCAGCTTGAACGCTTCGACGAGGCCGAGGCTGAGTGCCAAAAGGCTCTCGCCATCAAGCCTGGTGATCCCGCTGCAATGCTTGGACTCGCCTCTGCGTATCTCAGCAACAAGAATCCCAAAGGCGCAATGGAATTGGCAGGCAAGGCACTCGAGAAATCGCCTGATGATCCTGAGCTTAATCTCATCATGGCCCAGGCTCTCGAGAATCAGCGCGAATACGATGCAGCGGAACCATATCTCTTCAAGAGCCTCAAGGGCAAGCCGCAGTTGGTTCCTCGCATTCATGCGCTCATCGGCAAGGCCTGCGCTGAAACCGGCAAACCCAAAGAAGCAATTGAGCAGTTGAAGCTGGGCGAATCGAGCGACGTAGACGGCACTCTTCAATATCTTCTTGCCCGTCTCTACCGGCAGATAGGCGACACCAAAGACGCAACCGAAGCGCTCAACCGGATGAAGCTGATCAAGCAGCAGCGCGAGGCTCGCGGAATCAAACGGGTCGAAGATCCCGACCTGTCTCCTGTTGAAGCGGTCGCTTCACAGGTCTCCACGCCCTGATCCCACAACCTCTATTCATCCCGCTCATCTTTATGCACCGAATTAAATACGGGAGTCCTCATGCGCTTTATTCGCCCTTTTTCTGCTCTTTTTTTGCTTTTCGCCGCTGCAGTTGCGCCTCGAGCGCAGCAATCCGCGGCACCAGTCTCTGCAGTCTCATCCCTCACTAACGGTGTCGAGGTTCGCGTCGGTGACACGCACGAACGCGTGACAGCCCTGCGCGACGATGTGCTACGCATCCGAATCTGGCGCGGAGAAAACCCTCCTGAAGATGCATCGTGGGCAGTCCTGCCCGACGCTCGTAATGCATCGGTCGCTGTCACTCCCGCCAGCGGCATGGCCGCTGCAGGCTTCCGCACTTCCTCGCTTACGGTTGCGATTGACCCCGCCACGCTTGAGCTCACCGTTCGCGATTCCGACGCCAACATTGTCAGCCAGGATGCGCGCTCCGTGCGCTTCGACGGCAACGAATTTCGCATCTACAAATCAATGCCTATCGACGAGCACTACTTCGGCCTCGGCGACAAAACCGGCCCGCTCGATCGGCGCAACGAAGCCTTCACCCTATGGAACACCGACGCTTACCGTTTTCAGGAATCCACCGATCCGCTCTACAAGGCCATTCCATATTTCATGACATTTCGAGCCGGCCGCGCCGCTGGCGTGTTGATGGATAACACCTGGCGCTCCAGCTTCGACTTCGGCAAAGAACTGCCCGACGCTTACACATTCGGCAGCGTGGACGGGCCAATTGACTACTACATCTTTTACGGCCCCACTCCCAAACAAGTGGTTGAGACCTACGCATGGCTCACTGGCAAGCCACCGTTGCCGCCGCTCTGGTCGCTTGGCTTTCAGCAGTCGCGTTACAGTTATGAGTCGCAGGCGCGCGTGCTTGAGGTCGCCAACCGTCTCCGTGCCGACCACATCCCCGTCGACGCCATCTATCTCGACATTGACTATCAAGATCACAACCGCCCCTTCACCGTGAACCACGCCACCTTCCCTGATCTGAAGGCGCTGATGGCAAAGCTCAAGGCCGAGGACTTTCACGCTGTCATGATCACTGACCTCCACATCGCCAACTATCCCGAGCCAACTTATCCGCCTTACGACACCGGCGTCGCCGGCGACAACTTCGTGAAGAATCCCAATGGCACCTTGTACTCCGGCAAGGTGTGGCCGGGCCTCAGCCTTTTTCCTGACTTCACTCGCCAGCAAACTCGCGAATGGTGGGGCACGCTCTATCGCGAATTCAAACAGGACGGAGCCGATGGTTTCTGGAACGACATGAACGAGCCGTCGGTCTTTGAAACGCCCACCTCCACCATGCCGCTCAGCGTGATTCACCGCATCGACGAACCGGGCTTTGTTTCCCGCACCGCGACCCACTCTGAAATTCACAACGTCTACGGTATGCAGAATGCGCGCGCCACCTATGACGGCATGCTTGCGATTGACCCCAACACGCGTCCCTTCGTACTCACCCGCGCAACATACGCCGGCGGCCAGCGTTATGCCGCCACCTGGACCGGGGACAACTCAAGCAGTTGGAACCACCTCCGCATGACCACTCCCATGATCGAGAATCTTGGCTTGAGCGGCTTCGCGTTCACCGGCGCAGACGTGGGCGGCTATGCCGGCTCACCCTCAATGGAATTGCTCACCAGGTGGTTTGAGATTGGCGCCTTTCAGCCCATCGACCGCGATCACACTGAAAAAGGCACGGCCGACCAGGAGCCTTGGGTTGGCGGCCCGTCACAGGAGGCAATCCGACGCCGCTTTATCGAGACTCGCTACGAGCTGATGCCCTATTTCTATACCCTCGCCGATGAAGCTTCGCGAACCGGCCTGCCGATGGTTCGGCCGCTGTTCCTCGAGTTTCCAAACGCCGCGGCTGACGGCCACCCCATCGATCTGGATAACGGCGCAAGCAGCGAGTTCATGCTCGGAGCAGATATACTCATCGCACCCTCGCCCTACCCTGAAGAGCCCGACGCCTACTCGGTCGAACTTCCCTCAGCGCTCTGGTACGACTTCTGGAGTGGCGAAGCGGTGAAGTTGCCCCCGGCTGATCCCCCGACCCCCGGTGCGCCCGACCGCACGGTTACCTATTCCACAAGCGTGTCACCCAAACTGGCGGAGCTTCCGGTTTTTGTTCGCGCCGGCGCTATTCTACCCATTGAGCCGCTCGTCGAAAGCACCAGTGAAACACCGCGCGGACCGCTGACTCTAAGGATTTATGCGGGCGACAACTGCGCAGGCCAACTTTATCAGGACGACGGCAAGAGCTATGCCTTCCGCCAAGGAGCGTACCTGCGCATCAACTTCACCTGCCAGGTGACGAAAGACGGCGTGAGCCTGAACATCGGCGCGCACCAAGGATCGTATCCAGCCTGGTGGAATCAGATTCGTGTTGAGATTTACGGCTGGAAGCCGGAGAAGGGAATCGTCCTCGCGAACTCAAAGCCGGTTCCACTAACGCGCGAGGCCCACGGAATCGTCTTCACCGTTGCCGACGACAGCAAAGGAGTTGAAGCCGTCGCCAGGTAGCAAGGCCTCCCAAAAGACACAATTATTCTCCGATGCAGAAGATGAGAATGCGTCTGGGTATGGCATAAACTTCAATGGTCATGCGGGTTCGAGCGTATCGTCCAAAGCCAGGTTCTCGCTCTGGAGACTAAAAACAGGCGCCGAAGTAAGGTCATCACTTCGCGGCCGCCCCGCGATGCCAACCCTCTCTACGCCGATCGGATCGCCGGCATCATTAAATCTCACACGCGCGATGCCGATGCGAGAGTAATCTCCTTTTGCCTCTAATCTTGGGAAGAGATAGAGCGCTCCATCCGGGCCACGAGCTGCCGCAGGATTCGGCCCCCTTCGACTTCGTTGGGATTGCCGGGCTCCGGTTCCATCACCATCCCGAGGCGCCGCAGCCGGAAGTCTTCCATCAATCCACCTCAAAAGATCGGGCTTGCCGATCATCACCAAGGCAAGCGATGATCGCTTCGATAACTCGCTTGGTTTCATTTGGCCCTTTAACGGGGATTGAAATGACCCCTGCCTGTTCGGCCGGGTAGTCATTTCCTCCTGGGAACAATGCGTCCCCAACATAAATCATCTCTTGCACCGAAATCCCGAGAACGTCCCGCAGCTTCTCAATACCGTATGCTTTGTCAATTCCGGGCTTGGTTACGTCGATGGATGTTGCGCCGCCGAGACGGACTGAAAACTCGGGGATAAGCGTGTCGAGAATTGCCTTGATTTTCTTCCGCTTGGCAAAATCTGCGTCCCACTTCACTTTTTCTTCCAGCGGAGCCTGCTGGCCCAGCGAAGAGTAAGTTATCTGGCTTCCCCTGTCTTCAATGGTTTCTCCCCAGGTCTTTTCGACAGCGAAGCCAGCGGTCTCTACGGCTTTGGTTAGGGATGTGACGATCTTCTCCTTTTCGCCCGCCGTGAAGTCTTCCGCATAGCGTCTTTTCCATTCGCCGGCATATTGGAAGAATTGTGTTCCGCAGGTCGGCAGAATAGACAGCCTTGTCAGGCGTTCATCTTGCGGAAGATGAGAGAGCACTTGCTTTTCAAACTGGAGCCATGCACCGCCGGAGATGACAGCCACCTTGGCGACGCTGAGCAAGTCGTGCAGCAGTGAGGCCATTTCGGCATCGAGGGATGATTTACTTGGCGCGAGGGTTCCGTCCAAGTCGAGCACGATTAGCTTTTTCATTCGTCTCCAACTTCGAGGTTCACTATCAACTAGTTGTCTAGCTGTCGGTGAACATTGCCTTCTGAGGATGCCCCTTGGCTAACGGCGCAGGCGCAGCGGAATCGCTGAAGTCCGCTGTCCACTGCCAGTTCCTGATTTCGGGCATATCTTCAAGGTGCTCGCGAATGTAGTCGTGATGTTCGTTTAGCTTCTTGCCAAACATCTGGATTGCGCCCGCAGCCTCCACGCGAAGCCGCGGAATGTGCTTTAGCGCATCCAGTGCAAGGTGGTACCGGCTCATTTCGTTCAGCACTACCATGTCGAACGGAGTAGTGGTTGTTCCCTCGTCGATATAGCCATGCACATGGAAGCGGCCCTCATTGGCGCGCCCATGAACCAGGGTATGAATGAGCCACCGATTGTTGTGGAACGCGAAAATCACCGGCGCCTTTTCGGTGAAGAGCGCATTGAACGACATCTCGTCCATCCCATGCGGATGTTTGTCTGGATACATCAGGGTCATCAGGTCAACTACATTGACAACCCGAACCTTGATCCCATGTACGTGCTTCTGCAGAAGCCACGATGTTGCGCAGATTTCGATCGTTGGCACGTCACCGGCGCAAGCCAGAACGACATCCGGCTCTCCGCCCCCGTCGTGGGTAGCAAACTTCCAGATAGATGCGCCGCGCGAACAATGCTCCAGAGCTTCATCCATGTTCAGCCACTGCAGTTGCGGCTGCTTTCCGCAAGTAACGATGTTTACGTAGTTGCGGCTCCGCAGGCAATGATCGAAGACACTCAGCAGGCAATTGCTGTCCGGCGGATAGTAGACGCGAATCGTGTCGCTTCTGCGCGCCAGAGCATTGTCAACAAAACCAGTGGCCTGGTGGCTGAATCCGTTGTGATCGTTCCGCCATGCATGGCTTGTGAGTAAAATATTCAAAGACGCTATCGGCTTGCGCCACGGATACTCGCGGCATTGCTCAAGCCACTTGGCATGTTGCGTCAGCATGGAATCGACCACCTGCGCGAATGCTTCATAAGACGACCACATGCCGTGCCGCCCGGTAAGCAGGTAGCCTTCCAGCCATCCCTCGCACAGATGTTCGCTCAATACTTCCAACACACGGCCATCCGGGCCGAGTTCGCCATCGATCGATACAAGCTCTGCCATCGAGCAGCGTTTTGTCGCCTCGAAGATGGAGTTCAGCCGATTGGAGTTTGTTTCATCGGGACAAAACATGCGAAAGTTCGTCAGGTTCATCCTGAAAATGTCGCGGAAAAAATCTCCAAGCTTGCGCGGAGCCTCGGCCAGCACCTGACCCGGTCCAGGGACTTCAAGTGCATAATCGGTGAAATCTGGCAGTGCAAGCGTTATCAGCGATCGCCCGCCATTCACATGGGGACTGCCGCCCATGCGCCTGTTGCCGCGGGGCGCGAGCACCGCCAATTCTTCAATGAATTTGCCATTTGTATCGAAGAGTTCCTGGGGCTTGTAGCTTCTCATCCAAGCTTCAAGAACTTTGAGATGCTCGGGATTCTCGCGAACGGTAGCAAGTGGAACCTGGTGTGCGCGGAAAGTGCCTTCGATTGGGATTCCATCCACTTCCTTCGGGCAAGTCCACCCCTTGGGCGTGCGCAGAATGATCATGGGCCAGACGGGCTGCTTCTTGAATCCGTTCCCTCGGGCTTCCTGTTGAATTGACCGAATCTCGGCGTAGCACTCGTCCATTGCCTGAGCGAGAAGTTGATGCACAACTTCGGGATCGTCCCCCTCGACAAAGTAAGGCTTGTAGCCACGGCCGGTGTAGAGGGCTTTCAAGTCAGCATCGCTGGTGCGTCCCTGCGCGGTCGGACCCGATATCTTGTAGCCGTTAAGGTGCAGAATTGGAAGGACTGCTCCATCCCGCACAGGGTTAAGAAAGTTAACCGACTTCCAGCTTCCTTCAAGTGGACAGGTCTCGGATTCCCCGTCACCTATAACACAGGCAACAATCAGGTCGGGATTGTCGAATGCCGCGCCGAACGCGTGAACCAGCGAGTATCCGAGCTCTCCACCTTCATGCATCGAGTTCGGCACGTGCGGGCCGCAATGGCTGGGCACACCGCCTGGCGTAGAGAATTTGCGGAACATGAGCCGCATGCCGTTTTCATCGGCTGTAATCTCAGGATGGACTTCGGTGTAAGAACCTTCCAGATAGGAACACGCATTTAGTGACGGGCCACCGTGTCCCGGCCCTGAGATATAGATGACGTCTGCATCATGTTCTTTGATGAGTCGATTCAGGTGGATATAAATGAGGTTTTGTCCCGGGGAGGTTCCCCAGTGACCAAGCAATCTCGGCTTGATCTGTTCCGCCTTGAGCGGTTCGCGAAGCAGAGGATTCTCGAACAGATAGATCTGACCGATGCAAAGATAGT
>Ga0265314_10001214_pt1 | contig 29628 bp, 20 predicted proteins | sample 4126metaG_FD_203106 | JGI IMG/M metagenome (GOLD analysis project Ga0265314, IMG submission 203106) | Rhizosphere microbial communities from Carex aquatilis grown in University of Washington, Seatle, WA, United States - 4-1-26 metaG | ecosystem: Host-associated > Plants > Roots > Rhizosphere >... | reverse complement strand
ACCTGGAATCCGGCGGCAGAGGCCCAGGCCGGATTGCCGAACTTGATGGTGTCGATGTACGCACGCTGAGCAGTCAAGAGCAGGTGCGCCTTCTCCTCTAGATCCTTGTCGAGCTGCGCCTCTGGAAGGCGCAGGGCCGCCTTGCGAAAGCGAAGGTGAAAGACCTGCCCGAGGTGGTACTGCGAAAAGGCCAGGTAGAAGTCGGTAGAGAGGCGTTCCTCGTTCTCGATCTTCTGCTTGTAGACCATGGCCGCCCGGAAGGTTTTCTCGGCAGTGTCCAAGTCGTTCAGGTTGAACTGGGCGAAGCCGCGACGAGCGATGGCTTCGATGCGATCGTCGGCGTTCAGGTCATTGCGGTCGAGGATACGTGCGAAAACCTCGGCCGAGGCTGGCCAGTTGTTCTGTTCGGCGTAGCAAGCACCAAGCTGGAACAGCGAATCCTTGGCATCGGCGTGACTCGAGTACTTCTCTATCAGCCCTTTGAAGGATTCGATGGCCGCGGCCCAGTCCGTCTTGCCGATCTGGGCAAGACCGAGATTGTAGAGCGCTGGCCGCGCATAGGGCGATTCGGGAAAACTCTTGAGCAGCTTGCCGTAGACCTTCACCGCGTCGTCGAATCGTTTGTCCGACAAGGCCTTCCCCGCGTGCTCGAACAGTTCGGGGGCGTCGTAGGCATCAATGTGAATGCCGTCGGCGTCGCTGGTGGCCTCGATCTTGATGGGATCCATGTCGAGGTGAACGACTGGTTCGCCGCCCGGCTGGCCAGGCTTTGGCTGCTGGCCCGTGCTAGCGCATCCGGCTGCGAAGCCAAGCGCGAAAAGTGGCATCCAGGATTGCACTCGGATTGATTTTTGGTTGGTCTTTGTCATGGTGCCCCCTGCCAGTATGGACAACGCACCCCTCGGCTGGGTTCCAGGCTATCTTGATGTGCGAAGGAGTGAGTTTGAAAGATAATCGGAGGGCGGCGCCCGTGCCGCCTCGCCAGCTGTTTTCCGCGGAGCAAATCGCCGCCCGCGTAGCCGAGCTGGGCCAGGAGATCGCCGCCACCTTGCCGGCGGGCACCATCCACGTCGTCGGAATTCTGCGTGGGGCATTCATCTTTCTCGCGGATCTCGTGCGCGCGCTGAATCGGGACGTCCGCTGCGACTTCCTCTCCGTGCGCAGCTATGGTTCGGCCACCGAAACCTCGGGGGTCGTCCAGATCACGCATGACTTGACCATGCCCATCGCCGGTCATCACGTGCTGGTGGTGGAAGACATCGTCGATACCGGACTCACCCTGCGCCATCTGCTGGAAGTGCTCGACACACGCCACCCGGCCAGCGTGAGCGTCTGCGCGTTCCTCAACAAGCCGTCCCGCCGCCGCACCCAGGTTCCGCTGCACTTCGTGGGCTTCGAGATTCCAGATCTCTTCGTGGTGGGCTACGGGCTCGACTACGATCAGCGCTACCGAAACCTCCCCTACCTTGGCGTCATCGAATGACAGCCGAAAGGTTCCCATGAGACACGCCATCATCCTTCAGCATCTTGATCGCGAAGGACCTGGATATGTCGCCGACCTCTGCCAACAGCGAGGCTTGGCGACAAGTATCGTGCGACTCGACCTGGGGGCGGACGTGCCCGCTTCCCTCGAAGGCGGAGACATACTTGTTGTCATGGGTGGGTCGATGGGCGTTGGGGACCTGGCCAACCCTCGCTATCCGTTTCTGGCCCGCGAGGCCGAGTTGTTACGGCGGATTCTTGCGAAAGAACAGCCGGTGCTGGGAATATGCTTGGGGGCGCAGCTTCTGTCCCATGCGGCCGGTGCCCGCGTGTATCCAAACCAGCGACCGGATGCGCTCGGCGTTTTACGGCCCTGGCGCGAGGTCGGATTCGGCGAGGTCGCACTGCTTAGACTTGACCACGAGCCTGCGCTGGCTGGCCTGCCCGAAAGGATTCCCGTGCTTCACTGGCACGGGGACACTTTCGACCTACCGGCCGGGGCCGTGCGGCTCGCCAAAAACGACGTGTGCGCGAACCAGGCCTTCCGCATCGGTCACCGCGCCTTTGGGCTGCAATTTCACGTCGAGACCGACGCGGCCCTGGTGCGCGACTGGGCCACGGAGGACTCGGACTTCGTTCGCAGCGCCCTCGGACCGAGCGGCCCGGCCACCATCATCGCCACATGTGAAGAAGCCTCGCGCCAGGTGCGCGCGATAGGCGAGCGCCTGATCGGGAACATCCTCGGCGAGATGCTACGAACTGCCTGACTAACCTTCGCTAGGTAGCAGAGGATTTGGCCGTCGCGAAACCTCTACAGCCGCGCCCTAAAGTTCAAGGGGTTGTGCGCGGATTCGGGTGACACTTCTATTCGCTGCCGGTGTTCTGCTAGGAGAGAGACCGCATGGCGGTGGACATCGAAAGCTTCTACAGGAGCCACGGACCCATGGTTCTGCGCAGATGTCGCCGTCTCTTGCGGGATGACGCGAAGGCGGTGGATGCCATGCACGATGTGTTTGTTGAGATTCTGCGACGCAAAGATTCCCTGGACGCGAGTTCGCCCGCGGGGTTGCTGCTCACGACGGCGACCCATGTCTGCCTCAACCGGCTGCGCAGCGAGCGGCGCAAACCCGAGGACCGCGACGACGAGATGCTGTTCCACATTGCCGCCATGGAAAGCACTGCAAGTGCCGAGAGCAGGACCCTGGCTGGCCGCATTCTGGACCGCCTGTTTCGCGGACAGCCCGAGTCCACGCGGCTCATCGCGGTTCTTCACTATGTCGACCGGCTGACCCTCGAAGAGGTGGCCAGCGAAGTCGGGATGTCTGTGTCCGGTGTACGCAAGCGCCTGCGCACCTTGAAAGAGCGGCTGCCAGCGATGGCGGGAGAAGCGTGATGTCCGCGACGACTGAAAGGGTCCCCGACTGGCTGCTCGAACGGCTAGCCGCGGGCGAACTGTCGCCTGCCGAGGCCGCGAAACTGCGCGAGCGTCTGAAAGCGCAGGGCGATGAGCACCGCCTGGCCGCGCTTTCAGCCTCCAGTGCGGAAATATTGTCGGCTCTGCCGCCCGAACGAATCGTTCCGGAGATCGAACGCCGGGCAGCCGCATCCGCCAACCAAGCCCGACCGGCCGCGGTTCGCCGCCTGCGCCCCGTGTGGGTCTTGTCCGCGGTTGCGGCCTGCGCCGCGGGCTTGGCTGTGATGTTGGTGGTTCGCTCCAACAACGAGGAGCACATCGGAATCAAAGGCGATGAGAAGAAGCCCGCCCTGCGCATCTACCGCAAGACTGCTTCGGGCGCGGAGCTTCTGGGCGCCCATGCCTCCGTTCATCGCGGCGACACCTTGCAGATCCGCTACCTGGCCGCAGGCAAGCGCTTTGGTGTCATCGCCTCCGTCGACGCCCGCGGCGAGGTCACGTTTCACCTGCCAGAAGCGCCGGGCTCGGCCGTTGCTCTGGAACGTGACGACGAGCGCGCCCTGCTCCATGCCTACGAACTCGACGATTCCCCGGGATTCGAGCGTTTTGTTTTTGTGACCGCGGACGCTCCGTTCGCGACGGTTGAGATTGCCCAGGTGCTCAAGAGCGGCACGGCCCTCCCCTCCTCGATGACCTCGTTCGAATTGACCTTGAAGAAGGAAACGCCATGAAACGCGCCATGCTCCTTGGTGCCCTCGTCTTCGCCGCCGCTGCTCAAGCCCGGGCCGGCGATAACTCCCCAGACGCGACGACCATCCGGCGTTTCGCCCTGGTGGCTTCGTCCAACGACGGCGGTCCCAACCGTACCCGTCTGCGTTTCGCCAACTCCGACGGAGAGTCCACCGGCCGCGTGCTCGCCAACTTGGGCGGCGTGCGCGAGGGCGACCTCATCATGGTCAGCGACGCCACTCGCGCCAGCCTGACCCAAGCCTTTGCCGAACTCCAGAAACGCATCGCGCGCGCATCCCGTCCCCAGCTGCGCCGCGAGGTCTTTGTCTACTATTCGGGACACTCTGACGAAGATGGACTGCTCTTGAGTGGCGAGCGCGTGACCTACCGCGAGTTGCGCCAGTGGATCGACGCCGCGGACGCCGAGGTGCGCATCGCGATTCTCGATTCTTGTGCGTCGGGCTCGCTCATCCGGCTCAAGGGCGGCGTCCATCGCGCACCCTTCCTCAGCGACGTGTCCACACAGGCCCGCGGACATGCCTTTCTGACCGCCAGCTCCGCCGATGAAGCCGCACAAGAATCCGACCGAGTGGGCGCGGCCTTCTTCACCCATTACCTGCTCTCGGGCCTGCGCGGCGCCGCCGACGCCAACCACGACCGCCGCGTGACCCTGAACGAGGCCTACCAGTTCGCCTACAACGAAACCTTGCAGCGAACCGAAACCTCGCGTGCCGGCGCCCAGCACCCAGCCTACGACATCCAACTTGCGGGCACCGGCGATCTGGTGATGACGGATCTGCACACCTCGGCCTCGCGTCTCGTGCTCGCGCGCGAACTCGCCGGCCGCATCTACGTGCGCGACAACGCCGGCCGACTGGTAGTCGAGCTCCACAAAGAACCCACCTATCCGGTCGAACTTGGTCTTGAGGCCGGGACCTACCGCGTGGTGCTCGATCACGACGGACGCATCTTCGAGGGCTCCGTCCAGCTTTCCGCGGGCGGCCGAGGCGACGTCGCCATCTCGGATCTGGCGCCCGTCGCACCCACGGTCAGTGTTCGCCGCGGCGACGAACCTACGGAAGCGGCTGTCGCGCCATCGCCAGTCATCGGCCCCACCCTCGCCGCCGCGGCCAACCAGCCTCGTCACTACCGCTGGATCGGCTTCGACTTCGTGCTAGCGCCGGGATTCCGCATGTCCGGAAACACTGGCGAACCCGTCGAGCACAGTTTCGTCCTGGGCATTCTTGGCCACAGCGACCTCGTGCATGGGGCGCAGGTTTCGTTGGCCGGAAACATCGCCCAGGACGGTGTCGTTGGGGCGCAGGTGGGTGGCGCCTTCGCCTTGAGCTACGGCCCCGTCCGCGGCGCCCAGGTCGCAGGGTACAACATGGCCATGGGCGGGCTCCACGGCATTCAGGCCGGTTGGATCGCCAGCGTGGCGATAGGTCCCGTCCACGGCGCGCAGGTCAGCATGATCAACGTCGCTAAAGGCCCCGTCCGCGGCGCGCAGGTGGGTCTGGCCAATGTGGCCAAGGGCGACCTCAACGGCGCCCAGATCGGGCTGGTCAATGTCGACAGCCCGACCGGTGAATCCCGTGGTTCCCAGATTGGCCTAGTCAACGTCACGCAGGGAACCGGAGAGCAGCTCGCCAGCAGCGTGGGCCTGGTGAATGTCGCGCGGAAGCAGCGGGGCGTCCAGGTTGGTCTGGTCAACGTTGCCGACGAGGTGGACGGCGTGCAGGTGGGGCTGGTCAGTTTTGCGCGCAAGAACAGCGGCGCCTCGTTCGCGCTCCTACCGCTGGTGCTCGACGGCGACAATCGCCTGACCATGGGATGGAATACGACCAGCGCGGCGAACCTTGGATTCAAGCTCGGCACGCGGCGTTTCTATGTCGCCGCCAGCGTCGGCATCACAGGCGACACCGAGCAAGGTGACGGCCGATACTATTCAAGCAGCTTCGGGATCGGTGGACATCTCATTCCGCGTGGGGGGCGCTTCTTCATGGATCTCGATGCGCTGCAGACGCAGTTCTTCACCACCTCGCGTGATCGCTATGTGAACCGCTCCGTGCAAGGCCTGCGCGTGCAGGCCGGTTTCGCCGTTGCCAAACACCTCGCCATCGTCGCCGGTCCCACGCTCAACGTGCAAGTCGCCGAAGGCGACGACGATCGCCGGCCGCGCAATGTGGCCTTCGCCGAACAGGTCTGGACCACCGGCAACACCACGGTTCGGATGTATCCGGGCTTCACCGCCGGGCTGGAATTCTAGTCGACAGTTTCTTCGCCAGCGGCACATCGGCCGGCGGCATGGTCATCTCGGCCAGGCACGAGCGCGGTACCCATGCGATGGCAGCTACTTGCCGTGCCTGCGGACTGCCGCGGGCGATGGTTGCGCGATACACGGGCATGATCAAATCGAAGTCGGGGTACGCGTGGTACACGAGATCCAGTATCTCGCCGACCCGAATCGTACAGCCGAGCTCCTCGCGGATCTCGCGCACCAACGCCGAAATCAGATCCTCCCCAGGCTCGACCTTCCCGCCAGGAAACTCCCAGGCCAGCGGAAACGATTGGTCCACTCGGCGCTGCGAAAGCAACACGCGCCCGCGCCGTTCGATGAAGGCCGCGACCACGAGCAGCTGACGATGTTCACGCCTGCGCTTGGCCGCCACCCGTGCGAGCCTCGATCAATTCCAAAAGCTCGCGCAATTGGAAGGGTTTGTTGATGCAGGCGATGTTCGGGTCTTCGAGGAAACGCCGGGCCTCCGCCGAAAACGCCCCGCCGGTGATGAAGATGAAGCGTTCGGCCAGCTCCGGCCACTGCTGCTTGACCGAGGCATAGAGTTCGACACCGGACATGTCCGGCATCTGCAGGTCGCACAGCACGACATCGAATTGGCGATCTTGCCCAAAGTAGCGCAGGGCCTCGCGCGCTCCCAGTTTGGTTTCGATGTCGTGATGGGACACCAGCATGCGCTGGAACGCCTTGAGCAGCAGCGCCTCGTCGTCGATGGCCAGCACGCGCCGGCGCTGGATGGCCTTGAGCGACGATACGCTGCGGGTCTTGGCCTGGGGAACCCCGACGGCGGCGGGCAGGCGCACGCGAAAGATTGCCCCCCGCCCGGGCTCGCTCTCGGCGGTCAGATCGCCCCCCGCGCGACGGACGATGTCGAGCGAGATGGGCAGTCCGAGTCCCGTGCCCAGCTCGGGCGGCTTGGTCGTAAAGAAGGATTCGAAGATGCGCGGCAAGATCTCGGGCGCGATGCCGGGCCCATTGTCCTCGATCTCGACGATCACGGACCCGCCCTCGTCGCGGCTGCGCACGTACAAGCGATTGCGCCGCGGGTGCAGCGCGGCCAGGGCGTGCGCTGCATTGAGAAGGAGATTCAAGAAAACCTGTCCCAAGCGCGCGGCGCTGGCACGCACGAGCTGGCTCGAGCGCAGACTCCGCTCGACGGTGGCCCGGTAGCGCAGCTCGCTGCGCAGCATGGTCAGGGCCGAGTCCACGGCGGCGTTGACATCGGAAAGCGCGTTGGCATCGTCGTCGATGCGCGAAAACGAATGCAGGTCGCGCGCGATGCGATGGATGCGCGCCATGCCCTCCTTCGATTCCTGTACAACCGTCATGGCATCAAAGAGCTGATTCGCCATCGCGGGATGGTTGGCGTAGACGTTCTGCGCGCGCAGCGACTCATCGACCTTGCGCAGGATTCCAGCCAGGGAATCCACGTTGGCCAGAACGAACGACGCCGGGTTGTTGATTTCGTGGGCGACGCCCGCGGCCAGCATGCCAATGGCGGCCAGCTTTTCGGACTGCAACCGGCGCAGCTCGCGATCCCTCTCCTCGGTGACGTCGCGAACGTAGACCAGCGCCCGGCCACCCGCCGCGGGATTGGCCCGCACATCGAGCTGCCGCTCCTTCCAGGTCAGGGTGCGGCTGTGCTCGGCGTTTTTCCGAATCGCTTCGCGGGCGACCTCGGCCAAGGACTCGGAGATGCTCCGGCCCGTTCCATCCTGGCCATCGCCGCCGGCCCGAGGCTGCGGCGTCAGCGGCGGTTGGTCGAGCAGGCGGCGGCCAGCCGTGTTTTCGATCAGCACCTCGCCGTCGGCGTCGAGCAGGAGCAGGCCGTCTTGGAAAACATCGAAGGTCTCGCGAAGGGCATCGCGCTCGATGCGCAGTTCGCCGGCAAGGCCTTCGAGCTGGCGCGTACGCTCCACGACTTTCTCGGCCAATTCGTGGTTGTGGCGGTGGACCTCGTCCGCGTGTGCCTTGGTTCGCAGCACGGCGTGGATGCGAGCCATGATCTCGACGGCGTCGATGGGCTGCACGATGAAATCGGAAGCGCCGCTTTCAAGTCCGCGCTTGCGATACTCGGCTTGCTGGTCGGGCTCGGCCAGCAGGATGACCGGAAGGCCGCCCGCGCGCGGATCGGCCTGCAGACGCCGGCAGACCTCGAACCCATCCATTTCCGCCAAGTCAGTGTGGACCAAGGCCAAGTCGTACGACACCGTGGCCGCCTCGCGCAGGGCCTGGTCAGACCGTGCAACGACAAACACCTCGTGGTTGCCCTGTGCGCGCAGGGCCGCGAGCACCGCAGACTGCCGTTCGCTGTCTTGGGCGACAAGCAGGATGCGAGCCATCGCTACGCCCGCGCGCTTAGGCCGTGCCCAGACGTGTCTGCCCCGCAGCCTCAGGCGAACGTGGCACCGTGAAGCTGAATTTCGACCCTGCCCCGACCGTGCTGGTGGCCCACAGGTCGCCGCCCATGCGGATGATCAGACGGCGACTCAGGGTCAGCCCCAGACCACAGCCGGCGGAATCCTTTCCGTTCAGCTCGCCCTCACCCTGATAGAAATCCTCGAACAGCCGAGGCAACTGCGTCCCCGGAATGCCGACCCCGGTATCGACGACGTGAATCGCCACCGACCTGTCGTAAAGCTCGGTCGAGATGGTCACCTGCCCGCGCTCGGTGAACTTGATGGCGTTGGCGACCAGATCGGACAGGACCTGGAAGAGCCGCGCCGGATCCGCCACAACCTGCGGCAGCACGCGCACCGACGGTTCCACCACCAGGCCAAGGCCCTTGGCTCGCGCGGCGTTTTTTTGCGCGCGCGCCACCTGCTGGATGATTTCATCGAGGCTGAGCGTCTTCGGCCGAAGCGCGAGATCGCCCCCTTCCAGACGCAGAAGATCGATGTAATCGCGCAGCCGCCGAGCCGAGGTCGCGGCGTTCGCGGAGAGCAACTCGATCAACTTGCGCTGCTCTTGCGAGAGTTTGCCCCCCGAGCCATCGAGCAAGCGCTGGTACGTGACGATCGATTCGTCGAGTGGCACCGCGACCTCATCAATGAGTCGATTCAGGATGAGTGAGATTTTCGACCCACCCTCCGAATAGGCGATCTGCTCTTGGGTTTTTCGAAGACGCTTGGACAGTGACATTGATTCGTTACTCATGAGTTCCCGTCTGGGTCGACATTATCTTTCGAGCGCTGGCAGTCTTTCAACACCGAACATCGTGACAACGAGAATTTCGCTCTACCCGACGCACATCGACACACACGCGAAGAACGCCACGGCTCGGTGTATATTCCTTGCAATGTATTCGGTTCGTGAGGTCTGCGCGGTACTTGGAATCAGCGTTGCGCGCTTGCGATCCTACCTTCGCTCGGGCCTCGTGGTCCCTTCCCGCGACGAACGCGGCCAGATTCGCCTGTCTTTTCAAGACCTGGTGTTCCTGCGTAGGGCCGAAGGACTGGTCGCCCAGCGAATTCCACCCCGCCGCGTTCACGTCGCCTTGCGAGCCCTGGCCGAACGTTTTCCCGACGGAGGCGCCGCCGACTTGCGCCTGCACGGCGAGGGGGCGGACGTGGTTGTCGACGACGGCAACAGGCGTTGGCATGCGACATCGGGACAAACTCTCTTCGATTTCGGCGAGCGATCCGCCGACGATCCAGGGGCCAACGTCACGCCGCTCAGCCAGAAGAGGGCTGCCCACGAGCCGGAATCAGCGTCGGCAATCACGCCGAAGGACATCTACACGCGGGCGTGTGCCCTGGAAGATACCTTTCCCCAGGAAGCCGAAGCTGCCTATCGAAAAGTCCTCGAACTGGAGCCGGAGTTCGCCGACGCCCACGTGAACCTGGGCAGAATCCTTCATGAATCCGGCGATGTCTACGCCGCCCTCGTGCACTACCGGGCTGCGCTTGCCATCCGGCCCCACGATGCGACGGCGGCATTCAACGTCGGCGTCGCGCTTGAGGATCTTGGCGCCAGCGTCGACGCCATCGCGGCCTACCGGCAAGCCATCGAAACGGATGCGCGCAACCCCGATGCCCACTACAATCTCGCCCGTCTCTTCGAACAATCCGGCAAGCCGGACCTGGCTGTCCGGCACCTCTTGCTCTACCGTCAGCTCGTAAAGAAACGATGAAAACGGCCCCCGCTCCCGCGCAAGTCACCCTTCGCATCGCCAGCGCCGGCGCCATGCAGCGCCACGCGGCCCAAGTCGGCCGCGTACTGGAGATCGGCGATGTCGTCGCCCTGACGGGACCGCTGGGCGCCGGGAAGACAACCTTCGTGCAAGGATTGGCCGAGGGCCTGGGGGTGCCTGCCGAGCGACACGTCGCAAGCCCCACCTTCGCCCTCGTCAATGAGCACCCTGGCCGAATCGATTTCGTGCACGTGGACTTCTATCGCATCCGGAGTCCCGCCGAATTGCCCGAACTCGGCATCGAAGAAGCCTACGACCGCGCCGCCACCGCCATCGAATGGGCCGAGCGCTTTCCCGATTGGCTGCCCGCCGACACGCTTCATCTTGTGCTAGAGGTTGAAGACGATGGGACGCGCATCCTGCGCGCCCAGAGCAGCGGCCCCCGTAGCCAGGTGCTGCTCGGCGCGCTGGCGGCCAAGAACTAGCGAGTTCCGGTGCGGTGCAGTTCCACGCGCTCGTTGCGCGTTCGTCCGCTGCGCGTGATGTTGGGCGCGATGGGATCTTCGGATCCGCGCCCCGTGGCCACCAGCTGATCGGTACTGACCCCCTTGCCCACGAGCACGTATTTCACGGCTTCCGCGCGCCGCTTGGACAGCGCCAGATCCTTCTTAGCATCACCGTTGTCCGCGGTGTGGCTCAGGATCTCCAGGCGAACGCCAGGCTCTTTGATCAGCGCGGCGGCCAGCTCATCGAGAAACGGCATGGAGGCTTGAGCTATTTTGCTTGTCGCCCCTTCAAACTTGATCTCCTTCGCTCGATCGAGAAGGTCGCTGACCGTGCGGGCGTTGGCGGCGACCGCAAGCACCTCGCCTGCGATCGCGGCGTGGAGATCCGCGGCACGCGCCGGCGCCGCAGGGACGGTGGAAAGCAGCAGCAGGAAAAATGGAAGTAAAGTTCGTCTCATGGTCGGTTGGCAGGGTTATGGCCGGGAATGGGAAAAGTATACACCGCATCTGGAACACGACTTTTCTTGATTGCGTCGTCGGCTGTCCCTAACGTGGTGGTGTGGACTTCTTTCAAGTCGCCCTGGGTGATCTGCACCGCGTAGTGCAAGTGCCCTATTGCGAGGCCATTTCGATACTGATGGCCTTCGTATGTGGCGCCATCGTGGGATTCGAGCGCGAGAAGGGGCACAAGCCAGCGGGCCTGCGCACGCAGATCCTGATCTGCGTGGGTTCGGCAATCTTCACCGTGGTTTCCATGTCCCCCGCCCTGGGCGGAAAAGAGCCAGCGCGTATTGCCGCCCAAATCGTGACCGGCGTCGGATTCCTCGGTGCCGGCTCGATCCTGCGCGATCACAAACAAATCACCGGGCTCACGACCGCAGCGACCATCTGGACGGTCTCGGCCATAGGCATCGTGGTGGGCGCCGGCTATAGCACCGTCGGCGTTCTACTCTCACTGGGAGTTCTGATCGTGCTCGGGAGTCTCCGAAAAGTGGAGAACCTACTCGGCGGTCGCTGCACGTCGGTGATCACGGTCGTCGTCTATCATCCGGAAAATGGCAAGACGCGCCCACTCATCTTCAGCGCGCTCGACGAGGCCCGCGGCCCCTTGCACATCGGCGCCGAGACGGAGCGTCCGGGCGCACTCCGCGAGATACGAGTCAAGCACTGCGACCACCACCGCGATCACCGAGCCTTCCTGGCCATCCTGGCCAGTACACCGGGAGTCGAAGCCCTGGAAGATGCGCCACCGCCCACATCCTAGCCGGGAGGTGTGCGAACGCGCACTGCCTGGGCGGGCCTGGGGTTAGGGCGCAAGCCGCGAAATGGCCTCTCGTGGTGTGGATATGTGGATTGTTTGTTCGACTCTTGCTAGGACTGAAGGGGCGTGGGCAGCGCTCGACCTACGCGAAGGCCGCTTGTGAACTGGTCGCAAGAGAGATGCTCGTGTGCCAAGGATGGGCGCAAGGAGTACGAACCGTGTGCGCAGATTCCTTCTCCAGGTTGACGGCGACGCCTTCCGCCTTCTTGATGAATAGCACCGTTGCGGCCGTGGCGGGCGCGACACTGGTCTTGAGCCTCTGTTTGGGCGCCTGTACTACGATTGGAGGGGAGACCGTGGGGGGCGACGGTGGTGCTGGAGGCAGCGCCCGGGGTGGAAACGGAGGAACGATCCTCGGCCCTGACGCCGGCCGGGATGCCTTCGTTATCACGCTGCCAGATGTGGCCCCTGTCGGCGACGCTCCGATCGGCTGTGTCTCCACTTCGTCCGGTTCTTGCTGCGGCAACGGCAGCCTCGACCCCGGAGAGGACTGCGACGACGGCAACACGACAGCCGGCGACGGGTGCTCGGCCGCCTGCAAGCTGGAAACCGATTGGGCCTGCCCCAATGTCGGCCAGCCGTGCATCTCGACCGTCGTATGCGGGGATGGCCGCATTTCGGGTAACGAGGCTTGCGACGACCGCAACACCGTCGATGGCGACGGCTGCTCGGCGGATTGCTCTCAGGTCGAGGTGGGCTGGGTTTGCACGGCGCCCGGCCTTCGCTGTCAGCCCAAGTGCGGCGACGGAATCCTCACGGGGCTGGAAGAATGCGACGACGGCAACACGACAGCCGGCGACGGCTGCAGCGCCGTTTGCAAGGTCGAGGCTGGCTGGGCCTGTTCGGCCGCGGGAACAGACTGCCACAAAACCGTCTGCGGCGACGGCGTTCGCGAAGGCAACGAATCGTGCGACGACGGCAACCTGATTCCAGGCGATGGCTGCTCGCCCGACTGCAAGGCCGAGCCGATCTGCACCGGAACCAGCGGTTGCACATCGCCATGCGGTGATGGGCTCAAGCTCCCCAATGAAGAGTGCGACGACGGCAACGTCAAGTCCGGCGACGGATGCTCGTCCGACTGCAAACTTGAACTGAACTGGAGTTGCACGCAAACGGTGGACGGGGCCAACAGCGATCTTGTCGTCCCCATCATTTACCGCGACATGATTCCGTCGACCGCGCCGGCCACGCTCTCGCCTCCTCCACATCCGAATTTCGAGCTCACCCCACCTACCGCCGCCGGTGGCTTGTGCCCGGGGATCGTCATGCCCACCCTCGGGTCGGATCGCAAGCCGGTGTACAACGACGCCGTCGATAAGGCCAAGTCGAACACCACCAATGCGACGGACTTCAATGCCTGGTATCACGACAACACCCCGTACACGAAGATGGTTCTCGACACCATCACCCTGGTGAAACAGGCGAACGGCACCTTCCTCTTCAACCACGGCGGCACGGATCCCAAGGTCACCACCCCGCCACCCTTCTTCCCGCTCGACAACCGCGGCTGGGCCACGCCTCCGGATGGGCCAGAGATTCCGTATCTCGGTGCCGACGGTGCCGGCGTGAAGCACAATTTCTCCTTCACCAGCGAGGTGCGCTACTGGTTCGAATACCAAGGCGGTGAATCGCTGAATTTCATTGGCGATGACGACGTGTGGGTGTTCCTCAACGGCCAACTGGCCGTCGACATTGGCGGCATCCATGGGGCCACGGCAGGCGCAGTAACGCTCAACGCTGCCACGGCAACGACGTATGGACTTACCGTGGGCCAAGTCTACGAGATTGTGGTCTTCCAGGCCGAGCGGCATGTGACACAATCCAGCTACAAGCTGACGCTCGGCCAGTTCAATCGGACCTACACTGTGTGCGCCCCGAAGTGCGGCGACGGGATCGTCAATGGCACCGAGGAATGCGACGATGGCGTGAACAACTCCGATACCGCCTACGGCGGATGCACCACCCAATGCACCATCGGCCCCTACTGCGGCGACGGCAAGGTCGACACGGCCTTCGGCGAAGAATGCGACGATGGCGTCAACCAATCGCCGACCTACGGCACGACTACAGGTTGCGCGCCTGGCTGCCGAAAGCCGGGGTATTGCGGAGACGGCAAGATTGACGGCCAGCACGAGCAATGCGACGACGGCGCGGCGAACGGCACGGGCCTGTGTAGCACGAACTGCGTTCTCATCATTCCGTAGATGGTTTCACGGGCCGGCGAGATCCCCTGGCCAGGTTTGTCGATCAGCGTGATGAAGTTTTGACGTAACCATGCACATTGGATTACTAACCTGAAGAACTCGACAGCTCGTCAACCTGGAAGGACCCCCGCCCCATGAAGCACGCAGTAACGAAAACTCAATTCGGTTTGGCCAGTACGCTCGTCGTCCTCGCCCTCGCCGGGTGTGAGTCAACCCCCGCATCAGACAGCAGCGGCGGATCCACCGGATCAAAAGGGGGCGCCAGTTCCGCCGGGGGAAGCGTAAGCACCGGCGGCTCTTCGCGTGCGAGCGCGGGCGGAGCGACAGGATCGGGCGGCGCAACCAGTTCTGGTGGCGCGACCAGTTCGGGCGGTGCGCCCGCGTCAGGTGGCAGCTCGACGGTTTCGAACGGCGGCCGCAGCGGGACCGGCGGCGCTGGCGCGGGCGGAACGGGCAGCGGTGGCGCAAGCACGACAGGGGGAAACGCAAACGGCAGCGGTGGCACAAGCTCGGTCGGTGGCGCGACTGGTCGCGATGCCGGCACAACCGGCGGAACATCCATGGGCGGGGCTGGCTCGGGTGGCATGCCTCCGGACGGAGGCCCTCGCGACGCTCGCGGAACGGGCGGCGTAGCGGGCACAGGCGGTGCCACCGGCGCAGGCGGTGCCACCAGCACTGGCAGTGGCAAAGTCTTCAGTCAGTGCCGATTCCACTTTGGAACCATCGACTCGATGGCGAAGAACGGCGGCACGACACTGACTTCCCAGCTCGACTTCTTTACCCCCGGTTGGATGATGGGCACTTGGAACCAGAGCTACGTTTGCACCGAATCCGCTCCAGGTGCTGCACTGGCCGGGTTGGTTCCCGTGGATGTCACCTACATTGCCGCCAACTACGTCAAGAACCAGAACAAACTGTGCGACTGCAACGTGAGTGGCTGCGCCGGCGGCAACCTTTGCAACTACGGGTCACAGTACATCACGCAGGACTGGGCACAGATCCTCGCGGCGTACACCAGTAATTCGACCGGTTTCGCAGCCTGCCTGGGTGGACGCCCCATCATTTTCGAGATGGAGCCAGACTGGTACCAGTACACCGGCGGCGGTCAGACGCAGCCCTGGTCCGCAGCGACGGCTGGGACGAACATGACCGCGCTGGTAGGCGCTCTCAAGAGCTCTCTGCCGAATGCATACTTCTCCATGGATATCTCGCCGTGGATTGCCAACAACGGCTCTGGCTGGTACCCCAATTTCAACATGAGCCTATTTACCTTCATCAACACCTCTGGTGGCGGAACGGATGCCAACAACACGAAGATCCGCTCCAACAACTCCATGACCTGGGCGGGCGTCAGTCAGGTGACCGGCAAGCCCATTCTGGCCGACACGGGCTACGGGGCCGCTGGCGCTTCGGCCGGGGAAGATCCCAATTGGAACGTGGCCGCCAACATCAACGCACGCATCGCCGACGGGGTGATTTCGATTAGCCAGTACAATCCGGGCGGCAGCTGGGGCAACACGATTTCCAGCATTCGCAGTCAATTGAATACGCCCAAATACTGTCCGTAACCGTGTCGGAGGGATCCGCGAGAACGCAAAACGCGCCTCGCGGTAGACATCTGGACACCCAATGACTTCCCGGTCTGCGCGCGCACGAATGTTGCTGCTCTTCGCCCTCGGCACTGGTGCGTGCCGTGTACGCCAGCCAGGCGTGGTTGCTTCGCCTGCGCTGTCCGCGCCGAGGATCAAACTCGATGCGTTCAGGGTCGACATGGGACCATGCATCCAGGACGAGGAGATGCGCAAGATCGTTCTCCTCCATAACGAAGGTGCGCTGCCACTTGAGATTGTCGACCTCGACTCAAGCCGCTTCTGCTCCGCCAGCATCGAACCCAAAGTTATCGAGCCGGCGAAGTCCGGTCAGCTCGCGGTCACTTGTCGATCCGATCTCTATGGCCCCATGCGGGAAGGGCTCAATATCCGGTCGAACGATCCGAAGACGCCCCTGATCACGCTCCAGCTCGTCGCCGAGGTCACGCCCCTTCTCGCTTTCGATATGCCTTCGGTCGAGTTGAAGATGCCCTTCGGGGAGGAACGCACCCAGGAGGTGCGTTTGGTCGGCACGCTCATCGAGAAAGCTCGTATTCGATCCAAGGGGCCGGCCGTACCGGACGTGGACGTCATTCCCTCGTCGAACCGGCCTGACCAGGTTCGCGCCTATCGCATCCATTGCCGCGGCCGCAAAGCTGGCGTCCATGGTGGCAACATCATCATCACCACCGGTCTGGAGCGGCCTAAGGAAATCGCGATTCCCTTCGTTTGCAACGTGGTTGGGACGCTCGAGGTCTCGCCAACCAACCCCTACTTCAATCTCAAGGTATCGGGCGATCTTGCCGTCCGTCTCACGGTGCGAAGCTCTCAACCGGGGTTCGAGGTGCAGGCCGTGCGGATCATCGATGGCCCATTTGCCGCGAAGTTCGAGCACGCCGAGGACGACAACACCTATCGCATTGATGTCAGCGTCTTGAAGGAGCGCATCGAGGACGAGGCCAGGTCAGCCACAGGAACCCTGCTCATCGTCAGCAACGATCGGACGGAGCCCAAGAAAGAAGTTCCGCTCTTTGGCACGGGACGGGTGAACAAGGTGACCGCCCCCAGCGGGCCGTCCTCTACGAATTAGGCCTTCCCGGCCATCACCGTACGCAAACTGACCTTCTGCAGGCTGATGGCGTCGTCGGGACAGACGTCGATGCAGGCGCCGCAGCGGATGCAGTCGGCTTGATTGATCCAGATGCGCGGATTCTTGTCCTCGTCGGTGGCGCGCTGGTAGCCGGAGATCTTGCCCGTCTCGTCGTAGGTGAAAGCGCTGACCTTGATGATGCAATCCGCGCGTGGTTTCACGTTGAGGCACAGGTCGCACTTCGTGCACAGAGACTCGTCGATCTCCATCTTGTGGTGGCAGAGGTAGCAGCGCGTGGTTTCCTCGGCGGCGCGCTCTTTGTCGAAGCCCTGCTCGACCTCGGCGCGCAGGGTGCGATCAAGCACGGGCAAGAGCCGCATCTTGCGCCGTGGGACGGCGTCCATCTCGCGCGTGCGAGCCGTCGCCTTGGCGTCCTCGACCACCGCAACTTCGTTCATGCGCCGCCGGCCCACCAGGGCTTCGTCGACCACCAAGGCGCATTCCTTGGCGTGGGCGATGGCGTCGATCAACGTCCGGGCTCCGGTGGCAAAATCGCCGGCCGCGAAAATCTTCGGACGATTCGTCCGGTGCGCGGAGCCGGTGGCAAGCCAACCGTCCGAGCTGACCAGGCCCTTGCCGCTCTCGCCCACGATGGTGCCGTTGGGAAACTGCCCGGTTGCAAGCAGCACCGTACTGGCTGGCAATTCGAACTCGGTGCCTGGGATGGGCTCGGGGCGACGGCGGCCCGAGGCGTCGGTCGGTCCCATCTGGGTGCGTACGAACCGCATGCCGCGGACTTCGCCGTTTGCACCAGCCAAGTAGGCTACGGGCGCGACCATGATTTCGAGATCCATGCCCTCGTGTTGCAGGTCCTCGACTTCACCCGGCGTGATGAGCATTTCCTCCTTGGAGCGTCGGTAGAGCACGCGCACGGCTTCAGCGCCGAGTTTGAGCGCCGGAATCTGGCCGCGTCCGCCGGGTGCCTCGCCAAGTTGAACCGTGTTGGCCCCAAGGCGAGCGGCTGTGCGAGCGCAGTCCATGGCGGTAAAGCCGCCGCCAATGACCAGCACGTTCGGGCCGAGGTTGACTTCCTGCCCTTGACCAACCTTCAGCAGAAAATCCATCCCGTGTTCGATCCCGTGCAACTCTTTGCCAGGCAGATCGAGCGTGTTGGGCCGGAAGGTGCCGGCGGCCAAGATCACCGCATCGTACTCGGCCTCGAGCTCTGCCAGGGTCACGTCGCGGCCAAGGGCCACACCACAGCGGATCTCCACGCCGGTCAGGCGGATCTGTTCGATCTCCAGCTCCACCACTTCGCGCGGCAGTCGGAATTCTGGAATGTCCTGCACCATCATGCCGCCCGCCCGCTCGTGCTGTTCCAGCACGACCACGCTGTGCCCGAGCAAGGCCAGGTTGCGCGCGGCCGCCAGTCCGGCTGGACCGCCACCCACGACAACGACTCTCTTGCCTGTCGGCGACGCCAGGGGCGGAAGGACCATGGGCTTGCCCGCGCGGTGATCGGCCGAGGCGCGCTTGCTCCAGCAGATCGCCACGGGTTCGCCCAGGTCGTCCCAGCCGTGACGGCAGGCGGCTTCGCACGGCCGCGAGCACACGCGCCCCATCACGCCAGGGAAGACGTTGTCGCGCAGGTTGATTTCGTAGGCCTCGTCGTAGCGGCCGTCGGCGATGGCCTTGAGATAAGCCGGGATGTCGGTGTGGGCCGGGCAGGCGGATTGGCAGGGAATGTTTTCCTTGAGCCAATGGAAATCCTTGGCCGCGTTGCCCACGCCGCGCGCCACGCTGAGCGCGCTGGCCGGATCGGTTGATGGCTCGCTGACCGGAAGGGCCGGGGTCTTGATGACTACCGGGTCCCGGCTGACCATCGGCGCTTTCGCCTGGATGGTTGGCGCTAGCGCGTCCGCATGCTCGGCGTGGACCACCGCCAGCTTTGCCGAGCGAACCGGCGCCGGCTTGTCGGCCTCGGGGCAAGGTGACTCGGGGGCTGGCGCGGTCGCCGCCGCTGCTGCCGTCGCCGCGCGATTGAGCGCGCTCTTCAAGTGGTTCTTGAGCGGCCCCGACTGTGCGCGCAGTTCCCTGGCGCCGCGCAGGGTCTTTTGCAAAAGACCGCGCACAGATCGCACCGCGCGCTCCCCTCGCATGCGCGCCTCGATGGCTCGCACTGCCAGCGACGATTTTCCGATCAGCGGCGCCACTTCGATCAAACGATCGACCGCGGTCCCCGCGCCGCCGTGGGGCGAGCGGTGAAGCGGGCTCGCATAGCGCGGATGCGCGGCGAAAAACTCCTGTACCTTTTCCTGTGTGACGCCGAAGCGAGCGAGTGCCTCTTGATACTCGGTCTGTGCCTTCTGGCGCGCCTTGAACACGGACATCTGCACGCGGCTTTGCACGTTGACCTTGCCGTCGCCGGAGGTCTCGATGGCGCAGAACAGACTTTGCGGAAAGCGCGCGGTAATGAGGCTCTGCACGCCGTCGGAGATTCCAGACGAAGGCATGCACCCGAACGGCTTCACCGACAACGTCATGTGCGACTTGTTGCGAAGCACGTTGAGAATGAACTTGCCGACTTCCATGTGGCCTTCGCCGCCACGCAGGCGATTGTCGTAGTGCTCGTGGGCGACGCTGGCGATTTCGTCCATGTCGGGCAAGTGGTAACCAGGAAATCCGGTCAAGCGCGCGAAGCTTTGGAAGACCAGGCGCAACGCCACATCCGCAAGAACCAGGGTCGCGCGATGCAGTTCCACGCGTTCGGCTTTGCCCGAGAGGCTAGCCTTGGCCTGGTCTTGACCACGCAAGTAGGCGCGCGAGCGAGCGTCGTAGCGGGCTTCCCAGATGTTGTAGAGGATCCAGTTGGTGACCAGCTGGACGTCACACTCGGCACCTTCCTCCTCGAGAAAGCGCTGCAATTTGTAGTTGCCGTCGCCCTCGGTGGTCATGGCCCAGAATTCGCCGATGATGGAAACGCGCGGCGCCGGCCGCGTGAAATCGCACTTGATCGCCGCCAATTCCTTGCGCGCGCGCCAGAGCGCCACGGGCAGGAACTTGCGGTTGGCCAGCGCCGCCTGCACGTGCTCGCGCGCTCGTGCCAGCGCACGATCCGTGCTGCCGGGTTCGACCTCGAAAGGCCGTATGCGGTAGCCCATGCCGTTGAGAACGTCGCCGGCCATAAGTGCCAGGAGCAAGCCGATGAAGAACTTGGGCGTGAATTCAAGCCCCGCGTCTTGGCCCGTGGCCTGCGCCAGCCCGCCCTGCTGCTGGAACAGCATGACCCGGAAGCCGTCGAATCCGGCGTCGCGCAGTGCCTTGCGATACTCGGTGGCGTACATACCGAAGCGACACGGGCCGCACGCGCCCGCGGTGAGAAACACGTAGCGCTCGACGGCCTGCTTCGGACTGATGGCCTCATCGCGACAGCGCTCGGTCAGATGCTTCACCAGATTTCCGACGGTGAAATAGGTCGGGTTGCACTGGCCGCGATTGCCGAATTCCTTGCCGTAGCGAAGCGCCTCGTTGTCCGGCACATCAATGACCTCGACGTTGTAACCCAGACCGCGCAAGGCCGATTTGACCAGGTGGTCGTGCGCGGCGGTCAACCCCGACACTAGCAAGGTCGTGTTCGCCCGCTCGCTCTTGGTGAACTGCGGATTGATCATGGCGTCGCGCCAATGGCGATCTTGCGCCGGCAAGCCCAAACGCTTATGCTCTTCGCGTTCGAATTCCTTCAGTTCGCTTTCCAGATCGACCAGCTCGGCCTCGGGATTGAATGCCGTCGTGGAAATGGATTCGTGCACGATCGGCAAACTTCGCCGTGCCTTCTTGGGTGCCGTCTCGTTCGCAATCATGACCTAGCTCCTTCCCGACTAAATACGAGAGATGGTATCCGTGTCGCTTCGCCGAACGCCAAGGCGAACCAAGCCCATATCCGCCAGCGTGGCGTTGGCGGCCAACGCTTTGGCATCTTCCGCCGCCTCGCTGGTGTCGCGCTCGTAGCGACTCACACGTTCGACGATTTCCGAAATCTGGCGCGCGATGCCGGTGTCGCCAAGGGCCCGCGCGGAAAGCTCGTGCTGCTTGCGGCGCAATAGCTCCAGGCGTTTCAGGTCCACCCGATAGCCAAGCTCGGCCTTGGCCTTGGCCATATCCTCCAGACGCTCCTGGTGCAGACCTAGGCTGTGCGTGTACGTCTTGACCCGGATCTTGATCGAGCCGCCCGGCTTGTTGGCGTCGATGTCGTGCAGCGCCGAATAGGGCGTCCCCGCCGACGAGATGATGCTGTCGATGATGCCGTAGGTGGGCGCATCGTGCCCGCACTTGAACGAAGACAGATCCAGAATCACCACGTGCGGATGACGGCTGGCGAACTTGGCCGCCCACACCTTCATGGCCGAATTCGACGAGTAGTTCTCGGGCCACACGTCGCTGATTTCGAGCGGGCTCTTGATAAGCCCCTTGGCCAGATCCTCGGCGAAGTAGCGCCCTAGATATTCCTCGTCCTTGGGAATCGAACGAATACTGAGCACGGGGAAGCCGAGCAGTTGGAATTCTTCGAGCACGCCGTGGTTGAGGCCTGGGTCGAGGTGGTACGGACGACCGAGGAGAAGAAGCGCCACCCGGTTTTCACGCTCCACTTCGTCGAGGATCTCGCGTCCCTTGGCTTGCATGTCCTCGTCGAAGAGGCGCATGGCCGTGAAGGCTTCCGTGCAGGCGAAATCGGACTCGTCCTCGGTGATTTGCAACACGTCGCCAAAGGTTTCGAAAAGCTGCCGGCGCAGAAGGTGCGGCTCGATCAGGGTGAAGGCCGAGTCGATGTAGCGGATCCCGCGCTGGGCGAAGAAATCCATCTCCTTGGTGAACGCGGCCTTGAGCACGTTGGGCGAGCCAGCGACGATGGGACACGAGGTGTAATCCTGGGCGTTTTTCACGAACGACGGCACGTGCGTGAGGCTGGGATTGAAAATGTAGTTCAGCGGCACGTCGGACGAGTGGTGGTGGAACAGCAGGTTGTGGATGTGCGCCTGGCCGACCTTGGCCGGAAAGCAGGGATCCACCGAGCCGTACTTGCCGCCCTCGATCCACATTTCCTCCGACGTGTTGTCGGAAAAAACCACGTTGCCTCTTGGCATGCCCAAAGCTTCGAGATACGTCCGCCAGAAGGGCGCCGTGGACCAAATATTCAGCATGCGCGGGATGCCGATGCGCAGCTTGCGCCGCCGCTCTAGGGCTTCCGGGCTCGATCGCCTGAACCCGCGCGTGGTGGCAGCGCGCCGAACACCGAACAAGGTCTTCTGCACGTCGACGTCTTCCATCGCCTCGCCGTCTTCGGGCAGCGGTCGCGCATCGTAGAAGTGCCTGAACAGCATGCGCGCTTCGTGAGCCACGAGATTGGGGAAGCGCTTCATGACCGACTTGCGCTCGGTGGCGATGGCAACCATGGCGTCCTTCGATTCGACCGTTCCCTTCTCGCAGGAAAAGCCACTGATGTAGCGTGCACTTCCACCATCGGGCGTGTGGGTGTCGATGAAGGTGCGCGCGCAGTTGTTGGCGCAGAAGTGGCAGCGTGTGCTCTCGTCGTTGCGCGCCTCCCACTCCATGGCAATGGCCGCCTCCAAGCCAACGAACGTGGAATGGCCGCGCCGCTTAACCACGCGCAAAGCTTCGAAGGCCGCGCCGATGGCGCCGGCCTCGCCGCAGTGGGGGTGGACCAGCACCTCGGCACCCGGGACGCGCTCTTTGATGTAGTCGACCTGGGCCTTGACTGCGGCCAGGTTGTACTGCGTCCCACCTTGCAAGACGAACCTGCGACCCAGCGCCGCCATGCGCGGGATCTGTACCACGTACTGCCAGACGTTCTTGGGCAGCACCTGTGCCAAGCCCGCGAGCAATTCCTCCTTGGCGTAGCCCTCTTTCTGAAAATTGACCCGATCCGAATCGAGGAAGACGGCGCATCCATAGCTAAAACGCGGCGACAGCGAAGCCGCGAACGCCGTGTCCGCGTATTCGGTGATAGGCACGCCGAACTGGTCGGCCATGGCTTGCAGAAGCATGCCGTTGCCGGCCGAACACTGATTCGACAGGCGAAAATTCTTGATGTCGCCGTTTTGCAGGAAGAGCACCTTGATGTCCTGCCCGCCGATGTCGCACACGACATCCACGTCGCCGAAGTACGTGGTCGCCGAAGTCATGTGCGCCACGGTCTCGACGATGTTGGCGTCGGCGCGCACGGTCTTCTCGAGAACGTCGGCGGCATAGCCGGTGGCGCCAAAGCCGATGACATCGAGGCTGACTTGCTCGCCGTCGGCCCAGGCCTTGATGCGCGAAAGGATCTCTTTTACATCCTGAATCGGGTTGCCCTTGGAAAGTTGGTATTCCTTTTTCAGGATGTTGCGCTGCTCGTCGATGACCACCGCCTTCGACGAGGTCGAGCCCCCGTCCATCCCCACCACCACGCGCACCTTGCTTCCCGCCGCGAGCTTGGTTGCCTCGAAACGCGGGATGCGGTACTGGGTGCGAAAGTCCTCAAGCTCCGACGAAGAACGCGCCAGCGGGGGGCCAGCGGCGTCGCCAAGCTTGGCCTTGCGGCCCGAGGCGATGAAGGCGCGCAGATCGTCGAGACCATGGAAAAGCCCGACCTGCCCAGGCTCTTGCACGCCGTACATGACTGCGCCGAAGGCCGCATAGTACTCGGCCTTGGGCGGAACGAAAATGAGCTCTTCGATGGGAACGTCGCGTGGATACTCGTAGCCGCGCGAGGCCCAAGTTTCGGGGATGCGCTTGCGCCAACAGTCTTGCAAGAACGGCAAGTAAGCGTTGGGCCCGCCAAGCAGCAAGACGCGGTGACGAAGGGTGTTGCCACGGGTTAGCACCGAGAGGTTCTGCATCACGATGGCGTCGGCCAACGAGCACATGATCTCCGGCGCAGGGATCGACGCCTTGACTAAGTTGACGATATCCGTCTCCGCGAACACGCCGCACTTGGCCGCGACATGGTGCAGTTTCTCGTCGGAGAAGCGCAGACGGCCGGCCTCGGCCGCGGGCATGCCAACCTTGAGGAAGCACTTGTCGATGGTGGCGCCCGTACCTGACGCGCACTTGTCGTTCATGGATGCCAGCGCGGTCTTGCCCGTCGAGTTTCCGGCGTCGTCCTTGCCTTCCTTGAAGATGATGATCTTGGCGTCTTGTCCGCCGAGCTCGATGACAGAACCCACGTCCGGATAAAGCTGCTCCACCGCCAACGTCACGGCGTTCACCTCTTGAACGAAGCGCGCGCCGATGGGCTCGCCAAGTGGCCCGGCCCCAGAGCCGGTGATGAATACGCGCACGCGTTCGGGGGACGCGGCCAGTTCCGGAAATCGCACGAGGCTCTCCTCAAGCAGCTCCAGCACCTTCTCCGCTTGTCGGGTTTGGTGCCTTTGGTAGTCGGCCCAGAGAATCTCGTGGGATCGCGGATCCACGATCACCACCTTGACGGTGGTGGATCCGACATCCACTCCGACGAAATATGAGGTTCTGGTGTGCAGGGAATCGTCGTGCATGGGCAACCTCCCCCAGCGTCCTTGTGCCGTCGCTGCGTGGGCAGCCGTGAAGATACGAGCGAGCCCAGCGCCTCGTCAATCTAAAAAAGGACTAAATTAGTCCTATTTATAAACCCCACCCGTTCACAGGGGAAACGTCGCGTTCGCCCGCCTTCGTTATTCGAGGTAGCATGACGGGCATGACTCCTGCCCCACCCGATGCCGCCCAGCCAGGCGATTTCGTCGTCGTGTTTGTCACCGCTCCAAGCGCGGAGGTGGCCGCCAATTTGGCCAAGGTGCTGGTGACCGAGAAATACGTGGCTTGCGTGAACATCCTGCCCGGTCTGCGCTCGATCTACGCGTGGGAAGGCAAGATGTGCGACGAGCAAGAGGTGCTGTGCGTGCTCAAGACCCGGCGTTCGCTCTTCGCGGCCGTGCGCGAACGCGTGGTGGCGCTGCACCCCTACCAGGTGCCGGAGATCATTGCCCTGCCCCTCGTCGATGGCAGCGCCCCCTACCTGGCTTGGCTGCGTGACGAAACCCGCGCGCCTTGAACCATTGCCAGGATGAATCGGCGAGGCTAGGTTGCACGGGTGAACTTACCGTCGAGCATTTCCGCCCATAATAAGTCGTCGGCCGGTCTGCGCACCATCGCTAGCTACGAGGCGGCCAAGGGCGCCATCGTGCTACTTGCCGGATTGGGGCTGCTGGGGCTCATCCACCGCGACGTACAGGAAGCTGGCGAGGAATTGGTGCGCCACTTTCACCTCAGCCCGTCGTCCCATTACCCGCGCGTGTTCCTCGAACTCACGACCAGGGTCACCGACGGATGGCTTTGGACCTTGGCCCTGGGCTCGCTGCTCTATGCCTCCCTGCGCTTTGCCGAAGCCTACGGCCTTTGGCGTGGCAAGGCCTGGGCCGAGTGGCTGGCGGCCATCAGCGGCGCCATTTACGTTCCCTTCGAAGTGGTCGAGCTGATCAAGAAGGTCACGGCGCTGCGGATGGCTTCGCTGCTCGTCAACCTGATCGTCGTCGGCTACATGCTCTTGCTACTCCGGCGCCGGCCTCCCAACGAAACCGGCGCTTCTCCGTCGAGCGACCAGCGCTGAAACTCTGCTACCGGCCGCCTTTTCCACCATCCGCCCGCTTGCCCGCCGAAGGACCGCACGTCGCTGGATCGCGGTACGAGCCGGCCATGGTGGCGCCGCCATCGAGCATGACCCAGTCGTACTGGGTCCACTGGCCGGTGGCCTTGAAGTCGGTTTTGATGACCAGACGGCTACCTGGGCGGCAAACCAGAACGCTGACTTCCTCTGTTCCGCGCTCGAAGTCCTGGCTTACTTCGGCGACCTTGCAGGCCTTCCAGTCGACGATGAAGTCGTGGGGATTCTGCGTATCGCCGGTGTAGTTGACGACCGAGTAGCGCTTGCCTTGAATCTTGGGCGGCCCGGGTGGTGGCGCGGGCACAACTGCTCCGCTGGCACAGGTGTACATCTGGCCCGGGTTCGCGCCGCCCGTGCACGCTGCCGTCGCCACGCTCTTGTAGGTGCAGCCGCTCGACCAGCACACCGCCGTGTTGCCGGCAAATCCGCCGTCGCACTTCGATGGATCCGGAGTCGACCCAGCGCTGCCGGCCACGTCGCGCCCGGGGCAGTCGCCAACGCCGACCGGCTGCCAAGCTGGCGGCGGCGATGCTGCCGGCCCCGACTTGCGGCGATGTCCGTTCGCGGGCGGCGGAGGCGCCGCGGGGGGCGCACTGGCACCACAGGTATACATCTGACCGGGATTCGCGCCACCCGTGCACGCGGCGGTCACCACGCTCTTGTACGTACAACCCGTCGTCCAGCACACCGCCGTATTGCCCGAGAAGCTCGCATTGCACTTCGACGGATCCGGATTCGGACCGCTGGTGCCCGCCACATCCCGGCCAGGGCAATCGCCCAGGCCCACCGACTGCCAGCTGCCGCCTGCAGGCACTGGCGCCGGTACAGGCGGCGGAGGCGTCGCCGCTCGGGCGCCGCAGGTGTACATCTGGCCCGGATTCGCACCGCCCGTGCACGCCGCCGTCGCCACGTTCTTGTACGTGCAGCCAGTCGTCCAGCAGACAGCTGTGTTGCCCGCGAAATTTGCATTGCACTTCGACGGATCCGGATTCGGACCGCTGGTGCCCGCTACGTCGCGGCCCGGACAATCGCCCAGGCCAACCGACTGCCACCCGCCACCCGTCGGCGTGGGCGCGGGTGCCGTCGCGGCGCAGGTGTACATTTGGCCGGGATTCGCCCCGCCCGTGCACGAACCCGTCGCCACGTTCTTGTAGGTACAACCGCTGGCCCAGCACACCGCTGTGTAGCCGGCAAAACTTGCATCGCACTTGCCGGCCTCGGGCACCGATGAGCCACGCGACAGTCCGACGTCCCGGCCCGGACAATCCCCCACACCTACCGGCTGCCAAGTCCCGGCGCTGGCTGTGCCCAGGCACAGCCACGCCCCCAAGGCCACAAAACAGCATCCGCTCAATCGAACACGGCGCGAACCAAGACCATGCATCGTCATCATCGCAAGACTCCCAAGAAGATTTGCGCCATCTTACCCCAAGCCCGGCCAGACAATAGACCCCGAGTGAAATTCGTGCAGGCGCCGCTAGCGTCGGCCGCGGGTGGCCAGGGCGCCGCGCACGGCCGACAGCACCGTCGCCTCGCGCTCGTGGGCAAGCGCCGTCTGCAAGGCTTGCAGCGCCCGCGCACCCCCAAGGCGGCCAAGCGCTGCGGCCGCGGCCACGCGAACCGGGACGTACGCGTCCGTCTCCAAAGTGCCGACAAGCGCCGGAATACTGGTGGGATCTGCAATGGCCCCCAGCGCTTCCACGGTCTCGCGGCGGGTCTGCACGAAGGCCAAGTGCGCGACCAGCGGCTGCACGGCCCGCGCGTCCTTCAGACTGCCCAGCACAGCGAGTATCCGCTTGCACAGAAGCACGTTGCTACCGCAGGAATCGAGCGCGCCGCCGAGTACGGCGATCCCAGCCGCATCCGATTTCTCGGCGAGTACCAGGGCGGCCTGGACATGCATGGTCTCGGTGACCTCGCTCACAGACTTGGCCAGGAGCGCATGCAGGCGGGCCCGAACTTCGCTCGCGCCCAGCCGCATGGCCGCTACGGCGGCCCAATCGCGCACCTCTTCGTCGTCGGCTTTGTCGGCGGCGTCTCGCAGAGCAGTCAGGGTCTCGGGCTTGGGAGGCAAGGCGGTGACAAGGAGGCTCGCTGCCTCCCTCCGCGCGGCAGCCGGGGCATTTTCCTTCAACATCTCGGCCAAGGTCAGTGCCGCGCTGGCGTCGCCCAGGCGCCCGCGCTCGATAGCCCGCGCCAGCTCCCCGGTGCCGGCGGCCGCGCCCAGTAGCTTCGATTCGTAGCGCGCCTGCTCCCCCAGCCACTTGTCGAGCTGCTGGCGCAAATGCGCCGCGCGCTCCGGGCGCTGGTCGGCCAGGTCGTGCTGCTCGCGCGGATCGGCCGCAAGATCGAAATACGAGCAGAAATCCTTGCTCACGTCACAGATCAGTTTCTCGGAACCCGCGACGACCATGCGTTTGTCCTCGACCTCGGCAAAGGCTGGCGGCAAGCGATTGGCCGGTGCAGGCGGCGTCGCCAGCCATGGCCCAAGATCGGTGCCGCGCATGCGCGCGGGCATCGGAAGATCGAGCAAGCCAAAGATGGTCGCGGGAATGTCGACCAGCTCGGTCGGTCCCGAGACCACGTGCGCGGTCAAGCCGGGTGCGACCACGATGAGCGGTACGTGTACCTGCTCCTCGAAAAGCGTGGTGCCATGATAGCGACCACCGTGCTCGCCGAACTCCTCGCCGTGATCGGCAGCCAGAATGACGACTGCGCCCGGCCGCTCCCGCTCGACGAGCGCGACAACCTTGCCCACCACCATGTCGGCGTAGGCGATCTCGCTGTCGTAGCGATCGATGTCGCCGCCGCCGAAATCGAAACCCGCATGCCGCTCGTAGGGCTCGTGCGGCTCGAACAGGTGCAACCAAAGAAACAGCTTATCCGGATGCTCCGCGTGCAGGAAATCCTCGATCTGGCCAATCCGCCCCTCGGCGCTGAGGTACTCGTACTTCACGTATTCGAAATCGAAGTTGTTCGATTCGAAGGCCTTCATCTTGTGCGCGTCGATGTAGAATACCGCGGGCGGAAAGAAGGCCGCGGTCTTCCAACCGTAGCGTCGGAACATCCAGGCCAGGGTTTCGTGCGTGTCCGACGACGCCAGGCGCGCCAGCGTAGGGTAGTACTTGCCGATCATCACCGACGCCAGCGAAAACGATGTATGCGGTGCTTGCGCGTAGGCGTGCTCGAAGCGCACCCCGCGCGCAGCCAGCGCATCGATGTTGGGCGAGGTGGGGCGCGCGTAGCCGTAGCAGCCAAGGTGGTCCGCCCGGACGGCGTCGACGGTGATGAGTACGATGTCCGCGCCCGGGCGATGGGGGCCGGCGGCCAGCGGTGGCAAGGTAGCACCCGCCGAAGCGGCAAGCGCCCGACTTGCGGAAGGCTTGGGCGTCGGCAGTAGCCGCGCGAACAGGCTGGCGAGTTGGGTTTTCTCGTAGATGAAGTAGCGCAGGCCCTGGCTATGCGAAAGGATCGGGCGTTCGCAAATCCCACCGACGACAAGAATCGCCGCCGCGGTCGCGGCGAGAATCCACGACCAGCGCTTGCCCAGGATCCGGCGCCCAAGCCCCAGGAGCATGCGAACCGCGAGCACGCAGCCGAGAAGCGAGAGCAGTGTCAGCGACAGATGAAACCAGTGGTAGAGGCGCGGCAGCACGTTGCGATTCGCCCAGCCCGCCAAGAGCGCGGCGACAATCAGCGCGATCCCGGTGACGAGGGGCAAGACCCGCGGCCGGCCCGCCGTGGCGGTGGCAGTGGCATCGGGCTCGACGCGTGCGAGCAACCGTCCCCACAGCGTCACCGCAATCCAGATCGTGGCCGCACCAACGACGACTAGAACCGCCGACAAGAATCGATGCCCTGGGATGCGCGACGCCTGCGTGCCGTGAAAGAGGGCGAAGGCGTCGTACACGACGACCGGCAGGGCCAAGAGCAAGGCCACCGCGTGGGCGGCCGAAAGCCAGCGCGATCTAGCGGGCTGGCGCTGCAACGCCAACGTCCATCCGACAAAGACGACGGCCAAGCAAGCGCCCGCCAGCGCCCCGAGCCCGCCGTCGATGGCGACCAGGTGAAAGCGGTTCGCCATGTCGAGCATGCCCGACGACGCAAGCAGCGTGGCGACCGCATCGATCGTCCCTGCCAGCAAGCCGCCCCAAAAGCCCGCAAAGATCG
>Ga0265314_10001213_pt1 | contig 29629 bp, 28 predicted proteins | sample 4126metaG_FD_203106 | JGI IMG/M metagenome (GOLD analysis project Ga0265314, IMG submission 203106) | Rhizosphere microbial communities from Carex aquatilis grown in University of Washington, Seatle, WA, United States - 4-1-26 metaG | ecosystem: Host-associated > Plants > Roots > Rhizosphere >... | reverse complement strand
TATACCTGACCGCTCGTACCGTCATAAAAGGCGCTGGCAGCAACCAATTTAGTCCCGTCTGCGGAGGATGCTACAGACTTCCAAGCAGTGCTCGGAGCAGTGGTTGGTGTCCAGGCTTCACCCGCGTTAGTTGACAGGTAGATCAGTCCCGGGTTGACCGCTGCTACCAGCTTGGTGCCATCAGCCGACGATGCCACACAGGACCAGTTCGTGCTCGGCGCGCCGGTGAGGACCCAGTCCTGTGCAAGCACGGGAGCGATAGTGGTAGCCGAGGCGGCAGAGGTGACAGCAAGAACCAACCCAAGGATCGTCTTCATGAATGGCCACTTCAAACCTAGCACCGGCAGAGCCCTGGCGACAACCAGTTCTTGTCTGCGGCCAGTGGGGGCTACAGTCCACGTGGACAGTTGGGTGGGTGGGAAAATGACCGTCACCTCACCGGTCTGGGTGCTTCCCCAGGTGGCTGGAGATCGTCGGCCTGGAGCAATCAGGGCTTGCTTTCGGGCCTAATGGAGATGTAGCGTGGGAGTAGGGAAAACCATGAGCACGGGATTCTTCTTCAGGTGGAGATGGTCAAAGCACCCATCCGCACGCCTGACCGCTGCCGCCGTGAAACTGCTATCGTTGCTGCTCTTGATGCTGGCCACGCCGGTGCAGGCCCAGGATTTCACCTATACCACCAACAGCGGCACAATCACCATCACGAAATACACCGGCCCTGGCGGTGATGTGACCATCCCGAACACCATCAATGGCCTGCCGGTCACCGGCATCGGAGGGTATTTCATTACGCCAAACTTGTTCTTCAGTGCCTTCCGGGGTAGCACGCTGAGCAGCGTGATCATCCCCGAAAACGTCACCAGTATTGTCCCCTTGGCGTTCTTTGGCTGCACTAGGTTGGCAGTAATCACCGTCGCTGCCCGCAATCCTGCCTACAGTAGTGTTGAGGGAGTTTTGTTCACCACGAACCAGTCCACGATCATCCAGTGCCCCGAGGGCAAGGCCGGAGGCTACACGATTCCCAAGACCGTCACCATCATCGGGACAAATGCGTTCTCAGCGTGCGAAGCTCTGACCAGTATTGCGATACCCGATACCGTCGCCATTATCGGGGCCGGAGCGTTCAATCATTGCGCAGGTCTGACCGCCATCACGATGCCCAACAGCGTCACCAGCATAGGGCACTTGGCATTCGCTTCCTGCTACAACCTGACCGGCCTTGTTTTCCTGGGCAATCCTCCCAGGCTTGATTCAGGTGTGTTGTTCGATGGCCTCGATTCCTGGAACGATGTGACAGTGTATCACCTGCCTGGGATTCCAGGATGGGGCTCGACGTTCGCTGGTCGCCCAACAGCGCTCTGGTCACTTCCGAACCCGATGATCCTCACCACCGGCCCGAGCTTCGGTCTACAAAGCAACCAGCTCGGGTTCACGATCTCCTGGGCTACCAACATCTCCGTCGTCGTGGAAGCCACCGCCCACCTCACCCACCCAGCCTGGGCTCCGGTGGCCACCAACACCCTCACTGGTGGCGCGTCTTGCTTCAGCGATCCCGCGTGGTCGAAGTATCCGGCTAGGTTTTACCGGCTGCGCTCTCCTTGATCAGGTTCGACCTGGAGCCATCGCCCCATGGAATGGCGCGCTGGCCAGGAATGCAGTCAAAGCTGCGGTAGCCACGGTGATTGGCCAAGCGCGCTATCCGATGCTTGGACAGCTCGCGCGCCGGACAGGCAGCCCATCATGCCCACCATCCACGCCCGCCCATGGATTGACACCGCAGCCCTTCCAGGCCAGTGTCCTGATGTGAACGGCACATAGTCTTCTTCGGCCTCACCCGACTCCAGGGTGAAGCCCCTCATTGTTCTCAGGACTGAGTCCTGAACCCTAAACGGCAGCGTTATGTCCACGTTTGGACATGCCTGGCAGCGGCTTTGCGTTCACGCATCCCCGCACCCAGACGAAATTCGACCGTCGTCAGATTTCAACGCGGCCAAACAGAGCTGAAAGAAAAGACTATGAGCATGGCCAACACGGGGATTGAGTTTGACCAGGAGAAGTTCGAACGCTGGCTGCCCCAGCTGGCAGACGCCAGCATCTCCGAGGAAAACCTGGAAACGCTGATGCGCATGTGCGTTACCCACTGCCTGAGCTTTGAGGTGGAGAGCGATCCAACGCTCAGGCGCAGGCTCCACGCCGCCGCTGACGCCTACTGCCATGGCATGCGCATCACCCGCGAGTTTAAAGACGTGAATGTGGATCTGGAAACCGCCCGTGGGCTGGTCGCTAAGCACAAGCGCGGTGAGCCTTTCAGTGATGAGGACATCCGCCTCCTGGGCAAGCGCAGTTCCGATAGGGAGGCTGACAGTTATCTCAAATCGGCCTTTGGGAACTTGTTTAGAGTAATTTCGAGCGCGCAGTTCGCGATACTCACCGAAAGCCTGTTCGAGCAGGCCGTGGTTCAGGGAACGGGGAGTGTCAGCGATAAATGCTGGTTTGCTCAGGATGCCACCGAGCGCCCGAATCTGGTTAGGAAGCTGGTCATAGCTCAAGGCATCAGCCTCTTGACCGAGGGCCATGATCAGCTACTCCGCCGTTCCAAGCTTTCGTCGGAAGAAAGAGCCCGGGAAGACTGGGCGTGTGAACAACTGAGACGGGCGATCCAGGGCGTGCCTCCTGATCCCGAGGAAGAAGCTTCACCAGCGGGCTAAAGAGCTTGCGGCGCACATGTGCCTGGCGGACGCGATCTTCATCCACGTCCGCCAGGCAGGGACACGTTACGAATTGGCGCGCGAGATCATCAGCTTCGCGCGTAGGCCGCGCTGTGGGCCGGTGGCCCCCAAGGCTATCTCGGCGAGAGCAGGAGGTAGCGCACGTCCGAGCCTTCGGACTTCGAAAGGGGAATTGACGGCGCTTCCACCAAGAGGAGCCTCGATTCCTTCAGCCCGCGGAGGCATGTGACCAGTGGATCGACTGTGGTCTCGCTGAAATTAGCAAGGATGCCCTCAATCGTCAGACCGGCCTCCCGAAGGACAAGCCCGCCGATCAGTGCCCGGGCTGGCATGTGGGCGGTAAGCAGAATCACCTGCTGAGCGCTCGACTGGGCTAGATCCATTGCGGCCTCAACCTGCGCCACCAGCTGAGGAGGCACCGGCATCTCAAATGGACTGGCCAGGTCGCGCTCGCCCGTGGTGATCGCGGCTCCCAGATGGGCGACAAAACCTTGCAGGATTGTTTTAACGGTCAGGGTCATTGCCGCTCCTGTTTAGCCCATTGACGCGTCGCGTCAAATTGTAAACTCTTACGATCCAAGGCGGGGACGGCTATCTCTGCATGCGGCAGGTGCGCCTGATGGTGGACACAATCTCAGCGGATCTCCAGGCTGGACACCCCTGATGGCGCTCCTGAGCGCGCATGGAGTGCCCTTGGTCGAGCCGCTAACCCCACACGGTGGCCAGGCATCCCCCAGCTGCCGGAGTACAGAGTCCGGCCTGCTCAGGCTAGATCGACGGGTTCGTGCAGCAGGCCGGTACTTTTAAAGGAGGGCTCTGGTGCCGGTGCGCACCCCAGCTGGTAAACAAAGAGCGTCGGGCCAGCCTTCAGGCGCTGCCGCGCTCAACTGACCCTGGCGCTCACATCTAGTCGTAGCGGTACAGCGGCGAGTCGATAGGAGGATCTGGCCATCCCAGGCCCTTCACGACAGCTGGAGCGTGCCAGGAGCGGTGGCCAGGGCGCGCTCATGACCGCTTCGTTGGATTGGCTCTCGCCGGACTTCCAGGCACCGGTGGGGCGGCGTGGCAGTCAGTATCCGGTGCGAGCCAGGGCCAAGGTGCCTCCTGCTAACCCTCGCGTCTGCCAAGCGCCGTAGACGGCATCCAAGACCTCAAGTTGCCCACCAGGAGCAGTGGGTGCTATGGAGCGTGAGCGTCGGGTGTTCCAGTCCACCATCCACGGCATGGAATCTTGGAACTTAGTTGGCTTCAGACAGCCTCCTGCTTCCGGCGCATCACTCTTCGCTAAAGGATTGATCAAGGGGCGTTCAGTCGGCAATACTGAGTAATGAGCGATTCCTCCTTTAGGGTGTGTCCTGGAATTGGGATCTGCGCTGGAGAGGGTTGTTCCAGACGGGGTGGCCGGTACCGAGTGACATCCAGGACGTGGGATGCGTTGACGGTGGGGCATGGCAGTGAGCATCACCCCCACATAGCCGCCATCGCGGTAATCACCAGCCGAGAAGCTGCCTGCGGGCCAGGCATCGAGCGTTCCCGTTAGGCAGGTAAACCATGAGGCTTGGAATCAAGATGCGGGCGCTGCTTTTGACGGGCTGTTTAATTTGTGTCTCGGTCCTGCTGTTGTTTGTGATCGGAGCGGTTTGGCCACAGCGTCGAGGCTCGGGATTGGCCGTGCGGTTTGTTGGGTTCACCAACGCGCCTTCTCAACCCCAATCAGCCGTGTTTGTGGTGACGAATTGCACCCGTGGAAAGATCTCTTTTAGCGTCCCCCAAGCTAGGGTCTGGTCAGAGGCGATTGTCTGGCTACCGTCTGCGAGTGGCATCTTCTGGCTGGATGCTGGCCAGGGTTCGAATGTGGTCGTGGCCGTCCCCAAACGCGGCAAGGTCTGGCGGTTGGGCATCTCGTGGTCCTATGATCAGAACGAGTGGGAAAGGTATGTCCATCGCTTCAAGAGGATGTTGCGCACCGCTAGAGAAGGGTCGTTGTCGGGCTGGAACGAGAATCGAGCGTACACCCCGCACATTTTCACCGATTTCTCAGCGGATGTTGACTCAACCAACGCTGAACCCAGCGGTAAGGCCGGTACCGATTCATCAGAACCACTGCTTCCAGAGACGAATCGGATGTTCTCGCCCCAGGACGGTGAGGATCGCTGAGAAGTGTTGGGGGGAGGCAGGGAGATAAAGCTCTTGAGCCGAACCGTGAGGATATCTACATCTCCCTGCTGTGGGCGGTGGGCGAGGGCCCCTGGGCGGCACTGTCGAGACCGAGATTACCATGCGCGATCAGGCGCGCGGTTGCCGGAGGCGGTGGCCAGTCCCGAGTCAGGGCCAAGGTGATAGCGGCGCGCCCAGGAGCCAGCCAGGCCGGGGGGACGGCCACTTCAGATGAACAGGACTCCCACGAGTTCATGGATGCTCATCTGGCCAGCAGAGGAGTCCTAAAGATGGCGCAGCCGAGATCGAATACAGCGAGCGCGCCTGCCAGCCAACCGGCCTTAAGGGTGGACTTGATCTCCTCCGTGAAGCTAAGGCCGTGACGCGCGCACGTGTGGTCACCGGCTACTCGGCACTTCACAAAACGGATCGAGCGACAGGATCTATGGGCTCGGCTCAGGCCTGCGAACCATCTTCCTTCCCGCTGGAGTCTCGAGGCTTGCTAGTTCCGGCGTTCATCACTCCGGTAGGTTCGGCGCTCGGATTGGCCGTTTCCACTAGCTTCTTGGCCATGTTGTCCGAGTGCTCACTCCGAAGGTGGCTGTATGTCTTGGCGATTAGCACGCCCCCGTCTCGATGTCCCTGCCAGGAAGCGACAGTCTTGAAATCTACGCCCAGTTCAATGCACCGAGTGATGAAACACCGTCGCAACGCCCGTGATGAATAGGGAGGGAACTGGAGTCGGATAGTCGCGGCTTTGAGACCCCGCTTAGGGTCCTTGATCTTAAAAACTCTCTGACCGGACTTCATCTGGCCATTCCCTTTCAGCCGTTCCAAGAGTGGTCGAAGCTGAGGGAAGATCGGGATGGTGTAACCGGTCTCAGTTTTTTGACGGTAGAGTCTGATCTGATTGGTCTCGAAGTTGATGTGGTGCCCCTCAAGATTGTCGGCTTCGGCAATTCCGACTCCAGCCAACCCCATGAACTCGACCAGATCAGCGGTGTTCTCGGCTTCAGCGTTGAAGGGCTGCGACCGGATTTCTTGGACAATAGCGTGGAATTGATCCCAATCGGGGGTATCCCGGATCGGTGTCTCCCTCTTCTCCTGCTTAATGGCGGCGGCAGGTGAGTCGGAAATCACTCTGGACTTCACCGCGATTTCGAATAGTTGTCGGATGAACCGGATGTATTCGTTGAGCGAGGATTTTCTGAGCCTTTGCCGGTGCTGTGCGATCCAGCCCTCAAGCTGAGCCTGGTTGGCATCACTCACCTGGATTTCCAGACCGTGCATCCATGTAGCCTTGAAGACTTTGAGAATCGAGGATCTGGTATCGCAGGTCTTCTTGTCCAAGCTCTTTATTTGCTCCTCGTATAGGTCGAGCAGCTTGCTCAGGCTCATCCTGCTGGCAGCAGGATCAATCCGCCGAGCCTTCTCGATGTCCTCGGTTAATCGCCGTTTGGCTATCGCGCGGTCCGTGGTCTTGAGGCTTTTCCATTTCAACTTGCCCTTGTCACGGAAGACGCCATAGTAGATCCCGTTCGATGAGTAGCGATACAGGTTCTCGCCGACTTTGCGGAACTCACCAGCTCGTGAGTGGCTTGCCATGCTTTTCACGATACAGTATAGAAGTTCCGTATAGAAGCGGAAATTCGTTACCGAGCAGTTTAGGCTGTAACTCGTTGATGCAGAATTTGATGGGGTCGTAGCTCAGTTGGTAGAGCGTCTCGTTCGCAATGAGAAGGTCAGGGGTTCGACTCCCCTCGGCTCCACCAAACGTCGATTCACGTTTGGTACCATCCCCCGGCTTGGCGTAGGAAGGCCTGCCAGCCAACCTGATTTCGGTGGACGCGAGTGACCATCGAGGGGGGGATGGGGTCACGCGCGGAAGCGACGATTTTTCAGAACCGCCTCGCCACCAGGTAGTTGAGGATTTTTCAACAAGCGATAAGCGACGGATTGTCGCTTAGCTGACCGCGGTAAGCGCTTAGTCGATGCGTGCTACGCGCCTATTTCGGATGGCTAGGCGCTTAGGAAAGGTCGAAGGATGAAGGCAAAAGGCTGAAGGACCGGGTGGATTCGAGATTGGGGATGTGAGATTTGAAATCTGGGCGGGGCGAGTGGGGAGTGGCGACCGAAACCATTTAGGGCGGTAGTGTCTGGTTAACGACAACGATTCCTTTCCGCCACACCATCATAGGGCCGAAGCATAGATGCCTGCCTCGCGTTCCGGGTAACTATCAAAAATGTGCTCGAACAGGGCCGATCGCTTTTGTGCGTAAAGCGGCTTGTCGTGGGCGCGGGACAGACCGGCTCTGACCCGAGCCGCGCTTAACCGAAGCATCTTTCAGATCCAGGTCGGTCAGCCTTCCGGTTCAAATCGGACAGGGCTCGGGTTGATGTCTGACGGCTTTGCGGCCTGATCGCAGACGAGTTGTCCACTAGTCCGGAACAGGCTTCGGCCTTCATCGGAGCACGGAACACGGGGGGGGAAGCACTGCATCGCCTGCGACAAGCACTCCTGGCGGGAGTGAGTTCGGCCGTCCCTTCGAGACTTGACCCCCGATTGCGGCCGGTCCAAACCCTGAAGGGTTGGGCTATTGTCGCACGGCCCTCCGGGCCAGGGTTTCGGAGACTTGCCCGAAGGGTTACACGATAAGGAACGTCAACGGGTCGTCTAAAAGTCCAAATTCCAGGCTGCGGCTCACAGAGACCGCGCTCCGATCCGCGCGGGCCACGGCCCGCGGATGTCCGGGGCGATCAGAGTGCAACAAGCGTCCTGAGAAAATGCAACCCGCTAGGAGGCTGCCACCTTGCCGCGGCTCAGTATGGGCTGCTCAAAATGAGAACGGCTCGCGCGGGGCGAGCCGTTGTGTTGGTAGGCTTCCTAGATAGGGTTGCGACGGGTCTTCCGTAGCTCTAGGTCACCGGAGAAGATCGATGCACAGCCACGAATTTCCGAGGCGACTATTCTTCCAGGCGAGCGCACCCCTGCATCGATGTGTGGTATAGGCCTCAGACCTGGCCATCTATTTGGTCACGTCCCGACCGCCGAACGAAGACCGCGATTCGGTGGCTGAAGAACACGACTGGAATGACCCGTGGGCGGTTGATGTCCAACGCGGCATTCCCGAGCCGTACGCCTGGGAGACAGGTAACTCGACGGTTAGCTGGTTCCAGTGGGGGTCCGCCCTACAAGGGACCGCGTACGCCCACCCCCAAAACCACCACGCGTGTTTTCCTCCCGGCAACTCCAGGAATGGATCGACGCGGATGACGCGGAAATGCGGCGGTTCAAGGCGGGGCAGTGAGAGTATTCCTGGATACGAGTGTGGTGCTTGCTGCCTGCGGGCGATCGACCGGCGCTTCGCGAGCCATCTTCGAATTTGCGCCGGTCAATAGCTGGCAGTTGTTCACTAGCCGTTATGTGCTCAACGAGGTGGCACCCAATCTGCCCAAACTTCCAACGGCGGCCATGATGGACTGGCCGATCCTCGCTCCGCACCTCGTCGTCACGCGCGACATCTGGACTATGGATCGATTCGACCGGCCTCGGTTTGTCCAATTTGAAGAAAAGGATGGAGGTAATGGACGGCGCAGTCCGATGCGAGAGCGACCTGGGGCGCGGAGCCACGCTGAGCGTCGAGTTCGCGGCCACTTGGGTTTCAGCGCTGACGTCCATTATCATCATTCTCACGCATCAAGGAAACCCAAAGCGTCTCGGCATCGAGAGACGTTCCAAGTCGACGGCGGCGGGGTCACTTCCGAACGCCCCCGTGCATCCGTGATATTTCGCTTGCGTTCAGGGGGCCATCCGCATGTTATGCGGCGTGCAGGCGGCAAGAAGGTCGTGAAAGGGACTGTTTTAAGGCCTGAACAATCGTTGATAAGCGCTCAGTCGATGCGTGCCACGCATTTATCAATATAATATATTATTTAGTTACTTTGGAAACGGACCCTGGGCTGGGGACCGACAGGGTGCGAAAGGCGAAGCCGGCTAAAGTCCGGCGCTCCGAGGCGTGGGGACTGCCCAAGCCAGGGGGGATGGGAGTGCAACAAGCGTCCTGAGAAAATGCAACCCGCTGGGAGACTGGCAGCTTGCTGCGGCTCACTCCTCGAAATGAAAACGGCTCGCGCGAGGCGAGCCGTTGTGTTGGTGAAATGTTGTGATCTCGATCCGGGCGATCTGGGAAACAAAATCCACTACCGCTTTGCGGTCGAGACCGAGATGAACCACAGGATGTCGTGGGTCTGATCTTTCGGCACGCTGAACCCGTTGTATTGCTGTTTCTTCACGGGAACTACGGTGCTCGGATTCACCCACTTGTGAATCTCGGAATGGCCGTCTGCGAATGAGAAACCGCAGGCCCGGTTGTGGTAGCTTGCCGGTAAATCCTCCCAGGAGGCAGCGCTTGGTGCGTCTGGTATGAGCCAGCCGTCGTTGATGCTATCCGGGTGCTCGTCCACCAACACCCAAGTTTGTGAGGGGCCAGGGCGGATAAAATCACCCATTCTCTGATACTGCATGAAGGCTGGGTACCAATCGTTCACCCCGGTCCTTAGGGTATCGTTCCGCTCGCCAACGAACCCATTCATGGAGTTGCTGCGGACCCGATCCATCGGTTTGTTGCCTTCTTTGCATTGGTATTTATCAGCCGGGCATTTGTAGGAGCCAATTCCGCCAGCCATATAGGTACCCAGGGCGGCTTTGGTCAGATTCAAGGTGTTGGTGTTATCCGGCACGTTCGGATCAAAATTCTCCCAACCATCCGCCCAGCTTAAATTGGCATAGGGAATGGGTTTCGTCCAATTTGCGGTCGCGGTAGTCATGTTCTGAACTGACCCGCCATCCCGGTTCGGGCAGACAAAATCCCGGTTATCGTTCGCATACATGTTCCACCCCAAGGTCAGTTGCTTGGTATTGTTCATGCAGCCGATGCCTTGGGCCTTGGCCTTGGCTTTGGCCAGGGCGGGCAGGAGCATCCCCGCAAGGATGGCGATAATGGCGATCACCACCAGGAGTTCGATCAACGTGAATCCGCTCTGCGGACGTGGACGAAGGCCGGTGGCCAGGCGAGTTGGAGCAGTATGCTTATCCATTGTCTTCGTAAAGTTAATGTTTCTGATCTGTGCTCCACCTTATCGATTACGAACTCATGATGCAAGTGTGCGTTTTAAGGCACACTACTTCGACGGGTTTGGTCAGACCACAGCGGCCAAGGGTTTAAGGTCTAGGCGGGCGCTCGACCTAGCCCATCGAGTTGGCCGTGAGTCTCAGGTATGAGGGGGGACTCGACATCCAAACACCTGCCAGCGTGAGCCTTATGAATCAACAACCCCTCTGGCGGGCTTTCTTGTTATCCTGCGCTCCTTCTGGTTAGATTGGCTCTGATGCGACTTGTAGTGGCAATCACCGGAGCGACGGGCATTCTTTATGCCCAACGGCTTTTGGACAGCGTGAATCCCGCGGAGCATGAGGTTCACCTGATCTTAAGCCGGTACGCTCCCCAAGTGATTGCCGAAGAGTTGCCCGGCGGTCTGCGGACCCCGCCCGGCGTCATCAGCCACAACCTGAAGAGCATGAACGCGCCCTTTGCCAGTGGCTCTAACGCGTTCGACGGGATGGTGATCATTCCTTGCACGATGGGGACCCTCGGGCGCATCGCCCATGGGATCAGCGACGACCTGATCTTGCGGGCGGCGGACGTCATGCTCAAAGAGCGCAAGAAACTCGTGCTCGTGCCGCGGGAAACCCCGCTGAATCTCGTCCACATCCGCAATCTGGAACTCCTGCTGCTGGCGGGCGCAACGATTCTGCCCGCCAATCCATCCTTTTACTCCAGGCCCAGCACCATCGAGCAGGTTGTCGACACCGTGGTGGCGCGCGTGCTCGACCATCTCGGTCTGGCGCACGCCCTGGCGCCGCGATGGCAAGAGGAGGTTGAGTGAACCGCGTTGCGTCTTCCCCGATTTCCCGCGTCCCTCACACGGCCTCCGCGCCCATCGGAGGACTCGCCAAATACGCCGGTTTCGTGCGTTTCTCGCACACGGTATTCGCGCTTCCGTTCGCGTTATCGGCCATGGCGCTGGCGGCGAGGGAGAATCACGGATGGCCTGGCTGGCAGACTTTCGGGCTAGTTCTGCTGGCGATGGTTGGGGCCCGCACCTGCGCGATGGCCTTCAACCGAATCGTGGATCGCAAATTCGACGCCGCCAACCCACGCACGGCTCAACGGCATTTACCGACTCGCCAGATCAGCTTGCCGGAGGCGTGGGCGGTCTGCCTGGCCGGCGCCGGTAGTTTAGTGCTGGCCAGTTGGCTTTTGAATCCGTTGTGCTTCATCCTCTCTCCGGTGGCTTTGATCGTGGTCTGCTTCTATTCACTGACGAAACGCTTCACTGATTTCACTCACGTCTTTCTGGGTATCGCCCTGGCGCTGGCACCCTTGGGGGCCTGGATTGCGGTCAAGGGGAGCTTCCATTTGTTCCCGATGCGCGATGGGGTCCTGGACATGCGCTCGAGCGCCATTCTGGCGGTGCTGATGGCCGCCGCCGTGGTTTTCTGGCTGATCGGGTTCGACGTGATTTATGCGCTGCAGGACTATGAGTTTGACCGGACGCACGGCTTGCGCTCGCTGGTGGTGCGCTGGGGGGTCGATAACGCGCTCCGGGCATCTTTCCTGGCCCACCTGATCATGTGCATGCTGCTGGCGGTGTTTGGTTTGCTTTCCGGATTCCGAGTCGCATACTTGGCCGGGATGGTGATCATCCTGGGCTGCTTGGTGTTGGAACACTGGCTTGCCCGGCGGCGAACCCTCAAATGGATCGAAGTGGCCTTCTTTCGTCTCAACGCCCTGATCAGCAGCGTCTTCTTGATTGTCACGGTAGCCGAGGTGGTGTTTCCGGCGTTCCGCTTAGTCCGATGAATTTCTTCCTCCAACACAGCAGCCTCCGCGATCTGCAGGAGAAGGTCCTGGCAGGCCAACGGCTTACGGAGGCCGACGCGTTGACGCTCTTCGAAACCAAGGACCTCAATGTCCTGGGTTCCATGGCCGCCGTGGCCTGCCAGCGCAAGACCGGCAACCGCGCTAGTTATATCCTCAACCGTTACATCAACTACTCCAACTACTGCATTCTGAGTTGCCAGTTTTGCTCTTTTGCGCGCAAGAAACGCGACGCGGACGGATTTCAGCTTAGCATCGAGCAGATATTACAGAAGGGACGTGAAGCCCTGGCCCAGGGGCTGACCGAACTCCACATCGTGGGCGGGCTCCACCCCAGCCTGCCGTTCAGCTATTACCTGGAGATGGTCCGCGCCTTGCGAGCGCTCGATTCTCGCCTGCAGCTCAAGATGTTCACCGCCATCGAGATTCTCCATTTGGCTTGGCTGGCTCGGAAGACGGTCCGCGAAATCCTGATCGAACTGCGCCAGGCAGGACTGGACTCCCTGACCGGCGGTGGCGCGGAAATCTTCCGCCCGGAGATCCGTTCCGCCGTCGCGCGGGGGAAGGAATCGGCTGAGGAATGGCTGGATGTCCATCGCACCTGGCACCAATTAGGCGGGCGCAGCACCTGCACGATGCTTTTTGGACACGTGGAATCGCTCTCTGACCGGGTGGACCACTTGCGTCAGTTGCGTCAACTGCAGGACCAGACACGAGGATTCACCGGCTTCGTTCCGCTGCCTTATCAACCCGAGAATAATTCGATTCCGGTGCGCACACCACCGACCGGTTTCGACACCCTGCGCACGATCGCGGTAGCCCGCCTGTATTTGGACAACTTCGACCACATCACGGCCTATTGGGTGGGCATGGGGCCGAAGCTTGCGCAGATCGCGTTGAGCTACGGCGCCGACGATCTGCACGGCACCATCATCGAGGAACACATCTTCCACATGGCCGGTTCGACTTCGCCGCAGGAACAGACCGAGCAGATGCTGCGCAAGGCAATTCGCGAGGCCGGACGCGTTCCGGTCCAGCGCAACACTTTCTACGAGCCCATTCGCGTCTGGGATGAGCCCGCGAACGCGAAGGTGGGGGATTCAACCGGCCCGTCCTCGATCCTCGAAAAGAATCTCGCCTCCGCATGAAGAGCTTGCTGTTAAACGAGCTTGGGTACCGCCGCCGGCTCCAATGCCACGGCAGGGACACGGTGGCCGCCGCCGCTATCCATTCCTTCGGATGAGCTCACCCGACAACCCTCTAGAGCTGAAGCTGGCGCCAGCGGAGACGGCAGAGCAATTGGCCCAACGCTTCGAGCGCGAGCGCCGGGCGGTCCAACTCCAGCGAGAGGACCGCTTGGAGCATGGCTTGAAGCCGTTCCGGGTGGGCTCTGTCCCTTACCTCAATGCCGTGCCGCTCACCCGGGGCATCGAGGATCAGATTATTTTCGCGCCTCCGTCTCGTCTCGCGGAGATGCTCCAACGCGACGAGCTGGATGCCGCCCTGGTCAGCATCACCGAAGTCCTCTTTAACGACCGTTACGACATTCTCGATGGGATCGCCATCGCCTCTCTGGGCGAGGTCAAGAGCGTCTTTCTAGCACACCAGGCCCCCCTTGAAGAACTCAAGGTCGTCTTTTGCGACACTGCTTCGCTCACGAGTGTCAACCTCCTGCGGGTGCTTTTGGCAGAGCGCGGCCACCGACCCGAGTTCCAGCCGCTGCCGGATTACAAGGCGGCGACTGAACTCGAAGCCGTCCTCCTCATAGGTGACCAGGCGCTGGATTTCATCCACAGCCAGCATTCGCATGAGATCTGGGACCTTGGAGCGGCCTGGTACGAGGCGTATAGCTTGCCCTTTGTTTACGCCGCCTGGGCGCTGCGCCGCGGAGTGGCGAACGAGGACCTTCGCCGTCAGCTCCGGGAAGCCCGCGATTTCGGCATCGAAACCATCGACAACATCATTAGCGACCGCACGGAGTTCACCTACGATTTCCGCAAGGATTACCTGACTTGGCACGTGCATTTCCACCTTGGGGCCGACGAGCAGCGAGGCTTGGCAAAATTCGTGGAACTCCTCAGACGCCACAATCCAGGGCCGGTGTTCGATCCGCGGTTTGTGGCTTAAGTGTTGTGTAGCCAGTCAGCGCTTGCCTCGCTAAATTCCAGGCTATTCATGCGCACTCCAGTTGCGAGTTCTCGATTTCAATCGCCCCGCAAGGAATCCTCCCAACTTGTGCGCGGTTCCGGGGTTGGTCTAATGCGAGCGTCAACGGCATCCTGGCTTCGAATCTGCCCATTGATTCTGCAGCGCTGCTTTCTCTGGCTCTCTCTGCTCGTCGCCGCCTCTGCTTTCGGCCAGCCAGAGCAGTTCGCTTGGCACGATGAGCAGGGATATCGGTGGTCTGACCTCAAGGTTGCTGGGCCTGGCAAGACAGGCTTTACGCTCCTCAATGGCACCGATACGGGAATCACCTTCACCAACACCTTGGCCGAAGAACGCGGCCTGGCGAACCGGAACCTGCTCAGCGGCTCGGGCGTGGCGGCCGGAGATGTCGATGGCGATGGGCTTTGCGACCTGTATTTTTGCGGATTCGATGGCCACAACCACCTCTACCGAAACCTGGGACACTGGAAATTCCAGGACATCACCGAGCAAGCCGGGGTGGCTTGCCCGGGCCAGGATTCCACCGGCGCGGTCTTCGCGGACATCGACGGCGACGGCGACCTTGACCTGCTGGTCAATTCTCTCGGCAACGGCTTGCGTGTTTTCGAAAATGACGGCAAAGGCCATTTTACGGAAGTCACCGCTCGCGCCGGAGTCGGCTCGAAAGCTGGCGGCATGTCGGTGGCCTTGGCGGACATCGATGGCAACGGTACGCTCGATCTTTACGTGGCCAATTATCGTCCGACGACGGTCATGGACCAGCCTCGGACAAAGTTTCGGCTCCAGCAGGTGGAGGGCCGCACTCTGGTCGCGACCGTCAATGATATCCCCGCCACTTCCCCCGAGATGACCAATCGATTCGTCGTCGCGCCCGACGGAGGGATCCTGGAGTTGGGCGAACCCGATGTCCTCTACCTAAACGACGGGAAGGGCCGATTCACCCCGCTATCCTGGACCGACGGCACGTTCCTCGATGAGGATGGGCACCGGCTCACCGACGCTCCTCGCGACTGGGGGCTCTCGGTAGCCTTTCATGATTTAAACGAGGACGGTGCGCCGGATATCTACATCTGCAACGATCTCTTTTCTCCGGACCGAATTTGGATCAACGATGGCAAAGGCCATTTCCGGGCGATCGACGAACTGGCGATCCGCACCACCTCGACTTTCTCGATGGGAGTGGATTTCGGAGACCTGAACCGGGACGGCCACGTGGATTTCATGGTGGTGGATATGCTGGCCACCAACCACCGGGATCGCCACACCCAAGTCAGTCAGAACAAGCCCGTCCGGCGCGCGCCAGGACTGATCGATAGCCGCCCTCAGGTATGGCGCAACACACTCCAAATCAATCGCGGCGACGGCACCTTTGCCGAGACCGCTTTTTACAGCCACGTCGAGGCGTCAAACTGGTCATGGCAACCCTTGTTCCTGGACGTGGACCTCGACGGCTACGAGGATGTTCTGATTCCCAATGGCCAAATGCGCGACTTCCAGAACGTGGACATGCAGAGGCGCATCGACGCGGCTCGTTCAAAGAAGCAGCTCTCCGCTTCGGACATTATTGGAATGGTAAAGATGTTTCCCGGGTTCCAAACTCCAAGCTTGGTTTTTCGTAATCGCCGGGATCTCACCTTTGAGGAGGTGGGGGCCGATTGGGGCTTTCATACCGTAGGGATTTCTCAGGGAGCCACGCTTGCCGATCTTGATAATGACGGCGATCTGGATGTCATCGTCAACATGCTCAACCACCAGGCAGGCGTTTATCGCAATGACACTGGCGCTGCCCGTTTGGCGGTGCGTTTGCGCGGGGTGGCGCCCAACACACAGGCCATCGGGGCCAAAATCGTGGTTACGGGTGGCCCCGTCAGCCAGAGCCAGGAGGTGATCTGCGGTGGCCATTACCTTTCGGGCGCGGACCCAATGCGTGTGTTCGCCGCCGGTTCTCCAACGAACTTGCTCCGAATCGAGGTCACTTGGCGCGACGGACTTCAGACCCTTATCAAGGACGCCCACGCCAACCGTATTTATGAGATTACAGAGAGCGCGACCGGAGCTGCCCCACCTGCGTTTTCCAAGGAAGCCCCACCTGAGCCGCTCTTTGAAGACGTGAGTGATAAACTCAAGCACTCCCACCATGAGGACGATTTTGACGATTTCGAGCGGCAACCGCTGTTACCGAACTCATTGGGCCAACTAGGCCCTGGCATCGCCTGGCACGACTTTGATGGCGACGGGTGGGAAGACCTGGTCGTGACCACCGGGCGGGGCGGACCGCTGGCTGCATTCCATAACGATGGCCAAGGTGGTTTTACTCCTCAGACCGACCCTGCGTTCGCGCGGCCCTCGCCCCGCGATCAGACCGGGGTTTTGGGCATCGGTTCAACCCTCTTCGTCGGCGCGTCGAATTACGAGGACGGAGTGACCAATGGTGGCTGCCTTCGCATCTACGACCTCGCGCGAAAGGCCTCGGGCGACAGCGTACTGGGCCAAACCTCAAGCGTTGGCCCTCTGGCATTGGCGGACGTCGACGGGGACGGTTCGCTCGATCTTTTCATCGGTGGGCGTTCGGTTCCCGGCCGTTACCCCGAGCCGGCCGATTCACTGCTCCTGCGCAACCAAGGCGGGCGTTTCGTCCCCATCCAACGACTGGAGAAACTCGGGTTAGTGAGCGGCGCCGTCTTCAGCGACCTTGACGGCGACGGCCTACCCGAACTGATCCTGGCGTGCGAATGGGGGCCGGTGCGGGTCTTCAAGTTCGAGTCAGGCCACCTGGTTGAAAAGACGCAGGCACTGGGTTTGGCAAACCAGCTGGGTTGGTGGAACGGGGTGACCACGGGCGATCTGGATGGCGACGGCCGCTTGGATATCATCGCCTCAAACTGGGGTGTGAATAATAAGTACCGTAGTCTGAGCGTGGACCATCCGCGGCGCCTCTACTACGGGGACCTGCTTGGCAATGGAGTCGTCGACTTGATCGAAGCGTACTACGACCAGGATCTCAAACTGGAGGTGCCAGAACGCCCCTACATGGCTGTGGTTGCCGCGATGCCGATGGTTCAGGAAACCGCGCCAACCTTCGAGGCCTATGGGACTTCGAGCATCCAGCAGATTTACGGCGATCGCTTGAAGCAAGCCCACTTTCTTGAGGTTAACACCTTATCAACCACCGTGTTCTTCAACCGTGGCGACCATTTTGAGGCCGTCGCGATGCCGGCCGAGGCCCAATACTCTCCGGCCTTTGGCATCTGCGTCGGGGATATGGACGGCGACGGCAATGAAGACGTCTTTCTGAGTCAAAACTTTTTCGCCACCTGCCCCGATACGGATCGCAACGATGCGGGGCGCGGACTGTGGCTGCGCGGGGATGGGAAAGGTGGTTTGCGGCCGGTGCCGGGCCAGGAAAGTGGCGTGCGGGTTTATGGAGAGCAGCGCGCTTGCGCCGTCGCCGACTACGATCACGATGGGCGGCTGGACCTGGTCGTGAGTCAGAATGGAAACGCCACCAAGCTATTCCACAATCTCGGTGCAAAACCTGGCCTCCGGGTGCGCCTGAAAGGTGAAGTGGGCAACCCTACCGGGATTGGCGCCGTGCTCCGGCTCGGAGACGCCGCCCGGCTAGGCCCGGCAAGGGAAATCCATGCCGGTGCAGGCTATTGGTCCATGGATGCGACCACCCAGGTGATGACTTTCGCCGGCGAACCCACCCGGCTGGTGGTTCGCTGGCCGAGAGGCAAGTCCACAACGTCGAACCTCCCTTCCGGAGCCAAAGAAATCGAAGTCGCTGGGACCGGCGAACTCAAAATAATCAAGTAATGCAACTATTTCCATCCCTCCAGGCAATCGTAGAGAGTGCGGGTTTGAACCCCGAGAAACTCATTCTGGGCCTTCCTGCGGATGACCAGAATCAGGTTCGGATCCTCGACCGGCATACGATCGCCATCACCGACGGCGATAAAGCAGCCATTTGGGAGGTGGCATCGCTTCGTGAATTATTCCGCGGGAACCAAAAGCCGCCGGCCGATATGGATCACTATCCGCCGGCCTACACGCCGCACTTCTTTCTGATCGAGAGCCAGCTCATGAGTCTTTGCGCGCTCATAGGCGACCGTACCGACCAAGAGATGGAGGAGGTTTACTCGATGCTCCGGAGGCGGCCTGACGGGCGGAGCATTGGAGTGGTCCACGATTTCATGTGGCAGACGGCGGCCTTGCTCCTAGCATGCCATGCTCTGAGCGAGGCGGAATATGAAGGGTTGTTCGAAACGCTCACCAAGTCGACGCGCAAGTGGGGGCTACGCCCTGTATCGCGTTTTTACCTGGAGTATTTGCACGACAACTTCGACGAGGACGCTGAGTGAGGCGGGCTAAGATTCCGCCGGCTTCGCCCTAACTGGCTCGCCTCAAGACGCCGCGCTTCTTGGGCGACAATCGTTTGCGCTGGAGTTGGTTCCATGTTATCCCTGCTTGGCCTCCGCCGCCAGTTCGGCGAATCGAGGCGAATAAGCGCGCTTATGATGAACGATCTAAGACCGAAAGGCTCGCCGATGGCCTTGGCCACGGCAATCACCGCCCTCATTTTCACGGCTTTCTGGCCAGCAAGCCAGGGCCGCGCCGCGGGGGCGGAACACGTGGTGATCATCGGGTGCGATGGAATGGGTTCAGTCGCGTTTTTGCCTCAAACCAACGCCCCGGTCATGCGCCGCCTGATGCGCGAGGGGGCCTGGACCCTCCACGCCAGGGGGGTCATGCCCACATCGAGCAGTCCGAATTGGGCATCGATGATCATGGGGGCGGGTCCGGAACAACACGGAGTGACGTCCAACGACTGGGAGACCAACAAGTTCGAAATCGCGCCGGTGGTGGTTGGTACCGATAATAAGTTCCCCACCATCTTTGGCGTGCTGCGCCAACAACGGCCGGCGGTGACCATCCTCTGTGTCCATGACTGGGATGGGTTTGGCCGGCTTCTGGAGCGGAACGCCGTAGATGTGATCGAGAACGTCAAGGGATCGCCCGCCACAGCCAAACGAGCCTGTGAGCTGATCAAGCAAATCACCCCCGCCTTCACTTTCATCCATTTCGATGACGTCGATCATGCGGGCCACCATGATGGCTGGAAGAGCCCGTCCTATTACCAAGCAGTGGACATGGTGGACGGCCTGATCGGTGAGGTGCTTGCTACCATCGACCAGACCTCAATGAAAGATCATACTATTGTGCTGATCACGGCCGACCACGGGGGTCGCCAAAAAAGCCACGGCGAGGCAACGATGGAAGAGCTCGAGATTCCGTGGTTGATCCATGGTCCGGGCGTTTTCCCAGGAAAGCAGATTGTCGCATCGGTCAACACCTACGATACGGCCCCGACAATCGCCTGGATCTTCCATCTGACCCCGCCGGAATGCTGGATCGGAAAGCCGGTTCTGAGCGCTTTCGTAAAAAACTGAAATGTCCCTTCAGCCCAACGCCGAGGACGCGCTCGCCGGTCTGAGATCGGAGGGCGACATCAACCTCTCGAGCCGCCGAGCCGGCTGGCAGGCTCAACATCTGAGCTCAGACACCACCAAGCTCCTGGGGGAAGACTCGGAGTGGTTTCTGCATCAATCCCTCTCCACGCCATGCCTCAATGCCCTAAGGGCTTGCGGGGGTGCCTGGATCGAGGACGTGCAAGGGCGTCGTTACCTCGATTTCCATGGCAATAACGTTCATCAGGTCGGTTTTGCCCACCCCCGCGTTATTGCCGCAATCAAGAGACAGTTAGACGAATTATCTTTCTGCACGCGCCGTTACACCAATGCGCCGGCCATTGAATTGGCGAGGCGGCTGGCTGAGCTAGCCCCAGGTGATCTGAACCGAGTCCTCTTCGCTCCAGGGGGAACCAGTGCCATCGGAATGGCCATTAAGTTAGCCCGCGTGGCCACCGGTCGGCATAAGACGATTTCGATGTGGGATTCCTTCCACGGCGCTTCGCTGGACGCCATTTCAGTGGGGGGCGAGGCGGTCTTCCGTCGGGGCGTCGGCCCGCTCCTGCCGGGGTGCGAACACGTGCCTCCGCCCGACAACCGGCATTGTCCCTTCAAGTGCGGGGCGGCCTGCAATCTCTCCTGCGCGGACTACGTGGAATACGTGCTGGAGAAGGAAGGTGATGTGGCGGCCGTGATCGCGGAGACCGTGCGCTGCACGCCGTTCATTCCGCCGATCGATTACTGGCGGAAGATTCGAGCCGCCTGCGACCGGCACGGGGCACTGTTGATTCTGGATGAGATCCCTACCGGTCTCGGGCGCACGGGACGGATGTTTGCCTGCGAGCACTACGGCATTGTCCCCGACATGCTCGTTCTGGGGAAGGCCTTGGGCGGGGGGGTATTCCCACTGGCCGCTTTGCTGGCTCGCGAAAACCTAAACGTGGCCGCCAAGATGGCGCTCGGGCATTACACTCACGAGAAGAACCCAGTCGCATGCGCCGCGGGATTGGCGACCCTGGATGTCCTTGCCGAGGAAGGTCTGGTGGACAAGGCGAAACAACTTGGCGATTACGCGCTGGAAAAACTGCGCGAACTGGCATGCCGTCATCCGCTGATCGGCGACGTGCGTGGACTCGGTCTGCTGATGGGGGTCGAACTGCTGCGCAACCGAGCCACGCTCGAACGCGCGATCGATGAGGCTGATCGAGTCATGTATGCCGCCCTTAGCCGTGGGCTCAATTTCAAGATCACGATGGGCAACATCCTCACCTTGACTCCGGCGCTGACCATCAGCCAAGCCGAGATGGATCAAGCCTTGGCAATCCTGGACGACGCAATCGCTGAGGTCGAAACGAACCGGCCCACCCCATCGACATGAGCCTGATTCGATCGTCACCGCAATTTCACCGATCCGACTGCATTCCGGCACAGGAGCCTACGAGCCTCGATGCTGCGTGCCTTCAACTCGTCACATTCGGGCCTCGGGATGTGCCACTGTGCCATCGAGATCAGAAACGATTCGACTACGCGGCGTACCCTCGCACGGCGTTGTCCGCGCCTCGTCTTACGGTCCCCTTTCCTCTCGCATGAAATCCAACGGAGCTATTCAACTGGTCGTTTTTGATATGGCGGGAACAACCGTCCGTGACGACGATGCCGTCAACCACTGCCTGCGCGGGGCGCTTGCCGCTGCCGCAGTCCACGTGAGCCGTGACGAAACCAACGACGTCATGGGTATTCCCAAACCCCTCGCCATCCAAGCGCTCTACGCCAGGAAGCATCGGGGTATCCAACCGTCAGCCGAAATAACCCAGCGGATCTACGAGGATTTCTTGACCCGCATGGTGTTGTTTTACCAGAAGGACCCAGCGGTGGAGGAGATGCCCGGTGCCAGCGATGTGTTCCGCAAGCTCCACGATTGCGGCGTCAAGGTGGCTCTCGATTCCGGATTCGCCCGGCCGATTGTGGACACTCTCCTTGAGCGGCTCGGCTGGCTGAAGGCTGGGCTCCTTGACACCACGGTTTCCAGCGATGAAGTGCCCCGTGGACGCCCGGAGCCGGATTTGGTGCTCGAGGCGATGCGCCGAACGGGCGTGCACGATGCGGCAGCAGTCGCCAAAGTAGGAGACACACCCTCCGACCTTCAGGAAGGCAAAGCGGCGGGCTGTTCGCTGATCATCGGCATCACCCACGGCACCCACACCGCCCAGCAGCTCCAAGCGCATCCGCACACTCATTTGATCGCCTCACTGCAGGAGGTCCCCGCGCTCGTTCTCCGTGCGTAGAGTTGGCTGGAGCCGTCGCCCTCCCCAAGTTCCGTCATGGAACCCATTGCCCCCGCTAAGGACAAACTCCTTTTCACTCCAGGTCCGCTGACCACCAGCCTGCGGGTCAAGCAAGCGATGTTAACAGACGCTGGCTCGTGGCACTACGAGTTCAACCAGAAGGTAGCTGGCATCCGCGAACGCCTTCTCAAGCTAGCGGGACTCTCGCGCCAGGCAGGCTGGGAAGTCGTGCTCTTGCAGGGGAGCGGCACGTTTGGCGTCGAGGCCGTATTCTCGACCTGCGTCCCGCCAAACGGCAAGGTGGCGGTGTTGGCCAATGGCGCGTATGGCGAGCGTGCCCTGCTCATGCTGCGCCACGCCCGCATTGAATATGTGGCTTTGCGGACTGCGGAAGATACTCCCAGCGATCCCACGGCCCTGGATGAATTGCTGGGGCGCGATCCAGCGATCACTCATGTGCTGGCAGTTCACTGCGAAACTACCTCTGGCATCCTCAATCCCATCCAGCAAATCGGCGAGGTCGTCCGACAACACAAGCGATCTTACATCGTCGACGCCATGAGCAGTTTCGGAGGGATTCCGATCGGGTTCGACCTTTGCGGCATTGATTACCTGGTATCTTCAGCGAACAAATGCATCGAAGGCGTGCCCGGTTTTTGCCTGGTCATTTGCAAACGCGAGAGGCTCCTTGCCTGCGAAGGCTGGGCGCGCAGCCTGAGCCTGGACCTGCTCGGTCAATGGAAGGGTTTCGAGAAGAATGGCCAATTTCGCTACACTCCGCCCACCCACAGCCTGTTGGCCTTCGAGCGCGCCCTCGATGAGCTGGATGCAGAGGGGGGCGTCGAAGCGCGCGCGGCGCGCTACCAGGCCAACCACCAAGAGCTCATGGACGGGATGACGCGACTGGGTTTCCGCTCTTACCTCGCACCGATAGTTCAGAGCTACATTATCACGAGCTTCTATTTCCCCGAGGACCCCAAGTTCACTTTTGATGCCTTCTACCGTGGTCTCAGCGACCGCGGCTTCATCATTTATCCGGGAAAGATCAGCCAGGCCAACCTGTTCCGGATCGGCACGATTGGCCGGATCTTCCCCTCTGACTTGCGCCAACTCACCTACGCCGCCGACGAAGTTCTGCAGGAACTGGGAGTCCGGATGGCGGCGGACGCCGTGAAAACCGTGGCGTGAGCACGAATCTAAAGCGCCGAGCCTAGCCACGCCGGTGGGGCAATCTGTAACCTGACCCTTACGTGCCGTCCGCAGCTCATTGCGGCAGCAACCCCACAACATGCTCCCCGATAGCCAGAGAGGCTGTCGCCGCCGGGCTGGGGGCGTTGAGGACATGAAGGGCATGATCGCGAGCCAGGATGTGGAAGTCCTGGACCAAGTCGCCCGACGGGCTCATCGCCTGGGCGCGCACGCCCGCACCGCCCGCCTCCAGGTCCTCCGGCCGAATGTCCGGCAAAAGCCGCTGGAGCGAGCGGCAGAACCGTCCTTTGCTGAGAGACTGGGCCAGTTCGGTGCGGACCATCTGCGGATATTTCCGTAGAAATCGCCAGAGACCGGGGAAGCTTAGGGCGTCGAATAGGTCTGGAATGTTCACCGTGCTGAGCTTGTAGCCCTCGCGCGCGAAGGCCAGCACCGCGTTGGGACCGGCCTCAATTCCGCCGTGAATCAGGCGGGTGAAGTGCACGCCCAAGAATGGAAACTTCGGGTCGGGCACGGGATAGATCAGGTTCTTCACCAGGCTCTGCCGCGACGGTTTGAGTTTGTAGTACTCACCGCGGAACGGAACGATCCGCACCTCGCGCGGTTCTCCCGCCAAGGCCGCCACACGGTCGCAGTGCAGACCCGCGCAGTTGATCAGGAACTGGGCGGTAAATTCGCCTTGCGGCGTGGAAGCCACCCATGAGTTGCCTTGCCGAGCCAGCCGGGAAACACGCGCGCCGGTTACGACTCGCGTTCCGCGCTCTTTCACCCGGGCGACCAGCCGATCACAGACCGCCCGATAATCGACAATGCCCTCCTCGGGCACATGCGCTGCCGCGATCCCCCCCACGTGCGGTTCAATGGCCCGCATCTGCGCGGAGTCGAGCTTGCGCAGGCCTTCCAGCCCGTTGGCTTGTCCGCGAGCGAGCAACTCATCCAACCGCGAAAGTTCCTCCGGCGCGGTGGCGACGACCAGCTTGCCGCAAATCTCGTGCGGCACACCTTCTGCGACGCAAAACGCCTTCATTTGGCGGATGCCTTTCACCGCCAATTTCGCTTTAGCCGAGCCAGGCCGATAGTAGAGACCGGCATGGAGCACCCCGCTATTATGCGTGCTCTGGTGCGCCCCCACGTCGGCCTCTTTCTCCAGCAAGGTCACTTGCGCTTTCGGAAAGCGCTCGAAGAGCCGATACGCGGTGGCCATGCCGACCAGCCCGCCGCCAACAATAAGAAACGATTCCATTCGATCTTTAAGGCAAAAGTCTGCCGCGATAAAACCGGCGACTCAAGCTGCTTGAGGCCGGATCCTGGAAGAGTTCGCCCCCCGCGGAATTGGTCAATTGCAGAAGCGGATTCCACGATCGCAAATCGCTTGAAGCCTCCAGCTCGAAGGTGAGATTGCTCCCCGCTACGAGGACCGCCTGGAAGAGCCCGTTTGTGCCGATCGCTGGTTGCTCAAAACCGTAGCTGGAGACAAGGCGCAAACGTCCGGCAAGATCCTCCGCGAAGTCAGGCAGCGGCACCGCCAAGCGCGCGCCATCAGAAACAGCCTCAGTCTCCCCGAGGTAAGCCGCCGTGGCAGGATCATACCAAAGGGCCTGGTAGCGGCCAGCCGGAGCACTGGTGATGACGACGCTCGCTGCCTTGAGCGTGTCGATCACCGCGTTGGTCGAGTTTGCGGGAAAGTTCGCCATCGGGCTCACCACATAGAGCAAACTCTCCGAATCACCCCGCAAGCCGATGGCCCCCGGTGAAGGGGACCAGCCGTTTGAGTATTGCGCCGGCAATATGTTCACCAACTCGACCCAATCCAGAAAGAACCAGTCGCCGCCCGTGTTTCGGATCTCGATGTCGTGCTTCCCTAGCGCAATCGCAACGCCAAAATCCTGGTTATACTCTTCGTTGACCTGGAACGTGCCATCAATGTTGGGCAGAGCCTTCGAGAAGATATTGGTTCCGTCCTGCCAAACCGTCATCACGGCCCCATCCGAAACCGAATTGAGGTGTAAAATGAGTTGGGCGTTGGTGCTAAACCAGGCCTCAATTCGGAAGGGGATGCGAAGCTCGGGGTGGCCGGTGCCGTGAACAAAACCGTTCAAGAACGATCCGGCCGACTGCGCAGCCAGGTCGTCGGGGACGGCAGCTTGGCCTCGTGGCTTCGATCCCCAGTTGGGATCGAGCTTCAACAACGCCGTAAAGGGTTCGCCCCCGGGAATCTTAGGGCCAACCGTGGGAGGCGGATCGCCATTAGTCTGGAAAGAAAGGGGCGTCCAGTTTCCCTTGCCCCACTGTGTTTTGGCCATGAATTGCGACAAAGCCTGGTAGCGTGGATAGAGGTTCAAACTGTCGATGTTCTCCCACCACCAGGACATGGCGGTGCCCACCGACCCTCCCAGGGCGCCCCCCCAAATTCCTTGCCGCCAGCCTCGAAAAAACCGGTCTTGCTCCTGGTTCCAGCCCCGCCAATCGGTCCCGAACTCGGCGATCATGATGGGCTTCTGGTAGCTCTGAATGAACCTCGCGGCAATGGACGCCAGTGTGGTCGCCGGTTTCGCTGCCCCGTAAGAGTGGTACATCGTGTAATCGATTTGGGGCAGGCCCCAAATCTCTGAATGCCCATCGGCGCTGCTGAAGCTGGTGGTAACAAGGTGGCGGGAGGGATCATGTGCGTGCAGCCACGTGCCCATCTGCGCGTGCCACGCCGCGACGTGGTTGGAATTCAGGTAGGCGTAAACGTTATCAATTTCGTTGAAAAACTCCCAGGCCAGCAGGTGCGTGCTGTAACCGTAGCGGGCGATCAGGTAACGCATGCGCTTTTGGTAGATCGTCGAAGCGGCGGGGTTGGTGAAGAACGCGTCCTGGTTGGCGCACGGCCCGCCTCGGGCGACATTGTAAGGATTGGACGGCCAGAAGTTGTTGCCCCCCCAATAATCGGGCGTCACCTCGAACATCCCATGGAAATCGAGACAGAGCATGATGTAGATACCCTTGGCCTCAGCCAGGCTCAGCACATAGTCCAACTCCCACGCCCGGTCCATTCGATAGTGGGTAAGAGTGTTGGTCTCGGCCTCGATGCCGAACGCCCAAGGCGCCATCCAAAGCCGCGTGTAGTTCTCGCCTGCTCCTTGCAGACCTGCAAACCAATGGTCGTAGTCATACGTGCCGCCGTTGTGGTACCAACTGACACAGGCCCCCGAAAGCGGCAGCGGGTCGCCTCCGCTGGTCTGGAAAAACCGGCTGCCTGCGGACACTCGGCCGAACCCAAGCGGTCCAACGGGAAGTGTAGCGGGGGGCGGAACCGTGAACTTCGTCGGGGACGAGGCATCAGCGATTTGGCCATTGGTGCGAACGGTCAACACCAACTGATAATTCCCTACCTCCTCGGGCATGACCCGCAACCGCCAACCCGGCGATCCGCTTGGCTTGAGCACCTGATAGCCGCCGGAAAGACTCCGAATGTAGGGCTGATACCAAAAAGCAGGCACCGAGCGCGCCGCTCCAGAGGGGAGCGTGATCGTGGCATCCACGGCTATGAGGTCAGGGTCGAAGGCGTTCGTCACGGGAGCCACGCCATCCACGCTGAATTCGAGACGTGACCAAAGGGCAGGCAAGGTTACCGGTGTGAGGGAAACGGCGCTAGCCGCGCCGACGCCGCTCACGAAAGCGGCCAGAGTGGCAAGGCGAAGGAGACACTTCAATACATGCATGGCAGTCATCCGGCCGACCAGCCAACGGACATCGGCACATTTGAACTCTAGTGAGTTGGCGGTCGGGACGCCAGCGAAGGTTTTGTGGGTTCAAAATCAACCAGCACGGGGGGCGAAGAACTCGGGTTTTCGCAAAGCCGCAGGGCCGCTTCAATCACCGCGCGCTGCACCTCTGGGGCGTTGGGAGTCCCCAGTGGATAGCCATGAGGGAAGGGAACAAACAGCGCCCGGGGTGGCCGGACCTTCTCAGCCACTTCTCGTAGCAACTGGATCACCACGGTGGTAATGCCCTGGCGCTCGAACTCCGCTGCGACCAAGCACACGGCTTGGTTACACATGGGTCAGACCGGTACAAAGAGAGCCAAGTTGACCTGGTCCCGGACGAAGATGCGGGCCATTTCCGGGACCGTGTCGCGCACAAAGCGGCCGGGAGCCACAATCGAACCCATGAATGACAGGTGTCTGCCGTTGAGCGAGCCGATGCGCTTGGCTTCGACCATCTCGCGCAGGCGATCCACAGGAAACGCCAGGTTTGGGTCTTGCTGCAGGCCGGTGTGGTCAAACGACTGGCTCCGATGCGTGTCACGCAGGGTACGCAACGGTATCTCACCTGAAATCTCTCGAAAGCTCGGGTCGCCACCCTTGATAGAATCGTCAAAAGGCGCCTGCTCGGGCGTCACGAAACCCGCACTGGAGACCAGCCCGATCCGGCACTCTTTGACAGGCTTTGCCAGCGGCGCCCAGGGCACGAGGTCGATTCGCCTCCAGGGATACATCCGGAGAAACAAGCGAATCTTGAGCGGAAATTCGTTCAAGCTGCCCATATGGTTTTTGGAGATTGATGGATCCGGACGTCCTGCTTCGCGCTTCGAGTTCTTTCACCACTCACGACAGCTATCTCTAACCTCAAATGAGCATGCTGGCAACTCGAAGCGTGATTTGGGACAAAGCGGGATTTGCGGCTTGCCAAGCGGACCGCTTTCGCGTCTAACCACCGGATGCCTGATTGGTTCGCTGTTGTTCTGCTGGGTATTATCGAAGGCGTCACTGAGTTCATACCGGTGTCGTCCACCGGGCACCTGCTCATCGCCGAACACTGGCTTCCCCGCCAGAGCGATCTGTTCAACGTGGTGATCCAGTGCGGTGCGGTACTGGCGGTGCTTCCCCTTTTCCCTGAGCGGCTGCGCCAGGTGGGCCGGTTTGGGCGCGACCCGGCGGCGCGGGATTTCATCACCAAGGTGCTGGCTGCGTTTGTGATTACCGGCGCGGGAGGATTCGTGCTGGATAAATTTGGTTTTAAGCTCCCGGAGAAGATCGTGCCGATCGCTTTGGCCCTGATCATTGGCGGCGTGCTTTTCCTGGCGGTCGAATGGAACCTGAAAGGGAAGCGGACGCACGATTCCATTTCGTGGGGGATCGTGGTTGCCGTGGGTCTCGGCCAGTTAGTCGCGGCTGTCTTCCCGGGAACCTCACGGTCCGGCGCAACCATTCTGCTCATGCTCGCCATGGGCTTGGCGAGACCTGCTGCCACCGAGTTTTCGTTTCTGGTCGGCGTGCCCACCATGATGGCGGCAGGAGGGTTGAAGATCTTTAAAACGCTGCATCACCCGGTCGCCGGAGCGCCACATGAGAACTGGACCTTGCTGCTTCTGGCGACTGTGGTTTCCGCCATCGTCTCCTTCATCGCGGTGAAGTGGCTGCTCCGATACGTCCAAACCCATACGTTTGTGCTCTTTGGATGGTATCGCATCGTCTTTGGGGCGCTGATCCTGATTTTCATCCGGAACTGATGACGTCGGCCCCCATTTGAAGTCCGAGGAGACTGGGAGACGTCGAGGAATCGAGAAGCTGAGAGTTCACGCAGTGCGATGGTTTGACGTCGGCACTGCGTCCACCGATCAGCGGTTTATCCACGGCAGTGGGGACGTGAAACGGGGCTTGCATCCTCCTCAGAACTGAGAAAACCGCGTTTTGCACGGTTGCGCATGAGAGTGGGAACCCTTGCCCAGGTCAGACGTTTCCCTCCAGGCCAGTCAATCCACTATAAAACATGTTGGTTATAAACATGTTAGAGTCGTTTTGAGCGGTCGATTAGGCGACTGTGCCGGCTATGGTCCGTAACCTGCTCCCCAATACACGGCCCTGCAAGTGGGCCTCTGTACTATGGAATCGTCGGCATACGCAATCGGTCAGGCCGTGTTTATTCGCACGGATACGCCGGACTATGCCGAGGAGACCATTCCTTTCAAGACGTTGGGCGAAATGGTCAGCATTTGCTCCAGTTCGCACCCAAATCTGACCCTAGAGCGCGTGATCATTTATAGTATGGTGGAAGGTGAACCCTGCGCTCTGACTCTGGGGTTTATCTCCGCCACCAGGGGCCAACGCCCAGGCGATTTAGAACTCGCCAGCAGCTAAGGACGCCTACTTCTCTCCAACGACCGTGGCCTGGTAGTTCTCGATCAATTCTTTGATCCGGCGTGCGTCGCCCTTGTTATGCCCATGGCTTGTCATGGGGTCACTTCCGCCTGAAGACTCGATGAGGATCTCAGCCCAGATCATCCCGGTCTTTATGTGAACCGAGGCAACCTTGGAAAGGCTCATGCTGATCTCGTCCGCCCCAAACCACCGGCGCTTTCTGCGGGTCACGGCCTTGTCGCTAACCTCAATGACTGTCGGGAAAAGGAAGTTGCCCTTGGTCCAACGGCTGGCCTGAAATCGTTCGGTTTCCATAAGCTGGGTGGCTAGAGGTTTATCGGCCCTTTAGGAGGGGAGGTCAATCCGGATCTCCATCAGGCGGACGCGGACGCGGTTTATTCACAGACGAATGTGAATAACTTTTTGGGGCTATTAACTTGATTCCCCTAGTCCTGACTGGTAATCGAAGGGCATGGCCGACTATCCGCAGACAGTGCGCGAGTTTCGGGCGTGGTTTCCGGACGATAAGGCCTGTCGCGTGTACTTGGA
>Ga0265314_10001212_pt1 | contig 29629 bp, 26 predicted proteins | sample 4126metaG_FD_203106 | JGI IMG/M metagenome (GOLD analysis project Ga0265314, IMG submission 203106) | Rhizosphere microbial communities from Carex aquatilis grown in University of Washington, Seatle, WA, United States - 4-1-26 metaG | ecosystem: Host-associated > Plants > Roots > Rhizosphere >... | reverse complement strand
GATGCACCACATGACACCGGGTGAGACGAGATCTTTGACCTTGTCGGCGTTGTCCTTGTTGATGACATCGCCGGTTTGCACGTCGGCGCGCACCGACGAGGTGACGAGCGCGACGCTCGCCGCGGCGAGGACGCCGCAGACTGCGACGCGCAGATGACGAGCGATCATGTGTTCCTCCATCGGCGCGTCCGGCGCGCCCCCCTGTTGATCATGGTTGGAGCTAGCCCCAACCGTTTGTAGCCGTCAACCATTTCACTGCTTGACCTTCAATTCGACGCGGCGGTTTTGCGCCCGGCCGACCTCGGTGTCGTTGCTCGCCACCGGGTGCGACTTGCCGAAGCCCTCGACGCGCAAGCGCTCCGGCGTCACGCCCTGATTGACGAGATAACGATACACCGCCTCGGCACGCTTGACCGACAGGGCCTGATTGTACTCCTCGCTTCCGATGCCGTCGGTATAGCCTTCAACCACGACATCGACCCCGGGATTCTCCTTGAGCAGGGTCACCGCTTGATCCAGTACCGGCAGAGAGTCAGAGCGCAAGTCGCTCGAGTTGAAATCGAAGTTCACGCCGCGCAGGACGATGCGCTTGCTGATCGGCGGCGCAGCCGGCTCGACTTCGGCAAGCATCGGCGGCGGCGGCCGTGGCACGTGCACCTCCTCCGCCGGGTCGAGGAAGACGTGGCCCAGGAGGCCGCACAGGACGGCGCCGCTGGCCGCACCGATCAACGCGCCCCAGACCCAAAACGTGCTGTCGTTCGAGTCGCCGATCGATTGACAGTCTTTGCCGACGACGACGCCGTTCTGCACCACCGTCGCGCAGCTGGTGCGCGCTTCCTGGATGCCGACGCCGGCACCGGCGCCGATTGCCGCGCAGACCGCCGCGGCCACACCCGAGCGATAAGACCACGGCTTGTTCCAGCCCGGTTCCTGCAGCCAACCCGGGCGGTTGGCGGCGCTGCAACCGAACTGCGTGAGCACTAGCAGGGCGAGCGCGGCCCGCAATGCTCGATGTGTGTGCCCGCGACGTCTCATCCGGTCCCCCCTGCACCTGCCGGGCCCCCCAGCTGCGGCGCGCGACCGGCTCGCCTGCGTCGGGTCGGTGCAGGGCGGAACAGGAAGCGACTCGCTCGCATCGCTCGGACGGCGCGGAGGGCTGCTTGTAGGCCGCTGACGAAGCGGGCGTCAAGGGCCGCGCCGCGTTGCATTTCATCGTCGTAGTGCGGAGTTACCCGCGTTGACTTCGGTGAGAACGCACGCTTATACGGAGAGGTTGCTCCGCCCCACAGCGCACGGCGCGCTGCCGGCCGCCGGGCGACGGATCTCAGCGGAAAGTACAGCGAGCGTGACTGGGGCAGCGCGAGGAATGCGGGCATGGCAATGAACGCCGGCGCACGGCGAGTGCGCGGCGCTGCGGTCACCGCACGCACCGTGGCTCCGGTGCGCAGCTCGCTGATGAACGTCGGCCGGCGCGTCGACTATGCATTGCGCGCGCTGTGCTACCTCGCCGCGCAAGACGGCGATCGCGTCGTCACGTGCACCGAGATCCAATCGCGCCAAGCCGTCCCGCCGCACTTCCTTTCGAAGATTCTGCGCCGCCTGGTTGCGGCGGGCGTGTTGGAGTCGGTTCCCGGAGCGCGCGGCGGATTCCGCCTCGGCCGACCGGCCGAGCGCATCTCGGTGCGCGAAGTGTACGAATGTATCGAAGGGCAGCTGTCGCTCATCGACTGCGTCGATCGGCGCGACGAATTCTGCTGCTTCGCTTCCGTCTGCGCCCAGCGTGACGTATGGCGCGGTGCTCAACAGGTTCTGCTCGATTACCTAGACGGCATTTCCGTTCGGCAGATCGCCGACCGCACCGGGCTGGTGGCCAGATTGGCAAGCGGCTCGGACGGCTCAGTGGCCCGCTCCTGACAGCGGGACAGCCAAGGAGGATTCATGGCCTACATCATCACTCGTCTGTGCAGAGACTGCGTCGACACCGCGTGCGTGGCGGTGTGCCCGGTCGATTGCATCTATCGCTACACCGGCGACGACCGCGCCAATTTCCCCAATCAGCTCTACATCCACCCGGACGAGTGCATCGATTGCGGCGCCTGCGAACCGGAATGCCCCTGGCAAGCGATCTTCGAAGAGGCGGCGGTGCCGAGCGTGTTCATCGACGACGTGAAGCTGAACGCTGCGACGGTCGACCAGCGCGATAGCTTCGAGGTGTCGCCGAACGACGAGCACGGCAAGCCGAGCGCCGAGCAGATCGAAGAGAACAAGAAGAAGTGGGGTTGGGCGGGCTGAGCCGCCGCGCGGCCGGAGCGCGCCGCATGACGGCAAAGCCGAATCTCGCGGTCGTCTCGGTCATCGGGCGCGACCAAAAAGGCGTCGTCGCCCGCATCTCGACGTATCTCGCGTCCTGCGACACGAACATCGAGGACATCGAGCAGCGCGTCGTCGAAGGCCTGTTCATCATGACCATGGTCGTCGACCTGGCCGATGTATCGCTGTCGCTCGACGAGCTGATCCTCGGCCTCAAGGCGATCGGCAGCGAGATCGGGCTCGACATCTCGGTCAGACTGCACGGCGAGCGCCTGCGCAAGCGCGTCGCGCTGTTGGTCAGTCGCGAGCCGCACTGCCTGCAGCAGTTGCTCGTCGATCAGGCGGCGGGCCTGATCGCCGGCGACTACGTGTGCGTTCTATCCAACCACGACGTGTTGCGGCCGGTCGCCGAGAAGGCCGCCATTCCGTTTGAGTTCCTGCCGTCGACCGACAAGGCGGCGCACATGACCTTCATGCTGGAGCGCTTGAAGCACTATCGACCCGATCTGGTCGTCCTGGCGCGCTACATGCAGATCGTGACGCCGGAGATGGTGACGCAGTACCGCCATCGCATCATCAACATCCACCCGTCGCTGTTGCCGTATCACCCCGGCGCCAACGCCTATAAGCAAGCGTTTGAAGAGGGCGTGCGCGTCTCTGGCTGCACGGCGCACTTCGTCACCGAGCAGCTCGATCAAGGGCCGGTGATCTTGCAAGACGTCTTCCACATCCGCGTCGGCGAGGACACGCTCGAGGCGGTGAAACAGCGCGGCCAGGAGTTGGAGAGCAAGGTGCTGTCGCAAGCGGTGCAGTTGTTCACCACCGATCAGCTCGTGGTGAAGGATAAGAAGGTCATCTTTCGCCCCGGCCACGTCGGCGCCTCTTGAGCGGCGATTTCCCGCTTGAGCGTCCAGAACCGAGCTGCCATATGAACTCAGTGCAAGAGCAGAGCGCGCTCAGCGCGTCGGTTACGATTCCCGTGCGCGCCGATACAGTGGCGGCCCGCGGCATCTTCCGCCGTATCTATCAGCACTGGAAGCGCGCCGCGCATTCGGTCGGCATCGTGCAAACGCGCGCCATCATGGTCGTCGTCTACGGATTGGTCGTCATTCCCACCGGGCTGCTCATGCGCGTCTCGCGCGACCCGCTGCACTTGAAGGCGCCGGAGCAGACGAACTTCACGCCGGCGCCACAGAACGAACGCAGCGTCGAGTCGGCGCGCCGGCAATTCTAGTGCCCGGGGACGACGCACCGTTGTTCGGCGCGCTTCCCGCCGGGCATCGGTCGGGCTTCGTCGCCATCGTCGGCCGACCGAACGTCGGCAAGTCGACGCTGCTCAACGCACTGCTCGGTCGCAAGATCGCCGCAGTCACGCCCAAGCCGCAAACGACGCGGCGGCGCCTGCTCGGCATCAAGACGCTCGACGCCGCGCAGATTCTCTTTGTCGACACGCCGGGCATCCACAAGGCGCGCGACGTGATGAACGCGCGCATGGTCGACCACGCCATGGCCAGCCTGGCCGACCCGGATGCGATCCTCTTCATGGTCGACGCGGCTGCGGGGCTGAAGAGCGGCGATCGCGAGATCGCCAAGCTGCTGCCGGCGCGCCCGGTGTTGATCGGCGTCAACAAGATCGACCGGCGCGAGCGCCATGAGCTGCTGCCGCTGATCGCCGAGCTGGCAAGCTGGTTGCCCGACCGCCCGGTCGTGCCGTGCAGCGCGCGCAGCGGCGAGAACCTCGACGAGCTGTTGCGCGCCATCGTCGCCACCTTGCCGGAAGGCCCGCGCTATTACCCGGCCGACGAGCTGACCGACGAGCCGGAGCGCGCCGTCGCCGCCGAGCTGGTGCGCGAGAAGGCGATGCTCGAGACGCGCGACGAGATTCCCTACGAGATCGCCGTCAGCATCGACGCCTTCGAAGAGAAGCCGGAGAAGAATCTGGTGGTCATCAAAGCGACCCTGCACGTGGCGCGCGACTCGCAGAAGCCGATCCTGGTCGGCCACCGCGGTGCGCGCGTCAAAGCCATCGGGCAAGCGGCGCGACGCGAGCTCGAAGCCTTCCTCGGCACGCGCGTGTTCTTGGAGCTCTTCGTGCGCGTGCAGGAAGACTGGAACAAGCACGCCGCCCGCCTGCGCGAGTTCGGGATCTGACGATGGCGCCGCCGCCACGCCGCGGACGGCCGGTCGGCGCGCGCCGCAATCGCACCACGCGGCCCCGCCGCGCGGCCGCGGCGCCGGCGTCGCCGCTGCCGCGTCAAGCCATCGCCGCGGAGGGGCTCAACGAAGCGCCGCTGCCGCGCGCCGAAGTCTTGGCGGCGCTGCCGGTGGTGGCGCTGGTCGGCCGGCCCAACACCGGCAAGTCGACGCTGTTCAATCGGCTGACGCGCTCGCGCCGCGCGCTGGTGGCGCCGACGCCGGGTGTGACGCGCGATCGCAATATCGGCATCGCGACCCTCGGCGGCCGGCAGGTGCTGCTGATCGACACGGGCGGCTTCGAAGCGGATGAGCACGAGGCGTTGCTGCAGGCGGTCCGCGCCCAGGCGCTGGTGGCGGCCGACGCCGCCGACGTCGTCATCGCCGTGCTCGATGCGCGCGCCGGCGTCAACCCGCTCGATCGGCTGCTCATCGAACGCCTGCGCGGGCTCCGCCAGCCGCTGCTCGTCGCGGTGAACAAGGTCGACACCGCCAAACAGGACGATCTGGTGGCCGAGTTTTACGCGCTCGGCATCGAGCCGCTCTATCCGATCTCGGCGGAGCACGGCATCGGTGTCGGCGACCTCCTCGACAGCGTCGCCGAACGCTTGCCGCCTGCACCAGAGGAGTCGGAGCCGGGCAACGAAGCGCCGCCGACGTCGGTGGCAATCATCGGCCGCCCCAACGTCGGCAAGTCGTCATTGCTCAACCGCCTGGTCGGCTACGAGCGCTCGATCGTCAGCGAGATTCCGGGCACCACGCGCGACGCGCTCGACACGCCGGTGAGTCGCGACGGACACGCGTACGTCCTGGTCGACACGGCGGGCGTACGCCGGCGCGGCCGCGTGCATGAGCATCTCGAGCGCGCCAGCGCCGTGCGCGCGCTGCGCGCCATCGAGCGCGCCGAGGTCGCGGTGCTGCTGGTCGATGGCGTCGAAGGGATGACCGAGCAGGATGCGCGCGTCGCCGGTTATGCCTGGGAGCGCGGTCGCGCGCTGCTCTTGCTGGTCAACAAATGGGACGCGGTGCCGGCGGAGCGCCGCGACGCACAGACGGTATTGGCGGAGATCGATCACGACTATCCGAGCTTGTCGGTGGTGCCGAAGCGCGTCATCTCGGCGCGCACCGGCAAAGGGGTCGAGCGCATTTGGAGCGCCATCGATGCGGTCACGGCGGCCCACCGCGCGCGCTTGCCGACGGCGAAGGTCAATGCAGTCATCGAGCGCGCGACGCGCGCGCAAGAGCCGCCGATGGTGCAGGGCGTGCGGCCGCGCCTGTTCTACGCGACCCAAACCGCCAGCGCGCCGCCGACGATCACCGTCTTCTGCAGCGCCCCGGAGCGCATCACGCCGGCCTATGAGCGCTTCTTGCTGAACCGTCTGCGCGAAGCGTTCGAGCTCGACGGCACGCCGCTGCGGCTCAAGTTCCGAGCCCGCCCGCGCCGCGGCGACGCCGACACCCCGCCGCGCCGGACGCGCAAGTGAGGCTGTCGGCTGTGCGAGGACGCGCGTGCTCTCCCGCAACAGCCAACAGCCTACCAGCCTCGCAGGCGGGCCGCCTACTTCTTGTAGACCAGCGCCACCGACGCCTCGGGCGTCAGCACGCGGAAGGTCATCGTCTCCGTGAAGTAGAGCTTCACCGTCGAGTCGGTGTGGCTCAGATAGCCGATCGACAGATCGCGCCCGACCGTCAGCTCGAAATCATCACCGCGCGTGCTGAGCACGATCGCGCCGTTGACTGCCGGTGCCCAGATGATCGGGCCTTCGACGATGCGCTTGACGACCTGCAGGGCGGGGTAACCGCCGTCACCGGTCGCTTGCATCAGGCCGGTATAGCAGCGCGGGCCGAGCGCGATGGCATACGGTCCATCGACGCCGGCGAGGCGCAGCAGGCGCAGCGCTTCGGCCACGTTCTTCGGATAGGTGAGGTAGTCTTCGGCAATCGACAACTTGGGGTGCGGCGTCGCGTCGCTCATGCCGCGGATGCCGCCGGCGGCGTAGCCGTGGAAGATCGCCGTATCTTCCGCGTTCGCGATGCGCGTCGCCGCATCGACGAGATTGTCGAGGTCCGGATCCTCGGCGCCGCGCTCCACCGCGTCGAGCTCGTCGCGCGACAGCTCGAAGCTGGTGTTCAATTGTACGAGCGGCAACACGTCCCGGCGCAGCGCATCGACACCGGCAACCGGTCCGTCCTTGATGGCGGCGAGACGCCCGGTGTTCACCGCAGCCCCGTGCGGGCCGAGCGGACCGCTGAAGTCGACCAGCTTGCGGCCGGCGAGCTTCAGCTTCAGCACGCGGCGTGCTTCGTCGTCGATAGCCTCCCAGGCGGCGCTGGAGATCGGCGCCAGCTCGCGTCGCAGATTGTTCACAGGCCTTTTCCTCCCTTGAGACTACCGATACCGAGCGAGCCGCCGGAGCCGGCCGCGGCGGCTGCACCGCCGTCTTCACCGCCGCCGCCCTTGTCGGCCTGCTCCTGCGCGACGATCGACGTCGTAGTGAACAGGCGGTTTTGCAGCTCGGTCGAGAACTTCGCATCGCGCCGCCGCAGCCATTCGAGCAGCATGGTGAAGTGCTCGACCTCTTCGTCGCGGTTGTGTTTCAGGATCGCCTTGAGATCCGCGTCGCCGGCCGCGTCGACGCGCTGGTCGTACCAGTCGGCCGCTTCCAGCTCTTCCTGCATCGAGGTGAGGGCACGGTGGTTGTCCAGCGTCTCCTGCCGCAGCTTCTCTTGCGCTTCGTGAAACCCCACTGAATTCGCCATGACTCTCCTCTGCTCCTCTGGCCGGCCGCCGGCGCGCTGGTCACGGATAGCGCACCGTCTCGCCGGTGCAACCGCCAGGCGTCCGATTCACATGCGCTCGATGATCGTTCCGGTGCCGAGGCCGCCGCCGCAGCACATCGAGATGAGCGCGCGGCGGCGTCCGCTGCGCTCCAGCTCATGTAGCGCGGTGGTGATCAGCCGCGCGCCGGTGCAACCGGTCGGATGCCCGAGCGCAATGGCGCCGCCGTTCGGATTGACGCGCTCGGGGTTGGGCCCGCACTCCTTCATCCAGGCCAGGACGACCGACGCAAACGCCTCGTTGACTTCGAATACGTCGATGTCGTCGATGTGCAGGCCGGTCGTCTTGAGCACCTTGCGGGTCGCCGGAATCGGACCTTTCAACATCGTGACCGGATCGACGCCGACGAGCGTGGTGGTGAGGATGCGCGCGCGCGGAGTGAGGCCGAGCGCCTGGGCGCGCGCCGTCGAAGCCAGCAGGACCGCGGCGGCGCCATCGGAGACCTGCGACGACGTCCCGGCCGTGTGGATGCCGCCCGGCTCGACGGCCTTCAGCCCCGCGAGCTTCTCCATCGACGTCTCGCGCAGGCCTTCGTCGCGCTCGACGTGGCGCAGCTCGCCCGTCGGTTTGCCTTCTTCGTCGAGCAGCGGGGCGCTGAGCGGCAACACCTCGCGCGCGAAGCGGCCCTCCGTCCAGGCCCGGATGGCCAGCATCTGACTGCGCAGTCCGAAGCGGTCGGTGTCCTCGCGCGTGATGCCGTACTCCTTGGCGATCATCTCGGCGCCCTGGAACTGCGAGGCGTAGGCATAGTGACTGCCGTAGCTCTTCGGCAACGGCGAGCCGCCCTTCATGTTGGCGCCGAGCGGCACGCGGCTCATCATCTCCACGCCGCACGCCAGCACGAGATCTTCGATGCCGGCGCCGATCAGACCGGCGGCGAGCGTGGTGGCCTGCTGACTCGATCCACACTGGCTGTCGATCGTGGTGGCCGCGACCTCCATCGGCAAACCCTGTGAAAGCCAGGCGGTGCGGGCGATGTTGAAGGACTGCTCGGCGACTTGCGACACGCAGCCGCCGATGACTTGGCCCACCGCGGCAGGGTCGACCCCGGCTCGTTCGAGCGCCGCGCGCTGCACGGCGCCCAAGAGATCGGCGGGGTGCAGGCCAGCCAGGCCGCCCTTGCGGCGGCCGATCGGGCTGCGCACGGCTTCGACGATCAGGACCTCATGCATCCTCTGGCTTCTCCCGGCTTTCTGCTACGATGCGCGTCACCGCAGCTTTTCATAAAGGGTTCGGTTGCGGAAGCGGGTCGGCCGCGGATGAGGACGGAGAACGGATGCGGACGCTGACGGTAGCTTCGTACAACGTGCACCGCTGCATCGGGCGCGACGGCAAGCACGAGCCGGCACGCGTCGCCAAGGTGATCGAGGAGCTGGAGGCCGACGTCATCGCCCTGCAAGAGGTCGACTTCGGCTACCACGTCCGGCAGGGCGTCGATCAGCTGCGCTATTTTGCCGACGCCACGGGTTTGGAGAGCGTGTGGGGGCCGGTGTTGTACGCGGCGCGCGGCCAGTACGGCAATGGGCTGCTGACGCGGCACGAAGTGTTGGAGGTGCGCACCATCGACCTCAGCGTGCCGCGCGCGCAGCGGCGTGGCGCGCTCGACGTGGATCTGCACGTGCACGGCAAGCGCGTGCGCATCATCGCCGCGCATCTCGGCCTCGGCTTGCGCGAACGCCAGGTGCAGGTGCAGCGCCTGCTCGCTGCGATCGATGCTCCGGGCGACACGCCGCTGATCTTGCTCGGCGACTTCAATGAGTGGCGCCCGCCCAGCCAGCCGCTGCGCCACTTGCACCGCCGCTTCGGGCGCACCCCGGCGGTGCGCTCGTTCCCGTCTGCGCTGCCGCTGTTCGCGCTCGACCGCGTCTGGGTGCAACCGCGCCACGCGTTGGTCACCGTCGAGGTGCACAATACCCGGCGCGCGCGTCTGGCCTCGGACCACCTGCCGATCCGCGCGATCATCGCCGGCTTGTGGGAGCGCAAGCCGCGAACGCGAACCACACAGCGCGCCAGCGCGTGAGCGGTGCGGCGCGCGCCTTGCGCCCGACTCGCACGGTGCGCCGTACGTTGCCTGTGCGCGGGCAGCCCTCGCGCCGCGGCGTACGACGCGCTAAGCGCCGCACAGCGCCTGAGGAGGGACCGACGCGATGAAGCTCTACGACTTCGCCATGGCACCCAACCCGAAGAAAGTCCGCGTCTACTTGGCGGAGAAGAACCTGACCATTCCGCTCGAGGCCGTCGACGTGCTGAACGGCGCCAACCGCACGCCCGAGTTCTTCAAGAAGAACCCACTCGGCGGGCTGCCGGTGCTGCAGCTCGACGACGGCAGCTACCTGAGCGAATCGCTCGCCATCATCGAGTACCTCGAAGAGCTGCATCCGGATCCACCCATGATCGGCCGCACGCCGCTCGAGCGCGCGCGCGTTCGCGCCACCGAGCGCATCTGCGAGCTCGGCGTGTTGAGCGGCGCCGGTGCGGTCTTCCAGAACAGCCATCCGTTCTTCGCCGGGCGCATCAAGCAGTCGCCTGACGCGGCCGAGCAGGGGCGCCAGCGCGTCGCCACCAACCTCACCGTCCTCGATGCCAAGATCGGCGACCATCGCTTCGTCTGCGGCGCGCAACCGACGATCGCCGACTGCACGTTGTTCGCGGCGCTCGAGCTCGCCGCGTTTGCCGGCGTCGAGCTCGCCCCGAGCCTGCGCAATGTCGAGCGCTGGCACGCCGCGTTCAGGCAACGCCCCAGCGCGGCGGCGTAAACGTCGATCGATTCATGGTCGCCGAGTTTGCCATCGAGCGCGCGCGCGTCCGCGACACCCTGTCACTGGCCTATGTGCGCACCGGGCGCGGCGGCGCGCCGCTCTTGCTGATCCACGGCTGGCCGGAGACCAAACGCATCTGGTGGCGCAATCTCGCCCCGCTCGCGACGGCGGGCTTCGAGGCGGTCGCCGCGGATCTGCGCGGCTTCGGCGATTCCGACTGCGCGCCCGACGGATTCTACGATCTGGCGACGCACGCGCGCGATCTCTACGCACTCATGCACGACGTGCTCGGGCACCGGCGCTGTGTCGTCGCCGCCGGCGATCTCGGCGGGGCGATTGCCGCCGACCTGGCGCTCCGTTTTCCCGGCTTCGTCGAACGCCTGTGCCTGTTCAACACCGTTACACCGTATTTGGCTGATGCATATGCCGCCGCCGGTTTGCCGACCGGCGTGCCGCACGAGGCGCGCCTGGCCATGGACTACTTCGTGCGCCAGGGCACCGACGCCGACGCGCTTGCCGCCGAGCTCGATACGCCGGCGCGCCGCACGCGCTACATCGCCGAGTTCTACGGGCACCGCTTCTGGACCTCGGCCGGCAAGTTCCGCCCCGAGGAGGTGCGCTTCATGAGCGAGCCATTCGCCGACGCGGCAAAGTTTCGCGCCAGCATCGCCAACTACGAGTATGCCTTCGGCAAGCGAGCCGCCGCCGAGCCGCCGTGCTTCTTTGCGCCCGTGCCTGTGCCGACGCTCATCCTCTACGGTCCCGACGATCACGTCCTGCCGAGCGATTTCATGGCGCGCGCACGCATCGCCTACCCCGAGCATGTCGGGCCCTTCATCGTTCCCGACTGCGGCCACTTCCTGCAGTGGGAACAGGCGAGCGTCTTGAATCAAGCCTTGCGCTACTTCGCGCTGGCGCGCTGAGCGCCTCTCCTGCGGCAGTCGGGGTAGCGCTGCGCGTCCGGCGATAGGCGCTACCGTCAGGCGCTCTGCGATCGGTAGCGCGCGGCGTTCATCACGTAATTCGCCGCCGACTGGAGAATATGTGTGCGCTCGCCGTCGCTCACCGGGCGCACGGGCTTGGCCGGACGGCCGAGCGCGAGATGGCCAGCGGGGATCACCGTGTCGGGCGTCAGCAACGAGCCGGCGCCGACGATGCAATCGTCGCCGACCGCACAGCGGTCGAGGATGATCGAGCCGATGCCGATCAGACAGCGGTTGCCGATCGCACAGCCGTGCAGCACGACGTTGTGCCCGACGGTGACGTCGTCGCCGACCTGCGTGCCGTGTCGCCCGGTCGCCACATGCACCGTCGAGTTGTCTTGGATGTTCGAGCGCGCGCCGATGCGGATCCAGTACCCGTCGCCGCGCAGCACGACGTTGCACCATGCGCTGGCGCCGGCGGCCAGCTGCACGTCGCCGATGAGTTGCGCGCTGGCGTGCACCCAGGCGCTGGCGTCGAGGCGCGGCTGCACCCCGTCGAGGCTGATCAACATGGCTCGGCTGCATAGCGCCGCTCGCGGCGCATCCACAAGATGTTGTGTTGCGGGTGGGTGTCTTGCCTTAGGACTTGCGTCTCTGCTACCTGACGCCATGGTTTGCCCGATGCACGCAGTCGCGCCTCGATCGGGGTCGATCGGCGCGCTGCGACTGGGCGACAACCCGCGCGCGATGCGCTGCATTGGGCCCGTCGTGCGGGCGCGCGGCAGTTCCGGATGGAGGATCGATGTTCACGTATGACATGCCGGAAGGGTTCACGTTCGACGACGTGCTGCTGGTGCCGGGCGCGTCGAGCTTTCTGCCGCATGAGGCCGATGTGACGACGCGGCTGTCGCGCCGCGTGTCGCTGAACATTCCGCTGCTCAGTGCGGCGATGGACACGGTCACCGAAGCGGCGATGGCCATTGCCATGGCGCAAGAAGGCGGCATCGGCGTCGTGCATCGCAACCTGTCGATCGAGCAGCAGGCGCAAGAGATCGACAAGGTGAAGAAATCCGAGAGCGGCATGATCATCGATCCGGTGACCGTGCATCCCGATCAGCCGATCTTCGAGGCCCTCGACGTCATGCGGCGCTATCGCATCTCGGGCCTGCCGGTGACCAAGGATGGGCGGCTGGTCGGCATCCTCACCAACCGCGATCTGCGTTTCGAGAAACGCCTCGACCGCAAGGTGTCCGAGGTGATGACCAAGGACGATCTGGTCACCGCCGCGCCCGGCATCAGCTTGGAAGACGCGAAAGAGCGGCTGCATCAGCATCGCATCGAAAAGCTGCTGATCGTCGACGCGCAAGGCCGCCTCAAGGGCCTCATCACCGTCAAGGACATCAACAAGGCGGCGCAGTTTCCCGACGCCTGCAAAGACTCGCTCGGTCGCTTGCGCGTTGCCGGCGCCATCGGCACCGGCGACGATCGCCGCGAGCGCGCCGAGCGCTTGGTTGCGGCCGGCGTCGACGTCTTGATTCTCGACACGGCGCACGGCCACTCCGCCAACGTCATCGACACGGTCAAGGAAGTGAAGGCGGCGTTTCCGTCTATCGACGTCGTCGCCGGCAATATCGCCACGGCGGAGGGCGCGCGCGCCCTGGCCGAAGCAGGGGCCGATGGGCTCAAGGTCGGCATGGGCCCGGCGTCGATCTGCACGACGCGCGTCATCTCCGGCGTCGGCGTGCCGCAGCTCACCGCCGTCGCCGCCGCGGCGCGCATCGCCAAGGATTTCGACATTCCGCTGATCGCCGACGGCGGCATCAAGTTCTCCGGCGACATCCCCAAGGCGCTCGCCGCCGGCGCCGACTCGGTGATGATCGGCGGCCTGTTCGCCGGCACCGAAGAGAGCCCCGGCGAGACGATCCTCTACCAAGGGCGCACCTATAAGCTGTACCGCGGCATGGGCTCGCTGGAAGCGATGCGTGAGCGCGAAGGCAGCCGCAATCGCTACGGCCAGGACGCCGCCGATGCGGTCAAGCTGGTGCCGGAGGGCATCGAAGGGCGCGTGCCGCACAAGGGCCCGCTCAGCTTCATCATCGCGCAGCTCGTCGGCGGCCTGAAAGCCGGCATGGGCTACGTCGGCTGCCGCACCGTCTCCGACCTGCAGGAGCACGCCCGCTTCATGCGCGTCTCCAACGCCTCGCTGCAGGAGAGTCACGTGCACGACGTGTTCATTGCGAAAGAGGCGCCGAATTATCAGCGGTCGGGGGATAGGTAGGCAGGCGCAAGGCGTGACCGGTGACCGGTGACGAGTGACCGGTAAGAAACAGGAGAGGGCTTCCATCGTGCGGCAGTCTCGCAGGCGATTCTTCTTACGGGTGACCGATCACCGCTCACCGGTCACGCAGTTGGTCTAGGGCCATGATCCTCATCCTCGATTTCGGCTCCCAATACACGCAGCTGATCGCGCGGCGCGTGCGCGAAGCCAACGTGTATTGCGAGCTGCATCCGTACAACCTGCCGCTCGCGCGCATTCGCGAGATGCGGCCGGAGGGGATCATTCTCTCGGGCGGGCCGGCGAGTGTGTACGCCGCGGACGCGCCGCTGTCGGATGCGGGCATCGCACAGCTCGGCGTGCCGCTGCTCGGCATTTGTTACGGCATGGGCGTGCTCGCCAAAGAGGACGGCGCCCGCACGGCGCGCGCGCATGCGCGCGAGTTCGGGCCGGCGGAATTGATCGTCGACGACGACGCCGATCTCTTCGAAGGGTTCGGCATCGGCCAGCGCACGCCGGTGTGGATGAGCCACGGCGATCGGCTCGAGGAGTTGCCGAAGGGGTGGCAGGTGCTCGCGCACAGCGAGAACTCGCCGATTGCGGCGCTCGCCGACCGCAGCCGGCGGCGCTACGCGATCCAGTTTCATCCGGAAGTCGTGCACACGCGGCGCGGCCGCGAGCTGCTGGAGAACTTCGTCTTTCGCATCTGCAAGGCCAAGGCCGACTGGACGATGGAGAACTTCATCGAGCGCGAGACCGAGCGCATTCGCGCGCAGGTCGGCAACGCCGGTGTCGTCTGCGGCTTGTCCGGCGGCGTCGACTCGACCGTCACGGCGGCGCTGATTCACCGCGCCATCGGCGATCAGCTGACCTGCATCTTCGTCGACAACGGCGTCCTGCGGCGCAACGAGGCGACGCGTGTCATGCAGTTCCTCGGCGACGCCTTCCACTTCCGCATCAAAGCGGTTGACGCCGGCGCACGCTTTCTCGGCCGCCTCGCCGGCGTCACCGATCCGGAACAAAAGCGCCGCATCATCGGTGCCACCTTCGTCGAAGTCTTCGAAGAAGAAGCCAAGGCGCTCGCGGATGTGGCGTTTCTCGCGCAGGGCACGCTGTATCCCGACGTCATCGAGTCGGTCTCGTTCAAAGGTCCTTCGGCGACCATCAAGAGTCACCACAATGTCGGCGGCCTACCGGAGCGCATGCATCTCAAGCTCGTCGAGCCGCTGCGCGAGCTCTTCAAGGACGAGGTGCGCCAGCTCGGTGCGGCACTCGGCATTCCCGCCGCGCTCGTCGGTCGCCATCCGTTTCCCGGTCCGGGCCTCGCCATCCGCATCATCGGCGCAGTCGACGCCGAGCGCGTCGCCATCGTGCAAGCCGCCGACGCAATCATGGAAGAAGAGATCCGCGCCGCCGGCTGGTACGACCGCGTCTGGCAGTCGTTCTGTGTCCTGCTGCCCGTCAAGACCGTCGGCGTCATGGGCGACGAGCGCACGTACGAGCACGTCCTCGCCATCCGCTCCGTCGAATCCGTCGACGGGATGACGGCTGACTGGAGCCGCCTGCCCTACGAGCTGCTGGCGCGCATGTCCTCGCGCATCATCAACGAGGTCAAGGGCGTGAATCGGGTCGTGTACGACGTGAGCTCGAAGCCGCCAGCGACGATTGAGTGGGAGTAGGGCGGAAGAAACTGCGTGACCGGTGACCGGTGACCGGTGAGCGGTGAGCGGTGTAAAAGATGGGCGAGCGCGCCATAGCGCGCTTCTGAGTGGAGGCAGTTGGTCATGTTGGCGAGGCGGTTCGAGGATTTGCGGGCCTGGCAAGCAGCGCGTGATCTCACTGAGGACGTGTACCGGTTAGTGCGCCGCAGCGAGTTTGCGCGAGACTTTGCGTTGAACGACCAAATCCGACGCGCGGTGATCTCGACGATGAACAACATCGCCGAAGGCTTCGACAGCGCATCGGGGGCGGAGTTTTGTCGGTTCCTGCGCTACGCGTCCCGGTCCGCCTCGGAAGTGCAGAGCTGTCTCCATGTCGCCGTTCATCAAGGTTACGTCAGCCAGGGGGAATTTCAGCAGGCCTACGACCGAGCCGCTGCGGTGCGAATGCTCTCAGTCGCTCTGATTCGTTCTCTACAGGGCACACGCCGCTCAGGCGGCGAGCCTCAAGTCCGCGAAGCCGAAGCGGTTTACGGCAGCGGGCTGGGTTTGCCCCGCCATGCCGTCGTCTCACCGGTCACCGGTCACCGGTCACCGGTCACGCCTTTCGCTTAGGCGAGCGCGATCATGGGCTTCGCACACCTCCACCTCCACACCCAGTACAGTCTCCTCGACGGTGCCAATAAGATCGCCAGCCTGATTCCGCGGGTGAAGGAGCTGGGCATGCCGGCGGTGGCGATGACCGATCATGGCAACATGTTCGGCGCCATCGAGTTCTATAAGACCTGCGTCGCGCACGGCGTGCAGCCGATCATCGGCTGCGAGGTGTACGTTGCGCCCGGCGATCGGCGCGACAAGCAGCGCGCGGTGAAGGGCGACGACTTCGAGACCGCCGGCAATTTCCATCTGGTCCTGCTGGCGACCAACCAGGAAGGCTATCGCAACCTCTGCCGCCTGGTGACGCTCGGCTACACCGAGGGCTTCTACTACAAGCCGCGCATCGACAAAGCGCTGCTGCGCGAGCTCAACGGCGGGCTGATCGCGCTCTCCGGCTGCCTGGCCAGCGAAGTGAACCAGGCGCTGATGAGCGGCTCGATGGATCGCGCGCGCGGCGTGCTCGGCGAGTACCGCGAGATCTTCGGCGATCGCTACTACGTCGAGATCCAGGACAATCATCTGAAGGAGCAGGAACGCGCCAACCGCGAGCTGATCGCGCTGGCCGACGAGCTCAGCCTGCCGCTGGTGGCGACCAACGACTGTCACTATCTGCACTCGGCCGATCACGTCGCGCACGACGTCTTGCTGTGCATTCAGACGGGGAAGACCTTCAACGACGAGAAGCGCTGGCGCTTCGGCACCGATCAGCTTTACGTCAAGGACCCGACCGAGATGCTGGCCGCCTTCGGCCACCGCGACGAAGCGGTGCGCAACACCTTGGACATCGCCAAGCGTTGCTCGCTCGAGCTCGAGTTCGGTCGCTACCAGTTTCCGGTCTTCCACCTGCCGAAGGGCACGACGCTGGAAGACCAGCTCGAACGCGATGCACGCGCCGGGCTGGAGGAGCGTTTGATCGGGCTGCGCCAGCTCGGGCAATGGGACGCGGCGCGCGAGAAGCTGTATCAGGAGCGGCTCAACAGCGAGCTCGGCGTGATCAACGACATGGGGTTCGCCGGCTACTTCCTGATCGTTGCAGACTTCACCAATTACGCGAAGAACCAGGGCATCCCGGTCGGACCGGGGCGCGGCTCGGCGGCCGGCAGCCTGGTGGCGTGGGCGCTGCGCATCACCGACCTCGACCCGATCCCGTACAACTTGCTGTTCGAGCGCTTCCTCAATCCGGAGCGCAAGTCGATGCCGGATATCGACATGGACTTTTGCTTCGAGCGCCGCGACGAAGTGATTCGCTACGTGCGCCAGAAGTACGGCGAAGACCACGTCGCGCAGATCATCACCTTCGGCACGTTGAAGGGGAAAGCGGCGATCAAGGACGTCGGCCGCGCGCTGGAGTTCGGGTACGGCGACACCGACAAGATCGCCAAGCTCTACCCGGCGCCGAAGCAGGGCAAGGATTTCCCGCTCGCCAAAGCACTCGAGATGGAACCGCGCCTACGCGAGCTGCGCGACAAGGGCGAGCGCGAGCAGCAGCTGTTCGGCCACGCGCTCAAGCTCGAGGGCCTGCTGCGCCACGCCTCCAAGCACGCCGCCGGCATCGTCATCGGCTCGCGGCCGCTGGTCGAAGACCTGCCTCTCTTTATGGACAAAGAGGGCAGCGTCATGACGCAGTTCAGCGGCCCGCACGTCGACGAGATCGGCCTGATCAAGTTCGACTTCCTCGGCCTCAAGACGCTGACGCTGGTGCACAACATCGTGCGGCGCATCCGCGAAGGCCGCGGCGTCGATATCGACGTCGCGACGCTGCCGCTCGACGACAAGGCCACCTACAAGCTGATCGCCAAGGGGGACACGGTCGGCGTCTTCCAAATGGAATCGGGCGGCATGCGCAAGCTGGCCACCCAACTGCGGCCAACCACGTTCGAGGACATCATCGCCTTGATCGCGCTGTTCCGCCCCGGCCCGCTCGACAGCGGCATGGTCGAGCAGTTCATCAAGCGCAAGCACGGCAAAGAGGAAGTGAAGTACCCGCATGCCAAGCTGGAGCAGATTCTCGAGCCGACCTACGGCGTCATCGTCTACCAGGAACAGGTGATGCAGATCGCGCAGGTGCTGGCCGGCTACTCGCTCGGCGACGCCGACAATCTGCGCCGCGCCATGGGCAAGAAGGACCCGGTCAAGATGCAGAAGGAGCGCGAGCGCTTCATCGCCGGGGCCGGCAAGCAGAAGATCGGCGAGAAGCAAGCCGGCGAGATCTTCGATCAAATGGAAACCTTCGCCATGTACGGTTTCAACAAGTCGCACTCGGCCGCCTACGCGCTGGTCTCGTTCCAGACCGCCTACCTCAAGGCGCACTACCCGGAAGAGTTCATGGCCGGCTTGCTGACGCTGGAGATGAGCGACACCGACAAGACGTTCAAGAACATCGCCGCCTGCCGCGAGCTCGGCATTCGCATTCTGCCGCCGGACGTCAACGAGAGCCGCGAGGACTTCACGGTGCTGGCGCATACCGAGTCAAACGGCATGCGGCCGATCCGCTTCGGCATGTGCGCCGTGCGCGGCGTCGGCAGCAAGGCCGTCGACGCCATTCTCGCGGCGCGCGACGCCGACGGCCCGTTCTCTTCCCTGGCCGAGTTCTGCCGCCGCGTTCTCGCCCTGCGCGCATCGACCGCCATCGCTGCGGACGCGCCGTCCGACGTGCCGCTCGAGAATGTCGGGCAGGGTGGGGTCGCGAAGACCGCCAACCCGGCGGCGTCCGCTGTGCGCGGCGACGGCCCCGCGCAAGTCAACAAGAAGGTCGTCGAGGGCCTGGCGAAGTGCGGCGCGTTCGACTTCACCAAGGCGGCGCGCCGGCAATTGCTCGAAGGGCTCGACAAAGCGTTGAGCTGGGGCACGGCGCACGCCAAGCAAGAGAACACGACGCAGATCGGTTTGTTCGCCGCCGCCGGCGTGAACATCGAGAGTCCGGAGCCGGCGCTGCCGCCGGTGACGCCATGGCCGGAGAAGGAAATGCTCAAAGCCGAACGCGAGGCGCTCGGCTTCTACATCACGGCGCACCCACTCGATAAGTTCGAAGCCGACTTGCGCCGCTTCGTCACCGCGGCGTGCGAGCAGCTGCCCGAGAAGCCCGACAAGAGCACCGTCAGCCTCGGCGGCGTCATTCAGAACCTGCAGCTGAAGAACAGCAAGAAGGGCGACCGCTACGCCGCCTTCACGCTGGAGGACAAGAGCGGCACGGTCGAGGTGATCGTCTGGCCGGAGACCTACCGCAAGTCGGAGATGGACTTCACCACCGACGAGCCCATCTGCGTCACCGGCACGCTGGAAGTCAGCGACGAGCGCTGTCAGGTCATCGCCGACGAAGTGCTGCTGCTCATCAATCACCGCGCCCGCGTCGCGCAAGGCGTCCACCTCGCGCTGGTCGCCGATCGCGTCGACGACGACTTGTTCGCGCGCCTCAAAGACACGCTCGCCCAACACCGCGGCGACTGCCCGTGCTACCTGCACCTGCTGCTGCCGAACAAGACCGAAACCGTCATCGCCCTGCCGCGCGAGCTGCGCGTCGCACCGACCGAGGGAATGCTGGAAGCGATCGAGCAGTTGTGCGGGCGCGGCGTCGCCAGCTTGCAGTGAAGCGGCTCTCGACGGGAGCGATAGCGGTCGACGCGCGTCGAGTGGCAGCGCCGGGGAGGCGAGGGGCCGCGGGCCGGCCGGGCGCTCCATCTGACCGCGGATGCGGACGCTTCCGCCGTGTCGCGACGGCGATTTGCGCTCGCTGTCCGCACGGTGGCCCATCGCCTGGGGGAGATGGACTTGGTAGGAGGCTGCTCGCAAACTCCTGCGTCGCCATGTCGCTCATTTTCCACGATTCGACCCGCGCCCACGGCACGCCAGCTCGCCGCGCGCCGCGCCGGCGCGTCGGCGCGGCCGATGCGCGTCGTGCCGTCGACGACGGCCGTCGCGTCGTAGCGGGCGGCAGACCGCACGCCAACGACCGGTGCTTCGGTCGGGGCGCGGCGACCGCGGCATAGCCGGGCGTTCTCGCGCACGTGCAGCAACCGCAGCCTCAGTCCACAGCGCCCGGAGGGCTCGGCGACCCCGCCCGTGCCGCCGTTGCGGCGCCGGCGCGTGTCGGCCAACGAAGCGCCTACTTTCCCGAGCTCGACGGCGCGCGTGCCCTGGCGATGCTGGTCGTCTTGGTGTTTCACACCGACAGCCTGGTGCACGGTAGGTCTCCGGCGACCGCTGGTACCTGGATATCTCCGTTGCTTGCCTTCGTGCGCTGTAGCGGAGTGGCAGCGGTCGATCTCTTCTTCGCCTTGAGCAGCTTCCTGCTCTGCCTGCCATTCATCGCCGCCGCGCGGCAGCAGCGCGCTCCGTCGGTGCGGCGCTATTTCGTGCGGCGCGCCCTGCGAATCCTGCCGATCTACTACGCCTTCGTCGTGCTGGCGGCGGCCGTGACGGCGCACGGCTGGACCGACCTCGGGCACGCGCTGCCCTATCTCGTATTCGCCAACGCATGGCGGGGCGTGGCGACGCCGCTGGGCTGGTTCAGCGACGTGTGGTGGAGCTTGGCCACCGAGTCGCAGTTCTATCTGGTCTTGCCGCTGGCCGCCTGGTGGTGTCGTACGCGCCGCGGCCGCTGGCTCGGGCTGCTGGCGCTGAGCGGCTATGTCGCGGCGTACGTTGGCTGGCTGCGCGGTACGTTCGCGCCGCCGCTGCCGGCTCAGCAGGTGGCAATCGCCTATTCGCTGTTCGGGCACGGATCGGTGTTTTTGATGGGCGCCGCCGTGGCCTGGCTGTTCGATCGGCACGGCGCGCGTCTGGCGGCGCGCTGGCACGCGCGCGCGTGGCTGCGCCGCGGCGGCGCCGACGCGCTGGTCCTGAGCGTGATCGTCGCCGTCGGCTGCGTATTGAGCTGGGTCGGCTGGATCGGCCTCTGGTGGAGCGAATTGCCGCCATGGCACGCCTATCACGATGCGATGGCGGTGCTGGCCGGGCTGTTCATCGCGCTGATCACGCTGGCGCCGGCGGGACTGTCGCGCTACCTGCTGTCGACGCGCCCGCTGCGGCGCTTGGGCGTGCTCTCCTACTCGATGTACCTCGTGCACATGCCCGTTCTCGGCTACGGCATGCAACGCGCGCGCGCCGCCTTCGGGTTGCCCGGGCTGGTTGGCTGGAATTGGCGGACCGCGCTGCTGGTCGCCTGCCTGTGGACGCTCTGCGTGCTGCTGGCGGAGACGACGTACCGGCTCATCGAGCAGCCGTTCTTGATGCGCAAAGACCGCCTCGGCGGACACGAGCCCAGCGGCAGCGCGTCGGTGGCGCCATCGCTGCCGTCGACATGATGCGGCACGGCGACGGCGCGACGTCGGTCGGCGCACACTCTGCCGTCGTCAGCCTGGCGACGGCTCTGGCGGCTGCGTGGATGATGCTGCGCTGGCCGCTGCCGCTGTGGATGCTGAGCGATAGCGACTGGGTGCATCAGCTCGGCGGCGCCGCGCAGATCCTGCACGGCGAGCACCCGTTCATCGACTGGCACACGGACTATGGCCCGCTGCGCTACTACCCGAGCGCGCTGGCGCAGTGGCTCTTCGGACGCTGCACACTCAGCGAGCTGGCTTTGGTTACCGCGGCGTACGCGGCGGCGTACGGCCTGCTCTTCGATCAGATGTGGCGCGCCAGCCGCAGCCGCGTCATCGCCGCGGTGCTGCTCTTCGTCGCCCTGATGCTCGCGCCGCGCTTGTACAAATATTACGTCGTGCTCGGGCCGCTGCTGTGCTTGTCGGCGGCGTGGCGCGAGATCGATCGACCGTCGACCGGCTCGCTCGTCGGTCTGGCCGCGGCATTGACCCTCATGGCGCTGTTTCGCGCCGATTTCGGCGTCTTCGGCGGCGCCGCTGCACTGATTGCCATCCTCACCGGCCCACCCTCGCTCGCACAGCGACTGCGGCGGCTGGCGCAGCTCGGAATCTGCATCCTGCTCTTCGCCGCCCCCTGGCTGCTGTGGCTGTGGTGGCGTGGCGGGTTGTTGACGTATCTCGCCGACACCGCGCTGAACGGCCCGGGACACGCCGGCAGCATGGCGTTGCCGTTTCCGTCGTTCGACGGCAGCCAGCCGTTGCACGCGCCGAACAACGTCACCTGGATGCTGTTCGTTTGCTTCTACGCGCTGCCGCCGCTGACCTTGCTCGTCGCGCTGTGGCCCGCCGCCCGTCGCGAACCCGCCGAGCGTCGTCGCATCGTCGCTGCAGTGGCTCTTGCGCAGGGCGTCTTGCTGCACGCGGCGCATCGCTCCGACTACAGCCATATGCTGCAGGCGATCGCACCGTGTTTCGTGCTCTGCGCCTGGTTGGCCGGGCGCCTCTGGCGTCCGGCCGGCGCATACGGGGCCCGCGCTCGGATCGTGCGAGTCGGTGCGGCGGCCGGGCTGACGGGCGCGGTGTTGGTGGCGGTCGCGGCCGGCGTAGGCGTCGGCGGCTGGCCGAGCCCGTATGCCGGCATCGGACTATTGGCCTGGCGTGAGCACGCGCTGCAACCGGCGGCATTGCTGGAGCGTCTCGCTGCGCAGTCCGGCGACACGTCGCTGGTGCAGGCCATGCGCTATCTGCAGCGCTGCGCCGCGCCTACCGACCACATCGTCGCGCTGCCGCCGGATATCGGCGCGTATTACTTTTCCGACCGACCCTTCGGCGGTGGCTTGCCGGCGTGGTCACCGGGCTTCTTCAGCAGCGCCGCCGATCAGCGGGACTGGATCGATACCGTGCGCCGCCAGCGCGTGCCGCTGATCATCGGCGACGGTTCGAACATGCTCGACAATCGGCTGGAGCGCCGCTTCGACCGCTATTCGCCGCTCATCATGGCGTACGTCGACACGGCGTATGTCGAGATCGGCCGCTTCGGTACGATCCCAGTGCGAGCCCTGCGCGGCAGTCGCTTGCCGGTCGCCTGGGAAAGCGGTGCGGCGCCGCCTTGCCCGATCGCGCCCGGCGCGCCACAAGACGTCGGCGCGCCATGAGCATGCTCAGCATCGTCATCCCATGCTTCAACGAGGAGCATAGCCTCGCAGAGCTGTACGCTCGCCTGGTCGGCGTGCTCGACGGGCTCGACCGCGAGGCCGAGGTGGTGTTCGTCGACGACGGCAGCAGCGACGGCTCCTTCGCGGTGTTGCGCGAGCTGGCCGACGCCGATGCGCGCGTGCGTCCGCTACGTCTCCTGCAGCATCGCGGCAAGGCGGCGGCCCTGGCAGCCGGCTTCGCGGCGGCGCGCGGCGACGTGGTGGTGACCATGGACGCGGATCTGCAGGACGATCCGGCCGAGCTGCCGCGCTTCCTCCATGCCATCGACGCCGGCTTCGATCTGGTTTCAGGGTACAAACGATACCGACAGGATCACCGCGCCAAGGTGCTGGCCTCGCGCCTCTTCAACCGCGTCGTGCGGCGCTGCTTTGGCGTGCCCTTGCGCGACGTCAACTGTGGCTACAAAGCCTACCGCCGGACCCTGGTGCGGCAGCTGCATCCGTACGGCGAGCTGCATCGCTACATCCCGGTCCTGGCGCATGCGCAAGGAGCGCGCATCGGCGAGATCGAGGTGCGGCACAATCGGCGCGTGCACGGCGTCTCGAAGTATGGCCTGGCGCGCGCGCCGAAGGCGCTGCTCGATCTCGGCACGGTGCTGCTGCTGACGCGCTATCGCGATCGTCCGTCGCATTTCTTCGGCGCCTGCGCCCTGGCGGCCTGCGGCGGCGGCGCCGCGTCGTGCGGCGCCGCGCTGCTGTTGGCATGGCTGGGCCTGGCGCGCGTCTCGGCCGCCTGGCTCTGGGCCACCGCCGCCGTCACGCTGCTGATGAGCACGCAGCTGCTCGCCACCGGGCTGCTGGCCGAGCAGCGCCGCGCCGCGCAGGCGCCGGCCGTTGCGGCGCAGTGGGTCGAATACGCGCCCGCCGGCGGCGCGGCGCGACGGGCCTCGAATGCCTAGCGGCGCAGCGGCGCTCTCGGACAACGCGCGCAAGCATACGGCCCGCAATCCGCTGCAGCGCTGGCTGATCAAGCGTTTCTACGCCACGCTCCTGGGGCTGTTCGACGGGTTGGAAATCGACAGTGTCCTCGACGCGGGCTGCGGCGAGGGCTTCACCTTGCAGCGTCTGGCGCAGCGTTTTGCCGCGCCGCAATTGACCGCAACCGACGCCGACTTCTCAGCCCTTGGCGCGCGCAGCGTGTGCCCGCCGGGCGTCGCACGCGTCTGCGCCGATATCACCGCGCTGCCCTATCGCGACGCCAGCTTCGACGCCGTGCTGGCCACCGAAGTCCTCGAGCACCTCGCAGCGCCGCACGCGGCGTTGCGCGAGATGCAGCGCGTCGCGCGTCGTTACGTCATCTGCAGCGTGCCGCACGAACCGTATTTCCGGCTCGCGAATCTGCTGCGCGGCAAGAACGTCGCGGCCGGCGGAAACGATCCCGGACACATTCAACACTGGTCGCGTCGCGGCTTTCGCCGCTTCGTCGATGCCCAGTTGCCGGTGCGGCGCTGCGCCAGCGCGTTCCCCTGGACGTTGATCCTCGCGGAAACGGCGCGGCACCCTACGGGGTGATGTGCGGCGCGCCGCCCTGCACGAACTCGGCGACCTTGGCGTCCGGCATGTTGCTGTTCAGGATCCGCACGCCGCTGAGCGCGGCACGCGCCGCCGGATCGCCGCTGGCAAAGGCGGAACCGATGATCACTTTCATCTCGTGCGGAAAGTCGGGGTTCGTATCGAACGTATTCTGCGCGACCGGATGGCCGTCGACGAACAGGGTCAGCGTCGACCCCAGCCAGGTGCCGGTGACGTTGCGCCACTGGTTCGCGGGCCAGTCGGCGATGCTGGTCTCCACGCTGTTGTCGTTGCCGGCGCTGTCGTGAAAGCGAAAGCGCAGCGAATCCCCCTCTTTGACGATCTCCATGCCGCTGTCGCCGAGCTGAATGAGATTCGCCGCATCCTGATTGCCGGGGTCCCATTGCGGCATGATCCAGAACTGCACGGTTCCGGCGCTGCCGGGCATGGAGCGGGCAGCGACTTCCTCTTGCGAGTCGGACGGAAAGACCCGCTCGCCGCCGCCGTCGAACACCAGCTCGTAGAGCGGCTCACCGTTCGGATCACCGTTCGCGCCATCGTCGCCGCTGGCTTGCGGTTGGCTGGCGCCGGCCGCAGCGCCCGGACCGATCGGCGGTGCGGGCGCCGGGCGGTTGCCGTCGCCTCGCATCGCCGGCGCCTGGTTGCCGCCGGCCGCAGCGTCGGCCATGGCGTCGCCGGGCGCCGGCGCGGCGTCGCGTTGCTGCCCCGTGTCGGCGTCTCCCGTGGTATCGGGCCCGCCGTCGTCGGGTTCGTCGTCGGCCGCGTCGCGGCGCGCGGCCTCAGCGGCGCGCCCAACCGGCGCTTCGCCGGGGGCGGCGCCGTCGCCGTGCAGCAGCGGCGGCAACGCCGGCACGCCGTGCGTCGGCGGCTGGTGAGCGGTGTTCCAGAGGAACAGCACCGCGACCAACGCGCCTGCCAGTGCCGCGATCCATCCAATCTTCATTGCGCGCAAGCCCCCGCAGCTCGATCGTGTCGGAGCGCCGCGCGGGAAGTCAACCGCCGCCGCCGGGCTCAGCGTCAGGCGCTGGCGCGCGCTGGGCCCGCGTCCGCCGCATCGGCACGCGCCGCCAGGGCGCAGATCGCATCGATGAGGCGCGGCCACAGCGGCCGCGGCATGTCGTGGCCCATGCCCTCGATCGCCAGAAATTGCGCGCCGGGGATCGCCCCGGCGGTGTCTCGACCGGCGGCGAAAGGGACCAACGGATCCTCGGTGCCGTGCACGACGAGCGCCGGGACGGAGAGCTGCCGCAGGGCGGCGACCCGACTGCCCGAGGCGATGATCGCCACCAACTGGCGCAGCACGCCGGCCGGGTTGAAGCCGCGGTCGAAGCTGCGAGCGGCGAGAGTGCGTGCCTCCGCCTCGTCGAACTCGAACCCCGGACTGCCGATGGTGCGATAGACGTTGACCCCATGCTCGATGGCCGCGGCGCGGCCGGAGGGCGGCGTCATCAATACCGCAGTCGCCGTCGGACTCGGCGGCGGCAGATCGGGATTCCCGGTCGTCGACATGATCGACGTCATCGAGCGCACGCGCGTCGGATGCTCGATCGCCAGCGTCTGCGCGATCATGCCGCCCATCGAGGCGCCGACGACGTGCGCGCGTGCGATCCCCAGCGCGTCGAGCAGGCCGGCCGCGTCGGCCGCCATGTCGCTGAGCCGATACGGCGCGTCGATTGGTTGGTGCGCCAGCGCGGCGCTCATCACCGCGAGGAGGTTGGGCGTGGCGCGGTCGTCGAGCCAGGTCGATTGCCCGATGTCCCGATTGTCGAAGCGGATGACTCGGTAGCCGCGTGCCGCAAGCTGCTCGCAAAACGCATCGCGCCAGAGAATCATCTGCGCGCCCAGACCCATGATCAGCAGCATCGGCGGCGACAGCGGGTCGCCGAATTCCTCGTAGGCGATCTGCAGCCCGTTGGCGTCGAGCATCGGCATGCGACGAGCGGCTAGCAGGGCCGCTGCGGCGTGTGCAAGCACGTCAGGGAAGGGTCGTCCCGACGTTGCGCGCGTGCCGCTTCACGGCAGGCGTTCCAGGCCGGCGTCGCGACACGCCGGCCCCGCGTTGATCGGATTGCAGCGCGCCGGGACGCCGCCGGGAATCACCAGCGAATAGCCGGTGCCGAAATCGGGGTTCGGCTCGGGATAGTCGGTGCTCACCCATTGCGCGCCGCTGGCAATGGCCGCATCGCGCGCCGTGGTGTCGCCGCTGCGCGCTTCGAGGGTGTCGGCATCGGAGCGCGTGCGCACCACGTAGCCCTGCGCCACCAGGCTCGGGATCGTCGCCGGATTGGCGAGCGGATCGTTCACCTTGACGAACGCCGCTTCCGGCTGGCCGGGCTGTGAATCGGTGAACAGGATGCGACCGCTCAGCGAGGGATGTCCGGCGAGATACGCGGCGCGCTCGGCGCCGCCGTTGTCGAAGGTGAACAGCACCTTGCCGCGCACCGCGCCGAGACGCGGCCAGCCGAGGGTCAGCACCGCCTGTTCCAGCGTCGGCAGGCCGCGCCGCACGCGATCCGGCGTGATCAGACGACGCGCCGGAAAGACGGAACGGATCTCCGCATCGAGCGCGTCGAGCTGCGTGCTGTCGAGCGGCACGGGCACCGCGAAGGTGATGCCGAAGAGGTCCGGTAGCGCCGAGTCTTCGCCCTCAATGAGGATCATGATCGGCAGGTGATGCGGATGCGCATCGGACCAGTCCTTCACCGCGTGCAGGCAGCCGACCAACGTCGTGCAGTTGGTCTCGAAGTCGGCGTCTTGAATGTGCAGCACCTTGAAGCCTGGCTGCATCATCAGCGGATCGGGAGAGATCGGATCCTCGTCGATCAATGTGAGCGCGCCGCGGTGCGCAAACAATCCGCCGTCGGGGTCGGCGTATACATCGATCTCCAACTGGCGGGCGCGCTCCGACTCGAGCTGCTGGCCGATCGGCGGATGGGTGTACTCCCACTCGTCGAAGACCGACGACACGGCCAGGTACGCACTGAGCAGCTCGGGCCGCGGTTGAATGTGGTAGCTGTTGTGCGTTCCCAGCACCTGCGTTTCGTTCAGCGCGACACAGCGGTCGGCGACATGGTTGCGGACGCGCGCCAAATACCCTGCTTTGATGCGCGGCGACGCCTCCAGCTTGGCCAGGTGCGCGGTCAGCTGCGGGCAGAGGCGCGATTTGGCGCCCCAGACGCCGGCATGTACCGGCAACCCAGACAACAACAGAGCGACAACGATGAACGCGGCGCGATGCATGAAGACCCCCCATTGGCGCCGCTAGCACGCGCGCGCGGCGGAAATCACGCTCATCCGCGCGCTGCGCGAGAAAACTTTGCAAGATGGCCGGCGTCGCGCAGATTTTTATTGCATGCGCGCGGCACGGACGAGAAGGTGGTGCGATTCCGAGGAGTAGAGAAATGACCCTGCGAGTCGTCCTCGCGACGCTGCTCTGCGTCGCCAGTAGCGCCTTCGCGACCGAACCGCTGCACCCGTTCGGCTCGCATCCGGTGGCCTACGCCTCCGGCACGATTCAGCCGAGCCACCTCTCGCAAGCGGCCCAGGATCTGCAAGTACGCACCTTCTACGATGCCTGGAAATCGCGCTACCTGCGCCAGGGCTGCGGGGACGGACGCTACTACGTGCTGACCAAGACGCAGAGCGGCAATCAGACCGTTTCGGAGGGGCAGGGCTACGGCATGCTCATCACGGTGCTGATGGCCGGCTACGACCCCGACGCGCAGGCGATTTTCGACGGGCTGTACGCCTACGTCCAAGATCATCCGACCGAGACGCACGCCCATTTGATGGCATGGTACCAGAACAACGCCTGCCACGACGCGCAAGGCAGCGACAGCGCCACGGACGGCGATATGGATATTGCGCTCGCCCTGTTGCTGGCCGAGAAGCAATGGGGCACCTGCGAGCGCGTCGACTACCGCGCCGAGGCGCTACGCGTCATCGCCGATCTCGCCGACGGCGATCGCGATCCGAGCGCGACGATCATGTGGCTGGGCGACTGGGTCGCCGAGTCGAGCGCGCGCAATCGCGCCGCGACGCGCAGCTCGGACATCATGCCGGGCCACCTGCGCAGCTTCGCCGCGGCCAGCCGGGACAGCAGTTGGACGCATCTGCTCGACGCCAGCTATGCGCTGGTCGCCGACCTGCAAACGCGCCTCAGTCCCAGCACCGGGCTGCTGCCGGACTTCATCGAGAACGCGCTGACGACACCGACCGCAGCGGCGCCGAACTTTGTCGAAGGCCCGAACGACGGCGCCTACGACTACAACGCCTGTCGCGTGCCGTGGCGCCTCGGCACCGACGCGGCGGTCAACGGCGATGCGCGCGCGCGCGCTGCGGTGCAGCGCCTGACGACCTGGGTCCGCAGCGCCAGCGACGAAGATCCGACGCATATCGACAGCGGCTATCGCTTGAACGGCGCGGTCAGCCCCGGCGCCGACTACCAGTCGATGGCGTTCATTGCGCCGTTCGGCGTCGCCGCGATGGCCGACGCGACCAATCAAGCGTGGCTCAACGCGCTCTGGGACACCGTCGTCGCCACGCCGGCGAGCGCCGAAGGGTACTACGAGAACAGCATCAAGATGCTGTCGATGCTGGTGATGTCGGGCAATTGGTGGGCGCCGGAACGGCTGCGCAGCGCCGCGTGCGTGCCGACCGAGGAGCCGACGCCGTCGAGCAGTTGCAGTGGGGTGCTGAGCGCAGCGGCTTTGACGATCAGCGGCCTGGACAGCGGGGACGTATCGCTCAAGCTCGGCGGAACGCTGACGCCACCGGACGGCGCGGCGCTCGACGCCGGCGCGCAGGTGGTGATCGAAGACCTCGGCGCCGGCGGGCGCACGCTGTTCTCGCTCAATGCCGAGACCGCGCCGATTCCCAGCGCGGCCGACGGAAGCTGCGACGTGCGGCGCGATGGCTGGCGCAGCAGTCGGACCCGCACTTCCTATCGCAACGCCTCCGACGCGATCGATCCACCCCTGTGCACGCCCGGCTCAGCGCAGGGTCTGCGCTCGTTCTCCTACCGGCTGCGCGTCGCCGACGTCGGTGTCTCGCTGCTCGCCAAGCGTACCGCGCTGAGCGCGACGCCGGTTGGCCCGCTGCGCGCCACGGTCATCCTTGGCAAGCAGTCGACCGGCGCCTGCGCGGTGAGTGCGCCGCTCACCTGCCGCGGCAACGGGCGCACGCGCCGCTGCGAATAGCCGCGTCGCGGGCGCGGGCTCACTTTTTCGGCGGACCGTTGTGGAAGACGCTGCCGACGTCGCCGGCCGAAGAATTCATGTTGGTGACCAGGAGCGAGCCGATCGAGGCCGGCGCGGCCGCGGCTCCGTTGGGAAACGCGGAGCCGACGTAGAGTTTCGTTTCAGGCTGAAACTCCGGCGCACGGTTGAACGCCTTCTGCGACACCAGTTGGCCGTCGACGTAGAGAGAGAGCTGCGTGTCCTGCCAGGTC
>Ga0265314_10001210_pt1 | contig 29637 bp, 18 predicted proteins | sample 4126metaG_FD_203106 | JGI IMG/M metagenome (GOLD analysis project Ga0265314, IMG submission 203106) | Rhizosphere microbial communities from Carex aquatilis grown in University of Washington, Seatle, WA, United States - 4-1-26 metaG | ecosystem: Host-associated > Plants > Roots > Rhizosphere >... | reverse complement strand
GAACGAGCGGGAGGATGACTATTCGAGTGTCGCCTACTGGTACCAAGTCGGAGAGCCCACCTTCAAAGCCCGCGCTCCCGAAGGCCGTGAACGCACTCTACCCAGCCTGGAACGAATCACCGCCTGGGGTCGGGATTTCTTATCCGCCACCAACCATGGCCCGGGCGAGGCGACCTCCCAACAGCTCGATCTCTACGAGGGCCCTCAAATGCTCTTCATGCCCAAGCGAATCGAAGATGCCTGGGTCGAAATCCCCTTCGACGTTCAGAAGAAAGAGCCCTTGCGCCTGCTGGTAAACCTCACTCATTCTTTTGATTTTGGTAAGTACCAGGTGTTTCTCAACGGCGTGAAGATCGGAGACGAGGTGGATCTCTACAGCGCCAAACTCACCAGCGAGGAATTCCACTTGCTGGACTTCTGGCCCGACCCTGGACATTACACGCTGCGTCTCCAGTGCGTCGGCAAGAACCCCACCTCTCAAGGACTCTACCTAGGTCTGGAGTCCGTCCGCCTCCGCGAACGCCGTCCGCGCGTGACCCAGTACGGCTACGACAAAGACAAAGATTGGCGTAAGAACCAGATTCTATACCGCTAAACCATCACTCGTAGCGCAAAGCCTGGATTGGGTTCAATCGTGCCGCTTTGAAGGCGGGGAATAATCCCGCGATGATGCCAACGAGGATGCTGAAGGCGACCGCCAATACCATGGCCCCGGCTGTGACCACAGGAGTGTTGGCGGTCGGCGCGATCAACGCCAGGACATCCACCAGGCCATAGGAGGCACCGATCCCGACCGCAGCGCCGAGGAGGGCGATGACCATGCTTTCCACCAGGATCTGCGTGAACACGGCCAGCCCCGTTGCTCCGACCGCCTTGCAGATCCCGATCTCCCTAATCCGTTCGTTGATGCTGGCCAGCATGATGTTCATGATGCCGATGCCCCCCACCAGCAGGCTGATCGCCGCGATGATCCCGCCGCTCATCCGGGCGTTGTGAATCTGGGTGTTGATGCTCTCAAGCTGGTTCTCCTGCGTCCTGAAGTTGAAGTCCTCGATCGCTCGATGGGTCATCATCAGAACGTTCCGGGCCTGCTGCAACGCCGGCTCCAGGCCTTCCAAACTCTCCACCTTGATGTCGATATCCGTCAGCCTGGGATCGGGCACGTTGTTCGCGCCCGACGCCGCGCGAAAGCGGAGCCAAGCCGTGTTCAGCGGCATGTAGATGGTGTAGTTCTTCCGCCAGAACGCCCATCCTCCGCGTCGACCCCATCCTTTCCGGCGTTCCGGTCCCACTTTCTTCTCGGCCGGCTTGCTCTTGGCCAACTCCCGTAACTTCGCATCCTCGCCGCTCTCGTAATGGGCGAACATCCCCACGATCGTGAACGGCTGGCCGTTGATGCTGATCAGCTCACCGATCGGCACGATCTCCTCACCCATTTCCTCAGGTGAGCCAAACAACTCATCTCGAATGCCAGTTCCGATGACGCATACGCTGTTGGCGTTTTCCTCGTCAATCTCGTTAAAAAATCGGCCGTGTTCCAAGGTGTGGAGATTCATCTCGATCACCGCCGGCCACACCCCGACGCATTCGGCGGGCACGACCGATTTCTGGGCGCGGGTGAGGATCACACTGTTCAATGCCATCTGGGGTGAGACCAAACGCAGCATTGGCGCGCTGCGGCGCAGCGCATCCACATCGTTCATGGTGCGCCCAAGCGCCTGGTCGGCCAAGTGCTCCTGCTCCGTGGGCACGGCTTGGTCTTCCACGGCCACCTTGTCGGCGCCACCCATGGCAATCATGGCTTCCTTCATCCCGTTCTCCATTCCCTTGATGATCGCAGCCATTGCCACCAGGCTGGCCACGCCCAGGATGATCCCCAGCATTGTGAGAATCGAACGGAACTTGTGCGACCACACTTCCTTCAGACCAACCGCGATGATGGTCAGGAGCGTCATGTTCCAGCGAAGTCCCGGGGCCAAGACGTCCCACTGCCGTTCGACATCGAGAAGCACCCTGCTTGAGAACTGAGTATCAAGAAATCCACGTTGAGCTTTCCGCTACTGCGCTCAGTCATAGCGAAGCGCCTGTATCGGATGGAGCCGTGAAGCCTTCACTGCCGGGAACAAACCCGCCAGCACTCCCACCAGGGCGCTGAACCCAAAGGCAATCGCCATGGCTCCGAACGTGATGATAGGCGCGTTGTCCGTGGGCGAAAACGACCGCAGCATTTGCACCAGGCCGAACGAAGTCGCCAATCCCACCAGCCCTCCCATCACTGCAATCACCACGCTTTCGACCAGGATCTGGACAAAGATGTCGAACGTCGTCGCCCCTACCGATTTCCGGATGCCGATCTCGCGCACGCGCTCGGAAATGCTGGCGAGCATGATGTTCATGATGCCGATCCCGCCCACCAACAGGCTAATGCCGGCGATCAAGCCGCCGCTCAAACGCGCGTTGTGCACGAAGGTTGCGATGTTCTCCGCCCAGTCCTCCTGGGTCCGGAAAGTGAAATCCTCGATGCCCTTGTGCGTGCTCATCAACACGTTGCGCGCTTGCTGCAGCGCCTCCGGCAGCAGGTCGATGCTCTGAACCCTCAACTCCAAACTGGTGAGCCTGGGATCCCCGGCCCCGGCCGGCGTGCTGGCACTGGCGCCTTGCCCGGCCGCCAGCGGTGTCCCTGTGCGAAATTTCATCCACATGGTATTCAGCGGCATAAACACAGTGGCGTTCTTCAGCCAGAAAACAAAGTTCCCGCGCCGGCCTCCCCAGCCCCGGCTGCGCCGCGGCCCCGTCTTCAGACCGGGTTGAGGGTTCAGTTTGGCCAGTTCGTGAAGCCGTCGATCGTTCTCACTTTCGTAGTGCTGGAACATGCCGATGATCGTGAAAGGCAGTCCGTTGATGTAGATCGTCTCCCCTAGCGGAATAATCTCTTCCCCGATCTCGTCGGGTGCGCCAAACAATTCATCGCGCGTGGCCGTGCCGATCACGCACACGCTGCGCGCCATTTCATCGTCGATCTCGTTGAACATGCGCCCGTGAGCGATGACGTGCTCGCTCATCTCCAACGCCACCGGCCAAACTCCGGAAACCGTAAAGGGCCGGAAGGTCTTGCCGTGGTAGGAGAGGGTCGCCCCGAACTGTCGCATCTCCGGTGAGATGCGAGTGATCAGCGGCGCGTTCTGCTGCAAGGCAGTGATATCGTTGGCAGTGATTCCCACCGCTTGGTCCGCCATGTTCTGTTGGTCGGCCGGCAGGTCCTGCTGCTCGACGCGAACCTTCTCCAACCCACCGATGGCAACCAACGCCTCCTTGGCCCCTTTCTCCATGCCTTTGACCAAAGCCGACATCGCCACCAGGCTCGACACGCCAAGAATGATGCCCAGCATGGTGAGCATGGAGCGGAACTTATGCGCCAGGATCTCCCGGAAACCCACTTCAACCGTGGTGCCCAGGTTCAGCGGCGCAGGACGAACAATTTCGGCGACAGCCGGTGACGAGACAAAACTCATCGGCGCTCCCGAGAAATGCACTTCAACGCCGCAATCACGCTACTATCCACCTTTGCCGCCCTCAGACCGCACTCGGTCCAACCCGGCTAGAGTCAAGTCGAGCTTCTCCGCGATCTTGCCGTCTCGAATCTCGATCCGCCGTGGCGTTACCGCGGCGATCTCGGGATCGTGCGTGACCAGCACGATCGTCCGGCCCTTCTGGCTCAACTGTCTGAACAGTGAAAGGATCGCTTCCCCGGTGTGGGAGTCCAGGTTTCCCGTCGGTTCGTCCGCGAACACGATCCTGGGGTCATTGACCAGGGCGCGGGCGATCGCAACGCGTTGCTGCTGGCCACCCGAGAGTTGGCTGGGACGATGCTTGCTGCGATTGCCCAGTTCCACCGATTCGAGGGCGGCCATCGCGCGCTGCCGGCGTTGACCGGCTCCGATGCCGCTATAGATCATCGGCAGTTCCACGTTCTGCAAGACGTTCAGTTTGGGCAGCAGGTTAAAGAACTGAAAAACGAACCCTATCTTGCGGTTGCGCATCGCCGCCAATTGCCGGGGCGAAGCGTCCTGGATCATCATGCCATCCAACTTGATCGTTCCGTGGCTGGGCGTGTCAAGGCACCCCAGAATGTGCATCAGGGTGGATTTGCCGCTTCCTGACGGCCCGATGATCGAAATAAACTCTCCCTCGTCGATGTCCAACGATACGTTGTCCAAGGCGCGAATCTCTTCGCCACCTAGGTGATAAATCTTGCTAACGTTGCGTAGTTCGACCAGGGGCATGGACGTTTCCTAGACTCGAGCCGGAGATTCTTGGAACCTCAGTGGGCCGCCGCGGCGCCGGAATTGGAGCCGCCCCCTGATTGAACTGGGACCGTAGCAGCCATCGCGGTCGCATTAGTCGGCGTTTTAGCCGCCGCGGTCTTGGAACCCAAGACCGGCGGCGAGCCGGTCGAGAGATTCAGCGGTCCGCGCCCTCCAGGAGCGAGCCCTGCCCGCAGGCCACCAGCATCCCCACCACCCGGTCGCAACCCAGCTAGCATCTTACCCTGCCGTTGCTTCTCCTCCTTGGGCAACTCCAGAGCCACCACCTCACCCGGCGACAGGCCTGCTTGCACTTCGGCATTGAAATAGTCAGAGACCCCCAACTGGATGACGCGTTTCTCGAAACCATCGCCCTTCTGGACGAACACATATCGCTCCAACTGCTGGGTTTCCTCGTTGCGTTCGGTAAAGACCGCCGCCAAGGGTACCGCCATCACATTCGCCGCCGATGCGACAGGAATCCGGACGTTCGCCGTCATTCCCGGACGCACTCGCGGATCCACGTTTTTCAGCAGGATCCTGGTGGCGAAACCCTTGATGTTATTCTTGATGGTGGCCTGAGGCGCGATGCGCTCGACCTGGCCAGTCAGCTTCAAACCCGAAACCGCCTCGATGGCAACCTCGACTTCCTGGTCCATTCTCAGGCGAGGCACATCGGCCTGGTTGACGTGGGCATTGATGACCATGGAGTTCAAATCGGCAATCGTTAGCACCTCAGTGCCGGCGTTGAATCCTCCCGAACCCGATACCGCTTGGCCCACTGAAACTGGCCGCGTCAACACGGTGCAGTTAAACGGAGCCATGATCTTGGTCAGGGTGATCTGATACTCGATTAGAGCAATCTCCTTTGATCGCTGCTCGACCGTGTTCCGCGCCAACTCGTAGGTCGTTCGCGTGTCGTCGTAGAGTTCCACCGAGATGAGCTTATTCTGGAAAAGCTGTTCGCTGCGGTGCATATCGCGCTCCGCTTTGACCAACTGGAGTTTCGTCGCCTCAATCTCGATCAGCTTGGTGGAGCGCTGGGTCTGAAGATCTTGGTCATCCAGCGTAAAAAGTGGATCCCCGGATTTTACCGTGTCCCCGATGTCCACCGGCATGCTCTTGATAATGCCGTTAACCTGCGGCCTCACCGAGACCTGTTCCGCAGGGCCAATTTCACCAGCAGCGTTAACGCCGAAGCTGATGTTGGTCTGGATGACCGGACTAGTTGTAGGCCGCCCAGGGTTCTGGGCTTGGGCCATTTTAGCCTGCCAAATCTGCCACTGCTGCCATCCGAAATAACCGGCTCCGACTAGGGCTGCCAAGACAATCCACTTTTTCATGTAAAACGTTGCAGGCTCGGCTCTTGCGCCACACGCTGAAGCGGCTTCTACCCGCCTGTGAAGACATCACACCCAGGCGAGCCAAGCAGAGCCCTGGTCATTTCAATGCACGGTACCGCTTCGCCTCCGACACCGGGTCTGCCCGGCGTCCTTCACGACGCACGATGACACGACCGCTAGCTATCGCGCTACCACTTCAGTTGTCCACTTAGACGCAGCGGGCTGGCCCTGAATTCAGTAGATTCTCGATCCAAATGGGGTGCCTTACATCAACGGAACTGTGCCGATAAAGTTCGGCACTTCAACCACCCCACCTCCCCTGGGCCGTTCTATCCGGGAGAGCCTGGAAAGTGCTTACTCCAGATGGTGCCTCGCCATCCTTCCCAGCCACAAACTAGCCAGATCAAACCGGTTGCAACGACTGAGGAACCGCTGCCTCTCAACCGAAGCGCTTGAGGAAATCCTGGTAAGCAAGCCGAACTCCGGTTTCCAAATTGACCTGTGGTTTCCAACCCAGATCGAAGAGCCGCGAACTGTCCAGTAACTTCCGAGGCGTGCCATCGGGCTTGGAACTATCCCAGGTGATCGCCCCATCAAAACCCACCACTCGGGATACTAACTCGGCCAATTCCTTGATCGTCACGTCGCTCCCATAGCCTACATTGATCATCTCCTCCGCGCTGTAGTGGCGCAGCAAGTGGACGCAGGCCCGTGCGAGGTCCTCGGAGTAAAGCAACTCTCGCCGGGGAGTGCCCGTTCCCCAACAGATCACTTCTCGAGCCCCCCTGCGTTTGGCCTCGTGAAATCGTCGAACCATGGCCGGCAGGACGTGTGACGATTGAGGATCGTAATTGTCGTTTGGCCCATACATGTTCGTTGGCATCGCGCTGATGAAATCACAGCCGTATTGGCGCCGGTAGGCCTGGCATAGCTTGATCCCGGCGATCTTCGCAATGGCATACCACTGATTGGTCGGCTCGAGCGGCCCGGTGAGCAGGTGGGACTCATTGAGCGGCTGAGGCGCGAGCTTGGGGTAGATACAGGAACTGCCTAGGAAAAGCAGCTTCCGGACCCCCCACTGATGCGCCTCGTGGATGAGGTTATTCTGGATCTGGAGATTCTCATAGAGGAATGGTGCCGGTTCATCGGAATTGGCTTTGATCCCCCCCACGCGAGCCGCCGCCATCACAACGATCTCTGGCTTCTCAGTCTTATAGAATTGCCGCACGGCAGTCTGTTCGAGCAGATCAAGTTCGCCACGCGTCTTGCCGATCAGATTCGTATAGCCCTGCGACGACAGCTCCCGCCAGATCGCGCTCCCCACCAAACCACGGTGGCCAGCTACATAGATTTTCGTAACCTTTTCCATACAATCAGATTGCTCTGCGGCCCGTTTATTGCCGCGATCCCCGGCGAACCGCCTCGCGAAGCCGCAGGCCACACGAACCGAATCTATTATGATCAGCGCGGTTTGGCTAGGACCCGGCGAGTTTGACCATGGTTCCGGTTTGACATAGAAAGCCCTGTTGCTAAGGTTGCCGATGCGGGCGAAAGGCAGCTACGAGCGGGCAGTATGTTACCGGGCCCCAGGTTAACCCGCGACTGGAATCGTGCCATGCAATGCCATACCCCGTCGGCTCGAGGGTTCACACTCATCGAAATTCTGATAGTGGTGGCCATCATTGGACTTCTGGTGGCCCTTGCGGTCCCGAATTTTCTCCGAATGCGGACCACCGCCCAGACCCGGGCATGTCTTACCAACCTGCAGCACATTGATTCTGCCAAGCAGGTATGGGGACTGGAGGCAGGCAAGAATAGCGGGGATACTGCGAGCGAGGCGGATCTCGTGCCAACCTACATCAAAAAGACCCCATTCTGCCCTGCAGGTGGCACCTACGATTATAAACCCATTGGGGAGATGCCCACCTGCACCTTTGCCGGCCATACACTTTAGCGCCTAGTCGACGGTCTGCCGATGTGCCAGCCAAGGCATTCACTTTCACCGGCCTGACCCTCCGCAGCGGCTCAAGCAACTCTGGTCCATAGCGTTCAAGGGACAGATATTCAACCTAGTGTCCGAGGCAACAAAGCCTCTCCCCCCCTGTCAGGTTGGATGGAAACCTGGAAGAGTTATGGATTTCCGAGCTTTACCCGCGAGCTTCTTGAGCTAAACTGCGCGCATGGTTCCGCTCGAAGCCAGCCGTCTGTTCGCCGATCTTTCACCAGCAGAGATGCTCTCCCTAAAGGACTTGGCGCAGGTCCGCCCCTACCCATCGGGCGAAACCGTCTTTAAAGAGGGCGACCAAGGGGATGGCATATATTTCGTCATTAGCGGCCAGATCCAGATCTCCGCGCTGGTCAGCAACGCTGAGCGGCGGGTTCTTGCCCATATTCAACCAGGAGATTTTTTTGGCGAGATGGCGGTACTGGACAACGAACCGCGTTCTGCAACCGCTTCCGCAACCGAGGATTCCCAGCTCTATTTCATTCCGCGCAACGACATGCTGGCGATGCTCAGCCGTTCGCCCAAGCTGGCGGTCAACTTGGTGCGCGAGTTTAGCCTGCGCATGCGCGACTTCAACCGCCGATACATTCAGGAAGTCCTCCAGGCAGAGCGGCTGACGTTAGTTGGCCGGTTTGCTCGCTCGATCGTCCACGATTTTAAGAATCCCCTGGCGGTCATCGGCATTTCCGCTGAGATGGCAGCTATGGAGATGGCCACCGCAGCCATGCGCCAATCCGCCAAGAACCGCATCCGCAAGCAGGTGGACCGGCTCAGCAACATGATCAACGAATTGCTCGAGTTCACCCGGGGTTCCCAACCCTCCGGGGTGCTGGCGGAAACCAATTATGCCACGTACCTGGCCCAGTTGCTCGATGAGATTCGGGCCGAGGTGTCGGTCAAGAACGTCACCATCGTCTGCGAAAACGAGCCTCCAGAGGTGATTCTACTGCTGGACCCAGGCCGCCTCACTCATGTCTTTTTCAACCTCGTCCATAACGCGGTTGACGCCATGATGCCCGATGGAGGCAAGATCACGATGCGCTTTCAGCTCCGCGAGCATGACCTGCTCACCGAGATCGAGGACTCGGGCAGAGGGATAGCCCCCGAGATCGCTCCCCGGCTCTTCGAGGCCTTTGCTACTTACGGCAAAGCCCAGGGCACAGGCCTTGGACTGTCGATCTGCAAGAAGATCGTCAACGACCACGGCGGCCAGATCCATGCCCGCTCCGAGCCCGGTCGCGGCGCGATCTTTGGTTTTACGATCCCGGTCCGTTGACCGGCTCGGCGAGCCCACGCCCCTGGTTCAGCCAACGCCTAGAGCAGCAGTTTCTCAATTTGCTCGTAGGTTTCCACCACGTGCGTTGCCTGGCGCAGGCGGGCGCGGGGAAGCGTATTGGTGATCGCGATGACCTCCATCCCTGCTGCCAAAGCGCCCTCAACTCCAGCCGCCGCGTCCTCGATGACACAGCATCGGTTCGCGGGGACCCCCAGCAGTTCGGCCGCTCGCAAGAATACGTCCGGGGCGGGCTTGCCCCGAGGGACGTCCGCCACACTCACCACCGCGGAGAAATAGAGCCGGAGTTGGCGCATGGCGAGCACCCGGTCAATCACCGGGTGCATCGATCCCGAAGCAACCGCCAGTTTGTAGTGCGGCGCCAGGCGCTTGAGCAGCCCAGGAAACGCTTCAAAGATCGGCTGGTCCCGCTCCAGGATCTCAAGGAATCTCCCCTGTTTCCAAGCCGCCAGCTCCTCGAGCGATTGGCTGGGGGTGTGGCGGGCGATGAAATCCAGCCACAGGGCCCGGTCCGAACGACCGTAATACTCTGTAAAATCCATGCCATGGCGATCGCCCAAACCCATTTCCTGAAAAATCTCCCGGAACGCCTGCTCGTGGCGAGGTTCGCTGTCCACGATCACGCCGTCCATGTCGAAGATGATCGCGGCAAACCGCGGCTTGCCTTTCCCCTCGGCGGCACCCCGCAGAGAGGTGGTTGATTGGTTCTGCTCAGACGCGTTCATCGTGACGGTCGAATCGGGGAGTCCGCAGGCCTTTCGACCAAGTGCAACAGATTGCCCTCTGCATCGGCGAAGAAGAGGACCCGTCCACCGCCCCCAGCGGGCCGCACTGGCTCTCCAAAAACGACCCCTCTGGCGGCCAGGGCATTGCGGGCGCTTTCGAGGGAATCGACTCGGAGGGCCAAGTGCCGCCATCCGGCCAGCCGATTGTTGCTGGTCTCGGCGATGCCTTTTTCGGCGGCATAAAGCTCGATCATCAGCCCTCCTGGCAGTTCCACCAGGAAGGCCGGTGGCACCTCGTTGTTCTGATACACCACACGGCCATCAAGCCGGGAGACGTACCAATCCTTGAGGGTGACCGGGTCCCGGGCTGCCACCCCCAGATGCTCAACTTGATACTTCATGCTCAAAGGGAGGTTTTCGCCAGCGCGAGGACCCGCTTGAACTCATCGGGCGTCACGGGCATTACCGAAAGCCGCGATTGGCGCACCAGAAGCATACGGCCGAGTAACTCGTCCTTGCGGATAGCTTCCAAGCTGACCGGCTGGGCCAAGGCTTTGACCGGCGCCAGGTCCACGGCTGACCAATCTCCTTCTTCGGCTGTCGGATCCGGGTAGCTTTCTTTGGTGATCTTGGCCAGACCGACAATCTGCTTTTCGCTGACACTATGGTAATAAAGCACCAAATCGCCCTTAGCCATCGAGCGGAGGTGAAGGCGGGCTGGAAAACTGCGAACGCCGGTCCAAGCCGTGCCGCCATCCAGCACCAGCTTCGCATACGAGTAAGCCTCCGGTTCCTGTTTCACCAGCCAGTAGTTTTTCGCCATAAATTGGCCTTTCGTCTTAAATCTAGAAACGGCGCGCCAGTTGGGAGGGCAACCTGCACCACCATTCCGCGCAATCGCGCCCTGACGCGCACCCTTGTCTATCGTAGCAGCGAAGGCTCGTCCAGCGGAGATGATATCCGCCAACGAGGTGGCTTCGCTCCCGGGCCGGCTGGCCTTGGATATCGCTTCTATCTTTCAGCGTTGGCCGAGGGCACTCGCTTCGAGTAGGCTCAATTCATGCCCTTCCTTGATAACCCTGAATGCAGGCCGCAGGCTAACCGTCCATGAGCCGACCCCAAGCCTTTATGCAGAAACTCACACCTCCAGGTTTGGCTGGGACAAATGGTTTGTCCCGCCGTCGCTTTCTTCAGCGCACCGGTTTATCCGGTGCCCTGCTGGCAGCTCCGACGCTCATTCCGATCACGGCACTCGGCCAGGGTGGCCAAATCCCACCCAGCGAGCGCATCAATATGGGGTTCATCGGTTTGGGAGGCCAAGGCACAGGCCATTTGCTGGGCGGCGCCTGGACCTATGTGCCGGGCGGCTATGTTGCTCGCAAAGAGGTCCAAGTGCTGGCCGTATGCGACGTCCGCAAGGAACGCCGCGAAAGCGCTCAGCAGCGATGCAACCAGATGTACGCCCAGCGCTACGATCAACCAGCCTACAATGGCGTTCAGGCTTACAACGATTTCCGCGAAGTACTGGCGAGGCCGGACATCGACGCCGTCCTCATCGCCGTGCCTTATCACTGGGCGTCGCAGTTGGCTACTCGGGCCGCTCGGGCCGGCAAGGACGTTTATTGCGAGAAACCCATCGCCATCACTGTCCGTGAAGGGCAGAACTTGATCGAGACATGCAATCGGTTTGGCCGTGTTTATCAGGCGGGCACCCAGCAGCGGTCCGAATATGGTGGCAAATTCCGGATTGCCTGCGAATGGATTCGCAACGGCCGGATTGGTCAGCTCAAAGAGGTTTACAGCTATCGATCGCCTGGGGCCTTCTACCCGGTGGTTTGGACGTCCGACCAATCACTACCGGTCCCGGAGGGCCTGGACTGGGATCTGTGGCTCGGACCTTTGCCCTGGCGTCCTTATCATGGGGAATTGGGACACGCCCTCTCGGGCTGCTTCATCGGCGACGTCAACTGGGCTCCGCACCACTACGACATCATCCTTTGGACCGTGAATCCTGACCCAACCGCCCCCGTGGAGGTGGAGTACATGCCCGACGGGACTGTCGATTATCATTATGCGAACGGTGTGGTGGTTCACTCCAAGGAATACCCAGGGGAGGGCGTCGGCCCTGACGGTGGCGCCTGTTTTGTGGGCACCAAGGGGCGCATCGCCGTTGACCGTGGGAACATTGTGTCTTACCCAGCCAGTATTCTCAAGGAACCGCTCCATCCGGACGACACCCGCGTTTACCCTTCGAATAGTCACTCGGGGAACTTCCTCGAGTGCATCAAAACCAGGCGGCGGACCATTTGCGATCCGGAAGTTGCCGTTCGCACGATCAATTCGATCCTGATAGGCGGGATCTGCCTAGCGCTCCGGCGGGCGGTGAAATGGGATCCGGTAAAGCATGAGTTTCCCGGGGACGCGGAGGCGAATCGGCTGCTTTCCTATACACCGCGGCCTCCGTGGCGGCTGTGAGCGCCGACGCCATTGTTTCAACAACGCTACGTAATCACATGAAGACGCTTTACCTGTTCCTTTTGGCCAGCTTGATCGCTTTCCTCCCCATGAGTGCCGGGGCTGAAACCGAGGCGCAATTGATTGGAATCCTCAAGTCCACGGCTGCGATCCCCGAGAAATGCGCGGCTTGTCAGAAACTTCGGGTCATAGGTACCGCCAATGCCGTTTCCGCCCTGGCCGAGTTGTTAGGTCAGGAAAGGACCTCCCATGCCGCTCGGTACGCCCTGGAAGCCATGCCTTATCCTGAGGCTGGAGAGGCTTTGAGAGCGGCGCTCGGGACAACCTCAGGCTTGAACAAAGCGGGGATCATCGACTCGCTCGGCTGGCGCGGCGAACCCGTAAATGTCCCGCTGCTCATACCGTTGTTGACTGACTCAGATCCCGTGATTTCCGCAGCCGCAGCCACCGCGCTGGGCCGGCTTGGTCGGCAGGATGGGGTTGCTGCCCTACTGGCTATCCGCGATACGGCTCCGCCGGTCGTCAAACCGGTCGTCTTTGAAGCACTGTTGCGTGCCGCCGACAAACTGGTCGGCCAGGATAATCCCACGGCGGTCGCTATCTACCGTGGGCTGTTCGACCCGAAGTTCCCTCAGGAGATTCGCGTAGCCGCATGGCAAGGATTGGTCCGTTCGGATGCGGATCGACGGGCCCGTCTTTTGAGCGATGCCTTAACCGGCGCCGATCGGCCGCTGCAGGTGGTTGCACTGAGGTTGCTCCGCGAGATCAACGACGCCAATGCCTTGAAGATCTGTCTCAAGAGATGGGACTCCCTGCCTCCAGATTCGCAGTTGGCGGTGTTGGACGCGCATCTCAAACTCGGCTCGCCGGCTCTGCCAACCCTCCGCGCCGCCAGCAAAAGTCCGCAAGTGGCTCTCCGAATCGCCGCATGGCGGGGCTTTGCTGATTTGAACGATCGGGGAAGCATCCCCGCTCTGGCCAACGCAGCGGTCACAAGCGATCCGGCCGAGCGTGATGCCGCGCGAGAGGCTCTTACTCGCCTGCACGGGCCGGGGATCAGCGAAGCCCTTGCGGCTCAGATCAAGAGCGCCGAACCGGCAACGAAAGCGGTACTGCTTCGGGTACTGGGCGAACGTGGTGACAACGACGCAACAGCCGTGTTGCTGGCGTCCGCGTCGGCTGGTCCCGAGCCGGTGCAATTAGCGGCTCTCGAGTCGCTCGGAAAGCTTGCGGTGCCGGACACGCTGGCGCCGCTTCTGGTTCTGGCATCCAAACCGAATTCCGAGAGCGCGCAGGCGCCGTTGTTGAAGGCGCTGTTCGCCGTCTGCCAAGCAAGCCCCGATAAAGACCAAGCCTCGCGACGCGTGATTGATGCGCTGGGCGGATTCTCGCCGGCCGCGCGGCGACAAACCCTGCCTCTTTTGGCGGACTTGGGCACGCCCGCTGCCTTGGACGCCGCCCAAGCGGCCACGCGGGACCAAGACCGCGAGGTCATGAAAGCAGCCGTGAGCGTCCTCGGGCAATGGCCGAATGCCGCGCCAGCTTCGGGGCTGCTGGAGTTGGCCCGCACGAGCGATGATCCAACCGTCCACGCCCTTGCCTTGCGAGGTTGCATCGACGTTCTCGGCCAGGAGCCAGACCAATCCAAACGCTTGTCGCTGCTCCAACAGGCAATGGGCACTGCCAAACGCAACGATGAGAAGAAACAGGCCCTCAGCCAAATGGGCCAGATCCCCAGCGTCGCGGCGTTAGCGGCCATCACCCCTGCCCTCTCAGATCCCGCCCTTGCGAACGAAGCTGGCCTGGCCGCGGTCAACGTCGCCGAAAAAATCGCGACCACCGAGCCCGCGCTTGCCAAAGAAGCGGCCGCCAAAGTGCTTGCCTCCTCGAACAACGGAGACGCGCTGAAGCGTGCCCGCGCACTCGTCGGCAAATCAGAACAACCCGGTCCGTTCCTCCGGGATTGGCTCGTTTCCGGGCCGTATCGCCAGGCCAATGTGACAGGCGCAACGGCCCTCTTTGACATTCCTTTCGGGCCGGAAAAGCCGGGCGAAGATGTCAAATGGCAGGGGGCGCCTAGCGCCGACATGATCGACCTCTCTGGGCTCTACCCGGGCCAGGACAACTGTGTTGCCTATCTCAAGACCCAGATCGACGTTCCCGAAGAACGGACTGCCGAGCTCTTGATCGGCAGCGATGACGGAGCCAAAGCCTGGCTCAACGGCGCGGTCGTGCTCAGCAGCAACGTCGATCGTGGGCTCGTGGTGGATCAGGACATGGCCAAGATCAAACTCAACAAGGGCCGCAACGAACTCTTGCTCAAAGTGACCCAAGGTGGAGGCGGCTGGGCGGTTTGCGCCAGGATTGTCGGAGTTGATGGCAAACCACTGCCGAGCGCGCGCCCTTGAGATGGCGAGGGCGATTCTAGACGGATTGAGGATTGGCTGCACTGAACCTCGGGCTCTCACCCAATCGAACGGAAAACGATATCCTCGCCCTATGGACCAGACCCGTGAGGTCCGACCAAGGCCCGGCTCAGCGATCACCCCGCGCAGGTTTTACCGCGCGACGATTGGGCCGTGAGAACAGAAATCGCGCGGTGGAGTCGCTGGGTACTTTAGCCTTGGGGCAACGGGGTGGGCCAGAACTGGCCCGAGCGGGCGAGTCAGGACTTGCTTATCGTATCCACGCCCCCCTCGGGCGCAGAGGCGGAATTAAATAGCCGGGAAGAGCAGATCCTGTTAACTCTAGGATAGACCTGTGACAGATCGCCGCAACCCGACTCCGGTGGCAGCGCGCACATTATCCTGGCGTGAAACCATCAGTTACGGCGTTGCCGATATGGGGTTCAATTTCTATTGGGCCAATATCGCCACCTTCCTGATGATCTTTTACACGGATGTGTTTGGGATCTTACCCGCGGCCGCCGGGTCCATGTTGTTCGCGATCAAGATCGTCAACGCGTTCACCGACCCCGTGATCGGCGCACTGGCGGATCGCACCACCACTCGCTTCGGTAAGTTTCGTCCCTATCTGGTTTGGATGTCCCTTCCGCTGGCATGCGCGGGCGTACTCACGTACACCACCCCGAGCCTCGGCGCTAGCGGGAAGCTCCTTTGGGCTTATGCGACTTATCTGCTGATGATGGTGTGTTACACCGGGGTCAACATCCCCTACAACGCGCTCTCGGGAGTGATGTCGGGCGATCCTCAGGAGCGCACGACCCTCAACGGCTTGCGTTTCATTTTTGCGTTTGGGGGCGGCACCCTGGTGACCGCGGCGACGCCGTACCTCGTCAAGTGGCTGGGAGCCGGCAATGAGCGGCTCGGGTGGCAGCTGACGATGGTGGTCTGGGGCGTGGCCGCCACGTCTTTGTTCACGTTAACGTTTTTCAATACGCGCGAACGCATCGCCCCTTTGTCGGCGCAGAAAACGAATGTTGCCCAGGACGTGAGGGACCTTACCCGGAACGGCCCCTGGGTGGTGCTGTTTTTTCTGGCACTGATCATCATGATGACGATCACGCTGCGAACCGCGACGGCCGCCTACTATTTTAAATATTACGTGGTGCGCCCGGATTTGATGGCGGCCTTCGTGCCCGCCTACATGATCGCCGCCGCGGCGGGGGCGTCGCTCACACCGGTCATGACACGCTTCGTGGACAAGAAGCGATTGATGATCATCCTGATGAGCGCCACGGGCGTCCTCTCGAGCGCTTTTTTCTTTATTCCCAAAGATCAGGTCTGGTTGATGTTCACGCTGCAGGTCCTCCTCGGCTTGGTGCTCGGTCCAAAATCGCCTCTGGCTTTTTCCATGTATGCCGACACTGCCGACTATAACGAATGGCGCACCGGACGCCGCGCTACGGCTCTGACCTTCGCCGCGGCGACGTTCTCCCAGAAGCTCGGCACGGCGCTGGCAGCGGTGGTCATGGGCTGGGTTTTCACGGCCTTGGGCTACGTTGCCAACACCACCCAGACCTCCCAGTCCAAGACCGGCATCCTCATGCTTATGTCTTTCATTCCCGCGGTCTTTGCCTTCTTGGCGGTGGCGGTCATGACCTTTTATAAATTGGACAACCGAACGCTGGCGCAGATCCAAACCGAGCTCTCCGCACGCAAAAATTCCTAAGCAACCACGGGAGCCGCGTCACCGCGGGCCGAGCTCCCTCAGCCAGAGCAATCCATGTTGCAACCTACGCAAAACGGCGAGCGCTACGAGCTCGACAACCCCATCGATCTGCCACGCGCGGCGGGTTTCCTCTGGAACCCGCGAATGATGATCCAGGTTACCTGCCGCGGTTACGCCGTTGCGCAGTTCATGCAGCCTGAGCCGGCGAAGTACGCCCACGCCCCCAACCTCGAAGCCCGGACCTTCATGCAGCCGGAGCAGCAATACTATGCCCATCACCCGGGGCGTTTCTTCTACGTGAAGGATGAGGAAACGGGCTCTCTCTTTTCCGCGCCTTATGAGCCCGTGCGCGCAGCCCTGGATCGCTATATTTTCTCGGTGGGCAAGAGCGACATCCGGTGGATTGTCGAGAGGGACGGGATCGCACTCCACATCTCACTGTGCCTCTCTGCCCACGATGTAGTCGAGCTCTGGAGCTTGCAGGTCCAGAACCACTCGAAGCGGGCGCGGAAGATCAGTCTATATCCCTATTTTCCGATCGGCTACATGAGTTGGATGAACCAATCGGGCCAATATCGCCCGGATCTAGGGGGCATCATCGGCCAGTGTGTGACCCCATATCAGCGCGTGGCCGACTACTTCAAGAATCGACATTTTAAAGACAAAACCTTCTTCCTGACGGATCAGACACCGGTGGCCTGGGAGGCCAATCAGGCCGTCTTCGAAGGTGAAGGTGGGTTGCACCATCCAAGCGGCGTCCAACAGGTGGAGCTCGCTAAAGGCGATGCCCTCTACGAGACCCCAGCCGCCATCCTGCAATTCCGGGTTCATCTGGCCGCCGGGCAAAGAGAGAACTACCGCTTTATCTTCGGCCCTGCGTTTGACGATGCGGAGATCATCGCCCTGCGAAACCGACACCTTAGCACTGAAGCCTTCACTCGCGCCGCCAGCGATTACGCGGGCTACGTTGCTCAGGGCAAAGGGTGTCTAGAAATCGAAACTCCCGACTGCGAGCTCGATCACTTCGTTAATCACTGGCTACCCCGCCAGGTCTTTTACCACGGCGATGTCAACCGGCTGACCACCGATCCGCAAACTCGCAACTACCTCCAGGACAATATGGGCATGAGCTACCTCAAACCCCAGGTCGCTCGCAGGGCCTTCTTGCACGCTTTGAGCCAGCAGGATCCAAGCGGCGCGATGCCCGATGGCATTCTTCTGATCGAGGGCGCCGAGTTGAAGTACATTAACCAGGTGCCCCACACTGACCATTGCGTATGGTTGCCGGTTTGCCTCCGGGCCTACTTGGATGAGACCAACGACTACGCGATTCTGCAGGAACAGGTCACCGATCGTGACGGCGAACGACTCACCGTATTCGAACGCATTCACAGGGCTATGCGATGGTTGCTCAAGGCGCGAGACGAGCGCGGGCTGAGCTATATCGCACAGGGCGACTGGTGCGACCCCATGAACATGGTGGGCTACAAAGGCAAGGGGGTATCGGGCTGGCTGTCCGTGGCCACAGCCTATGCGCTGAACCTTTGGGCCGATGTTTGTGCCGGCGAGAACGCCAGCGCGCCCACGGCAGAGTTCAGGGCCGGCGCGGACGCCATTAATCGGGCGGTTAACTCTCATCTCTGGGATGGGCAATGGTTTGGCCGCGGCATAACTGACGACGGCACCGTCTTTGGGACCCGCGGCGACAAAGAGGGCCGCATCTTCCTGAATCCGCAGAGCTGGGCAATTCTGAGCGGCGCCGCCAACGAAGCGCAGCGCAAGCTCATGCTCCAAGCCATCGAGGAGCAATTGGAAACCCCCTACGGCGTCATGATCCTCGCCCCGAGCTTCACCGCAATGCGCGACGACATCGGACGTGTCACCCAAAAATTCCCGGGCTCCGCCGAGAACGGGTCTGTGTATAACCACGCTAGCGCATTTTACATTTACAGCCTTTACAGTATTGGAGAGCAAGACAAGGCGTTTCGAATCCTGCGTCAGCTCCTTCCCGGACCGGACCCCGCCGACTACAAACAACGAGGCCAATTGCCGGTGTTCATTCCTAACTACTATCGCGGCGCCTATCACCAACACCCGCGCACAGCAGGCCGCTCGAGCCAGTTGTTTAACACAGGCACGGTGTCCTGGATGTATCGCTGCCTGGTGGAGGGGCTCTTCGGCGTCAAAGGCGACAAGCAAGGATTGGCGATTCGCCCGCAACTTCCCAGCCACTGGAACCAAGCCAAGGTCGTCCGCGAGTTTCGAGGTGCTACGTTCAAGATCCTGATGCGCCGCGAAGCAAGCGCCGCCAATACCTCGGTGGTCGTCGATGGCTGCACGCTACCTACCAACAGAATCACTCAGTTCGAAGCCGGCAGGACCTACCAGGTGGACGTAACGATCCCAGCCCGCTAAGACTGCGATTTCGGCGCTCTCCAGCTGACCCGCGCTCGTTGGTCCAGGACGCTCTACGGCCGAGCCGCCCTCGACTCGACGGTGGAAAGCGTAATGGTTCGTGGTGGCTGCCACGCCTCCTCGTGTTTATCCACGATCATCACCCTGGGCAGGCATTCGACCTCGTGTCCGAAGAGGTCGAGCGTGACGGTTCCAGGGAGAAACGTTGTGTCCATGAATATGACCCTCCCGAAAGGGAGGTTTGTCCGGGTCGGCTGATCGAACCGAATCGTCTCTGGGAGACGTGCGGTAAGATTGGTCCCCGCGAACGTCAGTTTGAAATTACCGATTTTTAACCGCGGGTGTGCGACCTCTAAATAGGGAGCTCCCCCGTTCTCGACTCCGAAGGTGAGTTCCCACGGGCCCCGATGCGAGCGATAGTGCTCCAGGCCATAGAAAAACCCCATGTAGGCGGCCAGCGAAAGGACAAATACCGCAGCGAGGTGTTTGAGGATTCCGTCCGGCTTCATTCTCGGGCCACCTGAGCCGGTGCCGCCAGGAGCGAGGATTCCGAGCCGTCGGTAGCAGCGAGAGCTCCAGTGCAACTGCTGCCGGTGCCAGCCGTACACGCCAGGCAATGATTGCCAGTGCGGATTGGAAAGGAGTCCAACCTCTCCGGCGTGATGTCCCACAAATGGATAGGCGCGCCTCTCCCGATCTGCATCCCCAGCATCTGATTGAAGTCGCAGTCAAAGACCTGGCCCAAATAATCCACGCTCAGCGTGTTGCGGCACATCAGCCCTTCGATGGTGTCCGGGTTGAAGCTTCCGGCTAGCAACTCCATGTACTCGTCCCACCGGCCTTGTTTGCGCAGGTCCTCGGCAAAGCGCGCGATCGGTTGGTTGGTCAAGGTGAAGAGCCGGTTGAAAACGACGCCGAAATCGCGTAGCAGGCTCTCCTTGTAGTCCGCCTCCAAGGCCGCCTGCGGCCCCGGGAGTTTGGCCCCGAGAGGGTTGTAGACCAGATGCAGCGGGAGGCGAGTCCCATAGCCAACCCGATTGAGCTTGCGCAGCGCCGAAATGCTTCTTTCAAACACTCCCTGGCCGCGCTGTTTGTTGACGTTTTCCGGCGAATAGCACGGTAACGAAGCCACCACTTCCACCTCGTGCAATGCCAGATAGTCGGGTAAGTCCTCATATCCGGGCTCCTCGATGATCGTGAGGTTGCAGCGGTCCATAACCCGAGCACCGGCAGTTCTCGCCGACTCGACCAGGAAGCGAAAACAACCGCTTAGCTCCGGCGCCCCCCCAGTAATATCCACCACTTCTGGCCGAAATGCCGCGATCCACTCAGCGACTCGCCGAGCGACCTCCGGGCCGATCATCTCGGTTCGCCACGGTCCCGCATCCACATGGCAGTGGCGGCATGCCTGGTTGCACTTCCGACCCACATTGATTTGAAGCGTCTGCAGCCGGGTTCGCCGCAAGGCTAAGCCGTGTTCAGATAATTTGAGGTCAAAGCGATTCAAGCGATATCAATGCGGTCAGACTCTTGCCGAATCCCGCAGCGCGGCTGACGATACACGATCCGGTCTCGCCCGGGAGCAAATTCTCCACCTCTTCAGCGGCGGCTTGCGATTCGGGCGTCAATGCCGGGCGGCTCGGCGGTCAGGGAGCCGGTTTTTCCAAAAGGTGATCCTGCCCGTGCGCTCGAACGGCAGGGGTGGGAAAAGATTGAATGCGCAGGTCACGATGTCAGGTTTCCCATCCAGATCAACGTCAGCCACATCGGCCGAGATCAGGTTAATGGGCGAGCGGGCGATGCCATGCGGGGTAAAATGCTGCTGCCCGTCGTTCTCCAACCAGATAATGCTCGCCCGGTTCGGGTCCAACCAATCGTTAAACACACTCGTGACGACTATATCTAGGTAACCGTCCCGGTCCAGATCGGCAGCGACGGCGGAGTAGGCTCCGTAGAAACGCATGATGTCGTGCCACACGAATCGCAGGTTCCCTTTGTTCTCCAGCCATTGCACTCCGTGATAGGGCCGAGGGACCATAGTCGGCAAATCCATGTTATCCCCGTTGGTGTAGAGGATGTCCAAATCGCCGTCGCGATCCAGATCGACCAACTGGATGCCCGATGAACCGAACGACGGCGTCGCGGCTTTGAACAATACGTGTTCTTGGAATCGTCCATTGCCGTCATTGATGAAGGCGGAGACTTGTTCGTGCTCCTGGGCGAACAGCGCAACAAAGTCCAGCCGCCCGTCCGCATTCAGATCTGCGGTGGGCACGTGGATCGCTCCCGCGCGTTTGACAATCAGGTGATACTCATAATTGCCGTTGCCTCGATTTTCCAGCCAGCCAACTTCCCCTTGATTGATGAATCCAAATGCCCCGACGACAAAATCGATGTCGCCGTCGCCGTCAAAATCTCCAGGTTCGACATCCGCGACCCGGGGAATGTCGCGCAGAATTGTCCTGGGGGTGAAGTGCTGATTCCCGTCATTGACCAGCACAACGACGCTGCCCACAAGCTCGTCTGTAGGGGCAAGAACTCGCTGGCAAGCCACCACGATATCCCACGATCCAGAGCGCGAGCCAGGTATGAGCTGCGTGTGAGTAGGGTAAGGAAGCGCTGCGAGCGGTTCCTCTCGCCATTCCGGGCCAACCCGGTGGATCCATGTCACCTTTGACTGGCCGGTGTCGCTCACCAAAACATCCGGCAGGCCGTCGCGATCGAGATCCACAATCTGCACATGGCCAACGACGGGCAGACGGTGGCGGTCGGGGCCCTTCGGATTCCCCAAAACGAAAGGTTCGAAACTCGTGGACGAGGGAGTAGGCGCAGGATCAGGTGCGAGATGGGGAAGGAGCACCGGGCTGAAAGTCAGGTAGAAATGCAACACGTCCTGCCGCTCTTCCGGAGTCAGAATGGGAATCTTCCTGAGGGTCATCAACTGCTCCATCCTCCAGAGAACTTCCTGCCAGCTTTGTTGGCGCAGCAAGATAGGGTCGGGTACGACGTGGCATAGGCCGCACCTGGCTGCCAGCGGGATGGCCTCCGCCCACTCGTCACGACTCAGGCTCGCGCGGTCAATCAGTTCGCTCCAGACCTTGGGCGAGAGGCCCTCGTTGTCTACGTGGCAGTCCTGACACTTTGTCCGGCCGGGTTTGGGCTTGCCTTCGACTGCGTCAAGATATGATTGCCTGAAAGCCGCCTCGGACGAAAGGCGCTGCGCAGGTGAGGTGCGATTCAAAAACCACCAAGTAACGGCCACTCCCACGACAACGGCGAGGGCCCACACGGTCGGTTTCGGCCGATAAGACATTGGTCCCTCCAATTCTCGGAGGATTGAGCGCGCGGGTCAAGGGATTGGCAAAGGGGGGCAGGCGTGCGCGGGTTCATGCTGACTCGGGGCATATCGCCTTGGAATATCGTGAGTTGGACAAGTCGAGCCGTGAACCATCGGCGGACGAATGGGTCCTTTGTCTCCTCAACCGAGTCACCGAAATGTTGCCTTTCCGACTTCTGCTTGGAATGAGAACTGCTTACAAGTTTGAGCTCAATGTCTCATCGACCTATGCCGACCAATAGAAATCGTTGCGTTCCAGGCAGCCATTCCCTTTTGCCTTGGTTCCGCTCTGCTTCCCCGACTACCCTCGCCGCTGTAGCCGTTGGCCCCGCGCTCCTGATTGCCGCTGCCATAGTTGTGCCAACCAACCTCTCAGCCCAGGTAACTGTCTGGACACAACATTATGACAACGCCCGCACCGGCCAGAATACCAATGAAGTCGTCCTCACTCCGGGAACGGTAAACGCCAGCACTTTTGGCCGACTTTTCAGCATTCCAGTGGATGGTTATGTGTATGCCCAACCCCTCTACGTGCCCAACGTCTCGATCGAGGGTAAGGGGGTGCACAACGTGTTCTACGTGGCCACAGAACACGACAGCGTTTATGCCTTCGACGCCGATAGTACGGCAGGGACCAACGCCGCCCCGCTGTGGAAGGTGAGTTTCATCAATCCCGCCGCAGGAATTACCACGGTGCCCAACAGCGACGTCAATACCGGTGACATTGTTCCGGAAATTGGCATCACGAGCACCCCAGTAATTGATACGAACTCGGCAACGATCTATGTGGAGGCCAAGACCAAGGAAAAAGGGGTCTGGCGCCAGCGGTTACACGCACTGGACTTGACTAGTGGCGCGGAACGGCCGGGCAGCCCGACCCTGATCCAGGCGACCGTCCCTGGTACCGGGGATGGCAGCAGCGGCGGCCAGGTTCCCTTCAATGCCCTTCGCCAGATGAACCGACCGGGGCTGCTCTTGCTCAACGGAGTTGTTTACATCGCCTTCGCCTCGCACGGGGACAATGGCCCATACCACGGTTGGTTGTTGGGCTATGACGCCCAGAGCCTCAACCAAGTTGGAGTTTATAATTCGAATCCTAACGGTGGTTTGGGAGGGATCTGGCAGGGCGGAACCGGGCCGGCTGCCGATTCCAGCGGGAACATCTACGTTGAAACAGGCAACGGAACCTTCGCCACCAACTATACCAACCCCAACAGCTTGAGCTTGGGCAACAGTTTCATCAAAGTCTCCTCCACCAACACCTCCTCGACGAACCTGTTGCGGATGGCCGATTACTTTACCGCCTTCAATCAGGCCAGCTTGAACTCTGGGGACGTGGACCTGGGCTCGGGAGGCGATGTGGTTTTGCCCGATTCAGTGGGCAGCGCCGCTCACCCGCACTTGTTGATCGGCTCAGGCAAGGAAGGCCGGATCTACCTCTTGGACCGGGACAAGATGGGCCACTATGTCAACACGGGCGCGGCACAAACCACCGACCCCCAGATCGTGCAGGAAACCGATCCGGGAACGATCAATGGCTCCATGGGTGCCCCTGCGTTCTTCAACAACACCATTTACTACCTCGGGTGTTACGGGGACCATCTGAAAGCGTTTCGAATCGCCAACGGGTCGCTGACAGTAAACCCGATCGCAGAGGCCACCACGCCGAATTTTGGATTTCCGGGCTCCTCGCCGATCGTCACCGCCGACGGAACGGCTAACGCTATCGTTTGGGTGCTCCAGAATGACGCCTACAGTTCGAGTGGCCCTGGGGTCCTGCACGCCTATAACGCCAACAACCTCGTTGAACTCTATAACAGCTCGGCGCAAGGGACGCGGGACCGGCTCGGCGGAGCGGTGAAGTTCACCGTGCCGATGGTCGCCAACGGCAAGGTTTATGTGGGCTCGCAAAACCAGGTGTCGGTGTTCGGAATTGCCAGCGGCTGGACCGCTGCCCCGGTGATCTCGCCGGCTGGGGGACAGTTCACGGGCTCAGTAACCGTTGGGATCAGTTCCACCACCCCGGGGGCAACCATCTATTATACCTTGGACGGTTCGGCGCCCACGACCGCCTCGACCCTTTACAGCGTGCCGTTCGTGGTGACCAACTCGGGGCCGGTTAAGGCCTTCGCCACCAAGGCAGGTTTGGTGGATAGCGGGGTGACGACAGCCACCTTCCTGGACAGTTCTCAGCACTTTGGCTTGACCGCGCGATATTGGTCGAATCAGCTCAAGACTACTAATGGCGCTCCGACGTTGGTTCGCGTGGATCCCACGGTAGATTTTGACTGGGGCAACGGTTCGCCTGACCCAAGCATCACATCGGACCACTTCACCGCGTTCTGGACGGGCCAGGTGCAGCCCCAGTTCACTGAGACCTATACGTTCTACACGACCACTGATGACGGCGTCAGGCTGTGGGTGAACAACAAACTTTTGATCAACGAATGGATCGATCAGGGGCCAACTGAATGGAGCGGAACGATCTCCCTCACCGCGGGCCAGCGCTACGATATCCGGATGGTCTATTATGAGAATGGCGGAGGAGCGGTGGCTACCCTGTCCTGGAGCAGTCCATCAACCCCCAAAGACATCATCCCAACGACCCGCCTTTATTCTATTTCCTCGCCGCCTCCAAGCGTCGCGATCACCACCCCGACAGAAGGGTCTGTCTTCACCGGCGATAGTGCCAGTGTCCTGCTGGCCGCTAATGCAAACAGCTCGGGTTCGACCGTGTCGAAAGTGGATTTCTATGCAGGTGCCAAATTAGTTGGGACGCTAACGAACAGCCCCTACGTCTTCACCTGGACGAAGGCTGGGGTCGCGTCATACCCGCTAACCGCCGTGGCGACCGATGCCCTAGGGCTATCCACAACCTCCACGGTGGTGAACATTAAGGTGATCGGAACCGCAGGTCCGGCCTATGGACTAACCAATCGGCCGGTTGTCGCCGCGTTCTTGCGAATGCCTCAGACCTCGGCGGGAACTCTGCCTACGTTGCTCTCGCAAACCGGGGCCTTTATGGACGCGCCGACCATGGCCCACGCCAATGGGTTAATTACCTATGCGGTGAATTCGCCACTTTGGTCGGACGGCGCATACAAGACTCGGTGGCTCGCGGTCCCTAACGGCGGTGCTCCGTTCACACCGGAGAGCCAAATCGGCTTCGCCACGAATGGTGAGTGGACCTTCCCCGCAGGCACGGTGTTTGTGAAACACTTCGAGCTGGCGACCAACGACGTCGACCAAACGATGAGGCGAAGGCTCGAAACCCGGCTCTTGGTTCGCGACTCGAATGGCGGAGTCTACGGAGTAACCTACAAATGGCGTGCCGACAATAGCGACGCGGACTTGTTGAGCAGCAGCCTGAGCGAACCGATCGTGATCCAAACCTCGACCGGGACCCGCACTCAAACGTGGTACTACCCAAGCCCGCAGGATTGTTTGACCTGCCATACGCCGGCTGCGAATTACGTGCTGGGTGTCAAGACTCGACAATTAAACGGAGATTTCCTCTACCCGGACTCCAACCGGAGCGACAACCAGATCAGGACCCTGAATCAGCTTGGAATGTTCTATCCGTCGATCACCAATGAGTTGGAGATTGCCACCTACGCGCGCCTGGTGGCCTCCACCAACCTAAGCGTGAGCGCTGAGGAACGCGCCCGCTCCTACCTGGATGCCAATTGCGCCCAATGCCACCGGCCGGGCGGCTCGCAGACCACGTTCGATGCCCGTTATGATACGCCGCTCACAAACCAGAACCTGATCAACGGCATCCTGGTAAAAGGTGATCTCGGCTACGACAACGCCCGTGTTGTTGTGCCGGACGACGTCTGGAGATCGATTCTCTACCAGCGCACGGCCAGCACCGATCCGTTGGTTCGCATGCCGCCGCTGGCTCGCAATCAGGTCGACGTCAACGGTCTCAGAGCGCTCGCCGATTGGATCAATAGTCTCCCCGGGACCCCGGCCTTGGCGCCGCCCACCATCTCCCCCTCAGGAGGATCTTGGCTTGCTCCTTTGACGGTGACCATCTCCCGTCCTGACCCATCAGCCCAGCTGCGTTACACCCTCGATGGGTCGCTGCCCACGGCGACCTCGACCCTCTATAACGGCCCGTTGACGCTGCTCGGCAACACGGTCCTCGAGGCCAAGGCGTTCGAGACAGGATATAACGACAGCGTAGCGGCCACCGCCCTGCTCGCGGTCACGGCTCCGCTCGAGTTCGGTTCCTTCTCGTTCAACTCCGACCTCCAGTTCCAACTCGGTCTGCAAGGAATCAGCGGCCAGACCTACATCTTCGAGGCATCGACCAATCTGGTGGAGTGGACGCCGTTAAGCACCAATGTGTCGCCGTCTGGGGTCTTGCTATTCATCGATTCAGGCGCCACAAACTATCCTTATCGCTTCTACCGCGCCCTCCAAGCTCCGTAGTCAACCGTCCGCAGCGGCGGTACCCACGGCCCGGCCCGGCCCCGCGAGAATGGTAGGGCCGTGGCTGCCTTCTGTTCACAGTTGGCTGAACGGGTGCGTCTTTGCCTCGGGTATGGCGGGGTTGATTTACGAAGTTGTTTTCACCCGCTACCTGGGCCTCCTGCTCGGGCACGATGGTTACGCGGCGTTGGCGGTGTTGGTGGCGTTCATGGGTGGCCTTGCGCTGGGAAACGCCTGGCTGGGCAGACGCGTGGACCGCCTGGCCCAATCCGCCCTGTTGATCTACGCCGTTCTGGAGGCGGGGATCGGGGCTTATGCGCTCGGTTTTCCGGCGATGGAAGCTCTGGGGAAATCGCTTTTCGCGGCGGCAACCGCCGGTTGGAACGTGGGTTCCGGGGCGCTGCTCGGGCTTAAGGTGGGCGTTGCTGTTCTTGTCGTCTTGCCGCCTGCGGTCCTGATGGGGGGCACGCTCCCGGTCCTCGCTCGCTTCGTGACGCGCGACTTGGGCGACCTTCAGAGGCGATTGGGCAGCCTGTACTGCGTGAACACGACTGGGGCCGTAGTCGGTTGCTTGCTAGCGGACTTTTTTCTGATCCCCCGGTTCGGCTTGCCATCGGCCCTTGGGTTGGGCTGCGCGCTTAACCTAGTTGCGGCTGGAGGCGTTCTGGCCGTGCGCCGACTCGTGCCAAAACCGCAAGCCTCGGACGTACCATTGACCTCCCCCGCCCCCAAGCTCGCAACGACAATGTCCTCGGAGGCAAAAGCGGTTCTTGCTGCCATCGGCCTGTCTGGATTCGCGGCGATGGTTTACGAGGTCGCCTGGATCCGGTTGTTGGCATTGACGCTGGGTTCAACCACCCATGCGTTTTCCCTCATGCTCGCCGCATTCATTCTCGGGATTGCCGGAGGTGCTTGGATCATCTCGCGGTGGCGGACCTCCATTGCCAGCTCGATCCTCTTGGGTCGAACGGAAATGGGCGTGGGGTTGGTAGTTCTGGGTTCCGTGGCGACTTATGGCCGCCTCCCATACGTTTTCGCCAAGGCCGCGACTTGGCTCGCAACGGACTCTGGGGCTTATCCGCTTTATACCGTTCTCCAAGGTGTCGTGTGTGTCGCGGTCATGTTCCTACCTGCTGTTTTGCTCGGTATGACGCTGCCCTTGGCGAGTCGGGCAGCCGCAGACCGTGTCTCGGAAACCGGAACGGTGGTGGGTCGCGCGTTTGCCTGGAACACCGTCGGAGCCGTAGCCGGAGCACTGGCCTGCGGGCTTTGGCTCATGCCGTTGCTGGGACTGGCGCGGACTTTCGGGGTGGGTGTCGCCATGAATCTGATTGCGGGCGTGGCCATCTTATGGACCACGAAGTCCGGGCGGTGGTGGGGTCTGCTAATTGTGGCCGCGGGATGTTTGAGTTTGATCCCGTTCCTCTGTGGCGCGGCGTTCGACTCCCCATGGCAGCGGGCCTTCACCTTGGGCCTGTGGCGTAAACCCGACTCGGTGACCTCGTTTCGCCAGTTTCAGAGCGTGGCGCGGGACAACCATCTGGTCTTCTACCGGGACGGCGCGGTCGCGACGGTTAGCGTTAACGCCTGGATGGAAGGATCCACCGAGCACCTCAACCTGCGCGTCAACGGCAAGCCGGATGCCAGCACGGCGGGAGATATGCCGACTCAACTGATGTTGGGCCATTTGCCTATGATGCTGCGGCCCGAATCCAAGCGAGTGTTGGTAATCGGTCTGGGCAGCGGCGTGACCTGCGGTGCAATCGCCAGGCACCGGTCGTTGGAGCGTCTGGACACCGTGGAGATTTCGCCGGAGGTTGCGAGCGCCGCGCGGTTGTTCTCAAGCTGGAACGGAGGGGTCCTTGATGATCCACGGATGCACCTCACGATCGATGACGGCTGCTCGTTCTTGAAGCGAGCCCAGCCCGGTTACGACGTTATCGTCAGTGAACCGTCCAACCCCTGGATCAATGGAGTGGCGGGACTTTTCACTCAGGAGTTTTACCAGAGCTGCCGCGCCCGGATGCGTCCCGATGGGCTTCTCGTTCAGTGGGTCCATCTCTACGACAACAGCCAGGAAGCATTGAATCTGGTCCTGCGCACGATTGCCTCGGTCTTCCCGAGCGTCTCGATCTGGAGAAGCCAGGACTTGGACCTGATCCTGGTAGCATCGCCGCAGCCGAGGAAACCAAATCTCCAATCCCTGCTCCCGGAGTTGAATCAGCCCGCAGTTCGCAAAGAGCTCGAGAGCGTCCTGCTTTCGCGCCCGGCAGCCTTCCTCGCCAGAGAAATCGTTCCAGAGACAGCTGGACGGTTCATGGTCGAGCGTGACGGTTTACTCCAAACGGATTCGCACCCTGCGCTGGAGTACCTGGCGCAGCGTGCCTTCTTCGCCCACCACAACGCGACAGACTGGTTGGGATTGGATCAGAACCTGTCCCCTAGGGCGGGCACACTGTTGGCGGATTACCTCCAGGGCCACGCGCTAACGGTGGAAGACTATCGTGCGATGGCCGACTCTCATCTGGCTTACGGGCTTCCAGGCACGAATCTGTTGCGAAGCCTGCGACTCCGCTGGCAGACCGAGCATCCGAACGACCCCACGCAAATTGAGTGGCTTCCGCGCCTGCCCCCGCTGGGTACGGTCGAGGAGCTGGAAGCGTTGCGTCTTGCGGCCTTGCGCGACGAGATTGTGGCGCGAGCGGACAAGGACCCAGCCTTGGCGCGATATTATGAGCGGCTGCTGATGGAGGTTTACCGTTCTCAACGCTCGGTCTTTTATCTTCCGCCGGCCGCCGAGTTGAAATCCGTTCTGGCACGTTTGACAGGCGTCGATGGACCGAACCGAACTGAGTATGAGCTGAACGCGGCGGAACTGGCCTGGGATCGGGGAGAGATCGATGAATGCCTTCGGCTTAGCCGTCGCGCCATCCAGGGCGCCGAGTGGCAAAAAGCGCGACAAGAGCCGCAGATCAAGACCGCGGTGGCACGATTCATCAAGGCCCTCATGGTCAAGGGAGAGCGAGGCGAGGCCGCCAAGTTAGCCCAACTTAGCGGACTGGAGGGGCTCAGTCTCTTTAAGTCCTTGGGAATCAGGCAAACCGTCTGCACGGTCTGCACTACAGGGGATTTCGAAACTAGGCCTTCGCCCCTGCCTTGTGGATTCTCGGA
>Ga0265314_10001207_pt1 | contig 29696 bp, 19 predicted proteins | sample 4126metaG_FD_203106 | JGI IMG/M metagenome (GOLD analysis project Ga0265314, IMG submission 203106) | Rhizosphere microbial communities from Carex aquatilis grown in University of Washington, Seatle, WA, United States - 4-1-26 metaG | ecosystem: Host-associated > Plants > Roots > Rhizosphere >... | reverse complement strand
ATTCCGAAAGCCCGTGCTTTTTGGCAAGGTTGAAGGTCAGGGTCCATGCGTTAGCAAAGGTTTGCGAGTCAGTCCGAATGGGGATGTCCTTCAATAGTTCGATGAACGTTGAAACACCCTCGGGAGTAATTCGCGGCTTTTTCTGACGCATGGATTGGAGAAGGATGTTGGCCACTTCCAGATGCCAGAGCTGGGGCACCGTTCCGGCTTCTGCAACGAGCCGCTGCAATAGTGCGTCACACTCAGGCGTGCGCTCATCCTGAAAGCACCAGGCCATGGTCACGGATGCGTCAAAGACCCAAGCCATCAGCGGCGCCCTGCATTTTTTAGATCGCGGACACTCAGCCCATCGAGCCGAAAATTGCGTTGCTGCTTTCGCCAGCGTTCGATTCTCGCCATGAGATCCTTGGGGTCGACCTTGGGTGCTGACCCGGGAGGCACGAGACGCGCGATTTCCTGTCCGTGACGCGTGATGGCCACCACTTCGCCGGATTCGACCATATCCAATAATTCACTGAGGCGGGTTTTTGCTTCGTAGGTGCCGACGGTGACCATTAAGGCCTCACTTTCTGACCAGACTAGTCTAATCTATATCGGCCAGTCATACCACCAGATTCACCATTCGGCCTTTGACGTAGATTTTCTTCTTTGGCTCCTTTCCGGCGAGGAATTTCTGGACTTCAGCGTCGGCCAGGGCGGCGGTGAGGATGGATTGTTCGTCGGCGTTGGTGGCGACGGTGATGCGGCCGCGGAGTTTGCCGTTGATTTGGACGGGTATTTCCTGGGTGGCTTCGACGAGCATCGCGGGGTCGTAGGTGGGCCAGGGGATATGCGAAACGGAAGTGCCGCCCGGTGGGAGCGATTGTGGCCTTGCGTTGCCACGCAAGGCTAGTCTTTCAAAAACTTCCTCCGCGAAATGCGGGGCGAAGGGTTCTAGGAGGCGGATGAAGATCAGCGCGCTTGCGGCGTCGATGCCGCCGGCGTCTTTGATGGCGTTGTTGAATTCCATCATGGCGGCGATGGCGGTGTTGAAGCTCAGGCGCTCGATGTCATCGCCGACTTTTTTGATAAGGCGGTGCAAATGGCGACTGAGTGCAGAGGACTGAGGACTGAGTGCTGAGGATTCTTGGAGGGTTTTGGGGTTGTCGTTTTCGTCGAAGACGTTTCGCCAGACGCGCTGCAGGAAGCGGTAGACGCCCTCGACGCCGGCGGTGCTCCAGGGCTTTACCTGTTCCAGCGGGCCCATGAACATTTCGAAGAGGCGCAGCGCATCGGCGCCGTAGGCTTCGACCATGGATTCGGAGCTCACCACGTTGCCGCGGGACTTGGACATTTTTTCATTGTTTTCGCCAAGAATCATGCCCTGATTCACGAGCCTTTTGAAAGGTTCGTCACCGGATACGAGATTCCAATCGAAGAGGACCTTGTGCCAGAAGCGGGAATAGAGGAGGTGGAGGACGGCGTGTTCGACGCCGCCGACGTAGAGATCCACACCGTTCTGGAGCCAGTATTTTTCGATTTCCGGGGCGACGAAGCTGCGGTCGTTCTTTGAATCCAGGTAGCGGATGTAGTACCAACAACTGCCGGCCCATTGGGGCATGGTGTTGAGTTCGCGGCGGGCTTTCACAGCGCCGGGCGTACCCTCGGGGACGATGCGCGCGGCGTGGTCGGGGCCGACGACGACGTGGACGTTGACCCAATCCGGCGCTTTGGAGAGCGGCGGGTCGATGGTGCCGGTAGGCTTGAAGTCGGCGAGCTCGGGGAGCACGACGGGGAGCTGGTCATCGGCGAGGCGGACGGTGGTGCCGTCTTCCAAATGCACTATGGGAAAAGGCTCGCCCCAATAGCGCTGGCGAGAGAAGAGCCAGTCGCGGATTTTGTATTGCGTGCGGCGTTTCCCGAGATTTTTTTCTTCGAGCAGGGCAATCATTTTGGATTTGGCTTGCTGCGTGGGGAGGCCGTCGATCCAGGGGGAATTGATGGCGACGCCTTCGTCGGTGAAGGCGCGGTCATTTTCGATTTTCGATTTTTGATTTTCGATTGAGGGTGGGGCGACGACCTTCACGATCGGCAAAGCGAACTTTTGAGCGAACTCGAAATCACGCTCATCGTGCGCGGGGACGGCCATGATGGCGCCGGTGCCGTAGCCCATGAGGACGTAATCGGAAATGTAGATAGGAATGGGTTTTCCGTTGACGGGGTTAATCGCCTGGCTGCCGGTGAATTCGCCTGTTTTGCCGGTGTCTTCCTGGCGTTCGCGGTCGGAGCGTGCGGCGGCCCATTTGCGATAGGCGTTTACTTTTTCGCGCTGGTCCGGGGTGGTGAGTTGTTCAACGAGCAGGTGTTCGGGGGCGAGGACCATGTAGGTGGCGCCAAAGAGCGTGTCGGGGCGGGTGGTGAAGACGGTGATGTGCGATTTCAGATTTGAAATCTCAAAGTTCACTTCCGCGCCTTCGGATTTGCCGATCCAGTTTCTCTGCATCTCTTTGAGCGAGTCGGTCCATTCGAGTTTTTCCAGGCCGGCGATCAGGCGCTCGGAGTATTCGGTGATGCGGAGCATCCATTGTTTCATGGGGCGGCGTTCGACGGGGTAGCCGCCGACTTCGGATTTGCCGTCGATGACTTCTTCGTTTGCCAGCACTGTGCCGAGGCCGGGGCACCAGTTGACGGGGACTTCGGCTTCGAAAGCGAGGCGAAAATGGGAGAGAATTTTGCGTTGTTCGCTGGGCGAGAGAATGTCCCAATTTTCGATTTTCGATTTTCGATTTTCGATTTCAGGGATTAGGCGCTTGCCGGATTGGAATTGGGCGATCAACTCGCTGATGGGGCGGCCGCGCTGCTGCTCTTCATCGAACCAGGTGTCATAAAGCTTCAGGAAGATCCACTGCGTCCATTTGTAGTAATGCGGATCGGTGGTGTCGACTTCGCGATCCCAGTCATAAGAGAAGCCCAGCGCCTGGAGCTGCTGGCGGAAGCGGGCGATGTTGTTGGCCGTCGTTTCGCGCGGGTGGACGTTGTTTTTGATGGCGTACTGCTCGGCGGGCAGCCCGAAAGCATCCCAGCCCATGGGGTGCATGACGTTAAAGCCGCGGGCGCGTTTGTAACGGGCAACGATGTCGGTGGCGGTGTAGCCTTCCGGATGACCCACATGCAGGCCCTGGCCGGAGGGGTAGGGAAACATGTCAAGGACGTAGAATTTTGGTTTGGAATGGTCTTGGGCGTTGGTGGCAAAGGTCTTGTCCTGCGCCCACTTAGCTTGCCATTTTTTCTCGATGGATTGGGGGTTATAGCCGGGCATCGTCAGGAGCTCCGCGAAATTCGGGAAACTCACGACGATACGGCGCAGCGGAGGGATGGGCAAGGAATCGATTTCTCCGTGCCCGGGAAAACAGAAAGACTGGCGCGGACTTTGCGTAGAGCATTTCGGCGTCCAATTAAAGGAGACGACATGGCGACGTACAATCTCGATGATAAAGCGGTGGATGTGCTGCAGGACCTCTTGAGCATCAACATTGACAGCCAGAAGGGCTTTGAGGAGGCGGCTGAGAATACGAAAGATCCTGAATTGCGGAACATCTTTCAGGACTTTTCGCAGCGCCGGTCGCACAATGCGGCAGAGCTGCGGCAGGCGATTTCCAGCGCCGGCCGGGAACCAACCACCCACGGCTCGGCTTCCGCGGCGATCCATCGCTGGTGGATCGATGCCAAGCAGGCAATGACCGGGAAGGATGCGGTGAGCATTCTCAATGAAGCGGAGCGCGGCGAGGACTCGATTCGTGATGAATACGAAAATGCCCTGGAAGAGCTCGCCGACCCGACGGCCCATGATCTGGTGAACCGGCAATTCCGGAACGTCATGGAAGGCCACGACAAGGTCAAGGCATTGCGGGACAGCTTCCGGGCGCGCAATCCGCGCGATTAAGTTTCGCGATATCAATAAGTTACGAGCCAACAGCCAGCAGCGGCGATCGAAGGTGTCTTCGACGCCGCTCTTTGTTTTTTGCGAAGCGGCGTCTTAACACGAAATTAGCGCCGGCTTAACGGTCCATGCGCCAGGGTCCGCATAGAGTGCCGCGCGTTGGAATTGTCCACGCCCTTTTTTTCGAGGAGACGAAGATGACCATGTGGAAGACCTGCCTTCTGGGTGCTGTCGCCGCGGTGCTGGCGCTGGGCGCTCAAGTTCGGGCGGATGATGTGCGGATTCAGGGGACCGGCGCGACGTTCCCGGCCCCGCTTTATGCAAAGTGGATCGAGAAGTACAACGCCGATCACCCGGGCGTGAAGATCGACTATCAGGCCATCGGCTCCGGCGGCGGGATCAAGGCGATCACCGATAAGACGGTGCAGTTTGGCGCCTCGGACGCACCGATGAATGCCGAACAGGAGAAGGCGGCCGCGGGGATCGTGCATCTGCCGACGGTGGGCGGGCCGGAAGTGCTGATTTACAACGTGCCGGGGCTCACCAACCTGAAGCTCAATGGCGAAGTGATCGCGGGGATCTATCTCAAGCAGATCAGGAACTGGAACAACGAAAAGATTGCGGCTCTGAACCCTGGTGTAAGCCTGCCGGATGCGCCGATTGTGGTGGTGCACCGTTCTGATGGGTCGGGCACGAGCTACATCTTTACTGATTATCTCTCGAAGGTCAGCCCGGAATGGAAGGAGAAGGTCGGCAAGGGGACCAGCGTGCAGTGGCCCGTCGGCCTTGGCGGGAACGGCAATCCCGGCGTGACGACCACCGTGAAGAACACCGCGGGCGGCATCGGCTACGTCGAATATGCGTATGCCAAGACCAATAACCTGACGTACGCCACGCTGATCAACAAGAACGGCAAGGAAAGCTCCCCGACGATTGAAAATATCGTCGCCGCGACCGATGCGACCCTGAAGGAAGGTTTCCCGGAAAACATGAAAGTGTCGATTACCAATGCCGGCGGGGACGCATCCTATCCGATTTGCGGGTATACGTACCTTTTGATCTACGATGACCTCTCGTACATGAAGGACAAGAACCTGGCGCTTCAGACGGTGCAGTTTATCGCGTGGTGCGAGACTGACGGCCAGGGCATGGCGGCGGACCTCAACTATGCCAAATTGCCGAAGGACGCCCAGGACAAGGTGATCGCGAAGCTCAAGACGATCAAGTTCGACGGCGAGACGCTGCTGAAATAATGCAGGCAGGAGCCGCACGACATGGGGCGATCTCCGCCGGTGAAAGCCGTCGGAGATCGCTTGTTTTTCCTCGACCGTGGTTTTCCCCAGGGTGGAACTTTTCAGGAGGTGAATGTTCATGTCGAGCATGACCTCACAACCGTCACCAGTCCCCGATTATGGACGGCGGCACGCCAATGCGCGGACGCTGCGGATCCTCGATGGGGTTACGTACGGCTCCGCGATTGGCGGGGCACTGTTCATGATTGTGCTGCTGATCCTGTTTCTGGCGGTGATCGGGCATGGCGCGATGCCGGCGATCCAGAAATTCGGGCTGCATTTTCTGACCGGCACGGAATGGAACGCACATCCGGCCCATGCAGACGACACGCCGGAGCCGCCGCAGGTGTTCGGCGCACGCACGGCGATTGTGGGGACGCTCTTTACGGCCCTCATCGCGCTGGTGATCTCATTTCCGATATCGATGGGGTCGGCGGTGTTTCTGGTGAAGCTGGCGCCCAAGTTCCGGCTCATGGTTCCCAAGATGCAGAACGGGCATGTCCGATTCACCAGCTTTTCGCTGCGGCATGCGGTGACGGTGGCGAGCTTTCTCATTGAACTGCTGGCGGCGATTCCGTCGATTGCCTACGGGCTCTGGGGCCTGGCGGTGCTGGTTCCCTTCATGCAGGACAAGGTCCAGCCGCTGATCGGGCACACGCTGGGGCATTGGGCGGGGATCGGGCCGTATTTTGAAAATGAAGGGGCGGGGACGAACATCCTGACGGCGGGGATCATTTTGTCGATCATGGTGACGCCGATCATGACGGCGATCATCCGCGACGTGGTGGCGGTGACACCGCCGGAACTCGAGCAGGGAGCGCTGGGGCTGGGGGCGACGTGGTGGCAGTCGACGCGGCTGGTGCTGGGGTATTGCAAGATGGGCATCCTGGGTGCGGTGATCCTGGGATTTGCCCGCGCGATTGGTGAGACGATGGCTGTGACCATGGTGATCGGCGATTCGCTCGATCCGGACAAGTCGCTGCTGGCGCCGGGGCAATCGATCGCGAGTCTCCTGGCGGTGCAGTTCCGGAATGCGGATTCGGATGGTGAGATCCACGCATTGGTGTATGCAGCGCTGGTGCTGCTGGTGATTACGACGCTGATCAACGGCTTTGCGCGGCTGCTGATCGTGCGGGTCGCGAGAAAGTCGGTGAAACGATGAGCGAGGCGATGATGATCCCTGCTGCCCCCCCACCGGGCGCGCCGTCACCGGCTCCGGAATATTCCGGCGGATTCACGCGCAGCCACAACCTGCAGAACACCTCGGCGCGGGTTGCCAACTGGGTGGCGGTGGTATTCTGTTATGCGTCGGCGCTTTTTGCGATCACGGCGCTGTTCCTGATTTTTGGCTACGTGGCGTACAAGGGCATTGCGAGCATGGACATCGCGCTGTTCCGGGAGCTGCCGCCGCACGGATTGCGAAACTGCATCGCCGGAACGCTGGTCCTGATCGGGATGGCCAGCTGCCTGGGCGTTCCGATGGGGATGCTGTGCGGAATATATCTGGCGGAATATGCCGGGGAGTCGTATTTTTCGAATTTCATCCGGCTGGTGGTGGATGTGCTGGCCGGGGTGCCGTCGATCCTGGTCGGCGTGCTGGGATATGAGCTGGTGGTGGTGCCGATGGGGGGAAACTCGGCGTGGGCGGGGGCGCTGGCTCTGGGGGTGATGATGTGCCCGATCATCGCCCGGACGACCGAGGAAATGCTCAAGCTTGTGCCCAAGGCGCTGCGCGAGGCGTCAACCGGACTGGGCGGGTCGAAGTTTCAGACGCTGTTCCGCATTGTCGTGCCGGCGGCATCGTCGGGGATCATCACGGGAATCATGCTGGCGGTGGCGCGGGTGGCGGGGGAAACGGCGCCGCTGCTGTTTACCGCGCTGGGGTCGGACCTGCCGGTGTTCGCGTTCAATTGGCGGTTCCCATTCCTGCATGCGGACCTCAACCGGGCGTTTCCAGCGCTGACGGTGAAAATTTATCAGTATGCCAACAGTCCTGAGCCGGACCTGCTTAAGCAGCTCTGGGCGGCGATGTTGATCCTGATCGCCCTGATCCTGGTGTTGAACGTGTGCGTGCGCGTGATCAGCGCCCGCAAGCAGATGGCCATGAAATAATTGTGTGCGGGGCGAGGGAGGCGCGGCGAATTCAGGGGCCGGCGAGGATCTTTGCGGTGCGCTGCCACATGGGTAGTTTGGCTCGGCGGAAGGCGCGGCCACGGGTGAGCTGGTCCCAGTCGGCCTCTTGCCAGGCGAGGACCTGCTGAAGGGGGATCGACGGTGCGGGGGGATGCGCGGAAAAATCGGGATCCCGGGCGGGCATCGGGGATCGAATGCTGCTCTGAGCGCCGTTGAAGGGACAGACCTGCTGGCAGATGTCGCAGCCGGCGAGGTAGGCGGCGTCGCGCATCGGGGTTTCAAATTCCGGAGCAATCGGGCCGCGGTGCTCGAGGGTGAGGTAGCTGATGCAGCGGCGGGCGTCGACGCTTCGCGTGCTGCCGGGCGCGGCGTCAGCGCGAATCGCGTTCGTGGGGCATGCGTCGACGCAGCGGGTGCAGGTGCCGCAGTGGTCTGGCAGCGAGGAGTCGGCGGGCAGATCGAGGGAGAGGACGAGTTCACCGAGGAGGAACCAGCTCCCGTGCTCGGGGTGGATAAGCAGCGTGTGTTTGCCGATCCAGCCGAGGCCGGCACGGGCGGCGAGTTCGCGTTCCAGCAGCGGTCCGGTGTCGCAATAAGGGCGGATTTGCAGGTCTGGATTGCCTGGGGCGAAGACGGTGCGGATGCGGGCTTCGAGTTTTTTCAGCTTATGTTCGAACATGCGGTGGTAATCGCGGCCCCAGGCGTAGCGGGCGATTTTGCCGGAGCGGCCGGTCTCTGCTGACTGCGCCTCGGATTCTTCCTGTTCCCGCCAATAGGAAATGGCGACGCAGAGGACGCTTTTTGCCCAGGAGAATTTGCGGGTGAGGTCGAGGCGCTCGTCGATGTTCCGGGCGAGGTAGGCCATTTCGCCGTGCTTGCCCGCGGCGATCCAATCTTGGTAGGCGCCGGCATACGCGGAGATGCCGGGGCGGGCGATGCCGACGAGATCGAAGCCGAGTTCATGCGCCCAGGATTTGATCGTTGCGGCGTCTTGCGGAGTCGGTGCCATGAATCCTGCATCGAACGCGGCCCGGGGGCCGCGATTAAAAAAAATCAGGCGGTCGCACCGACAGGCGCGGCATTCTGCGGCGGCTGCGCGGCGACGCGGGCGGCTTCCTGTTTGGCGAGGTCACGCAGGCGCGGGAGCAGCTTGTTGAGTTCCGCGGCCGTGGGCGACTGCGGATATTTTTGCACGATGCTTTCGCCCAGGCTGATCGCCTCGGCGACGCGCTGCTGCTTCACGAGGTCCTTGATCTTTTCCTCGGCTTCCTTGCGCTCGTGCGTGGCGGCGTTTTCCTGAAGGGTCGGCAGGTCGAGCCGCAAGGCATCGGAGCGCGGGTCGAGCGGGTAGCGGCGGATGAATTCGTCAATCGCCAGCACCGCACCGCGCCACTGGCGGCGCTGGTTGGCGGCGGAGATGTCCCGGAACAGCCGGTCGGAATTGGCGCGCTCCCAGGCGTCGCGCTCGCGGCGGACGTCTTCAATGACGCCGTCGGCCTCCGGGCGGCCGGGATATTTGCCACGGAGGCTGTCGGCCAGCGTCTCGGCCTGCGGCCACATGCCCGCGGTCATCAGGGGGCGAAGGCGGGCGCGCGTCGCCCGCACATCTTCCTCGAGGCGGGCGGCCTGTTCGCTTTCGACGCGCTCGCGGAGTTCATGCACCTGCGAATCGCCGGGGATGACGATGGAAAGTTCGTCGAGACGGGCGAAGGCGGAGGACCAGTCACCGACGAGCACTTCGCGCTCGATGGCGTCGAGGTGGGCGCGCTTGCGATGCTGCCAGTGGCGCTCGGCGAAGTTCTTGCGTTGCTCATCGTTCATCAGCATGAGGTCGCGCAGCTCGTCGATCGCGCCCGGATGGCGGGTGGCGCCGACGATGTTGATGGAGCTTGCCGCGGGCTCGGTAATGGTGCGCGGTTCGGATCTGGTCTGAAGGGTGCTGGTCAACCGCAGGGCCTGTTCGAGGCGTTCGATCGCGGGACGGACGTCATCCTGGGGGCGGCCTTCCAGGGCGCGGGTCTGGAGCTCGCCCATCGAGCCCACAATCCAGGAGGCCGCGAGCAGCACACCGGCGAGGAAGATCGCGGCGAGCACCACGCCGAACGCCAGGAGGTTGTCCTGGATAGGCGCGGGGTAGTGCATGGAAGCAGCCATGGCCGCGAGAATGCACCCGCCGACCAATATGACAAGCGACCCCAGTCCCAGAAGCACGCGCAGCGCCTTGGCGGCGTGGTGCGGAGGGCGGGGGCTCGTGTAACTCTCACCGATGTCGGACATGTTCCACTCCTTTGCTCAGACGGAAGCAGAGACTTGCGAAAGGCGCGCCCATGATACGGCAACGGCATGGAACGCGGAACGGAGCGACACCTTCTGCCGGAGCGCCAGGGCGGTTATTATTGTACCGTGACCGGGTTTCGCAGCACTGCACATCAGAGAGATTTGTCGGACTCCGGGGCGTGGGGCTTGAGAGGCTGCCCTTTCGCGGTGGTGGCAGGCCCTTATACTCGGCCGACGCAAGGGATTTACCAAGGAGAAGCGATGCGACGGATGGGCTGCGTTTTTGGGGTGGTGCTGGCGTGCATGTGTTCCGGGCTCTGGGCGCAATCCAGTCCGCCCGCCGCGATAGGGGCCGCGATCACAGCGACTGCGCCCACGGCGACTCCGGCCGATCTGGAGCTTATCCGCCGGCTGGGAGACAGCGACCCCGCGGTAAGGCAGGCGGCACAGAATGACCTGGACAAGAAGACGTGGCGGGACCTGGACTCTCTTCGCCGGATCGCCGACCGGGCGACGGATGCGGAAGCCAGGGCGCGCGTGGAAGCGCGGATCGAGGACATCAAGGACGATCTTGCGGTGAATCCGCCGCCGGTTTCCATGCATCTCAAGGACGCCTCCGTCGACGACATGGACAAGGCCCTCTCGAAGGCCGCGGAGCTTTCCTCGCCCTATATCCCCTGGCCGCCGACCGACGCGCGCATGGGGCAGCCCGCGGAGTTCTACACCCTTGATGCCACGGATGAACCCTTCTGGCAGGTGTTTCTGGAGCTCTCGCGACAGCACGGCCTCTACCTTCAGGGATGGGAAGCCAACCGGCAGATCATGCATAACACCGGAACCGGCTGGCGCCGCGGCGTGATATCGGGACCCCTGCTGGTGGTGGTCGACAACATCACCTACACCCGCGCCTTTAATTTTCAACAGGATGGGCCGGACCAGGCCCACGCGGAGCGGTTTTCACTTTCCGGGACGGCGGCGATTGATCCGCGCGTGAAGATATTGCGGTCGTCCTCGGCGATGTTTTCCGAGATCACCGACGACGCGGGAAACGATCTCCTCGCCCAGCCCCCCAATGACCTGATGATGAGCGGCGGCATCGTACAGGCGGCGCTCCCACTGAATTGCGAGCTGCGCATGATTGAAAAACCCGGCAAGAAAATCGCCACCGCAAAGGGTTACATACACCTCCTGGTCGAGGTACGCTCGGCGACGGTGGAGATCGACGACGCCGCAAGCAAGGTCGGCGGTTCGTTCCCCGTCGGCCGCTTCACCGTGAAACTGGGGAATCTCGACGCGAAACCCGGATCGATTTCGTTCGCCGTGTCGATGACCGACAGCGCGGGCGTCATCGGAGGCATCGGCCGTGTCGTTCGTGGTCAGCCTGATGAAACCCAAAGTGTCACCTGTGCATTGATGGATTCGTCGGGAAAGCTGCTTCACAGCGTCCGCCTGTCTGCCGGCAGCAGCACGGGGGCGGCAATCGGAACGCAGTACACCCCGCCGCTGAAATTCCGGCTGAGCGCCCCCACCAAGGTAAAGGACGTAAAGATTCCGTTTGAGTTGAAGGATTTGCCGCTACCATGATACTGAAGGGGCGGGAACACACCCCGCAGAGGCAGACGATTCATGCGACATGTCCATGCACTCTTTCTGGCGGGAACGATGGCCGCGACGGCTGTAGCGGGGCGCGGAGCAGCGCCCGCTGAAGGGCCTGCGGGAGGCGCGCCGGCTGCGGTGTCAACGAACGATGCCCGCTGGACCGATCTGGCCCGCAAGCTGGCCGATGAAAACCCCGAGCAGCGCAATGCGGCCCAGCAGGAACTCGAAAAGGCCAACTGGCGCAACCTGCCTGCGCTCGAGCGGGTCGTGACGGCCGTGGCGGATCCCGAGGCCAAGGCGCGGCTCTCGGAGCGCATCGCGGCGATTCACGAGGACCTGGCGATCAACCCGCCGCCGCTGACGGTGCATTTTCACCAGGCGTCGCTGCAGGAAGTGGCGGCGGTACTGGGAAAGCAGCTCGACACGCGCATCGAGATTTTTCCGGAACCGATTCCGGCCCTCGATATCGGCAGCTTTACGCTGGATGCAACCGACACTCCCTTCTGGGGCATTTTTCTGCAGCTCTCCAGGCAGCATCCGCTGCAGATTGAGACCGGGCTCTCAACGAAAGGAACGATGCGCCTCGTGACCAACGGCGCGGGCTGGCGCACGGGCGTGCTCGCCGGGCCGCTGCTGATCGTGCCGCAGACGATCACGCGCAGCCGGACGTTGGATTTTCAGGACGATGGGACGCCGCCGCTGGAAGTGATGCGCATGACGTGCCTGTGGGCGGTTGATCCGCGGGTGAAAGTTGCCCAGATGGGCAGCATGGGCTTTTCGTCGATTGTGGACGATGCGGGCAAGAACCTGCTGCCGGAGGCGGCTCCGGATGGGCGGGTGGTCTTCTCAAATGTGACGATGCGCACGGTCTATACGAATGCCAATATGGCGCTGCTGGTGCCGGAAAAGCGCGAGGCAAGGATCGCATCGGCCAAGGGATTCGTGCAGATGGCAGTCGCGCTGCAAAACGCGCAGGTCGAGGTGGCAGACCCGGGGGCGAAGATCGGAGATTCAATTCCAGTGGGCGGGCACACGATCCAGATCACGTCATTTAAGTACCTGGACACAGCGCAGCCGCGCGTGGATTTTCACCTGGACCTGGATGGCGGACCGATGGCGGCCCCCGCCCGAGGCCCGGTTGGCGCTCCGCCGCGTGCGGCGTCGTCCGCCTCCGGGACGCGGGTGGAGGTGACGACCATCGACGCGACCGGGCGCGAGATATCGCACGCCGCCTTTTCCGCCGGAGGGTTTACGGCAAGCCTGGGAGGGTTCACAGCCCCGGTGAAGCTGCGGTTCAACCTTGCCTCCAAGACCAAGGAAGTGAAGATTCCCTTCGAGTTCAAGGACCTGCCGCTGCCGTGAAGGAGACATTACTACGAGTAAATATAAGAGTGTTTTTTCGGCTCGCTAGCAATCAAAGCGATCAAATGGAGACACAATGCGTAGATCCTTGGCTGTTTTTGTTGGAATTCCGCTAGCAGCCGCCTGCCCTGACCCCGCGATCGCGGACACAGGCTTGGCGAGCCAGCCCACTTCGCCTACCGCCTCCGAATCCGCGATGCCGGTCAGAGATTGGGCGTCGGTCTCGACACAGCTTGGTGATTCGAATCCAGCAAAGCGCCGGGCAGCGGCGATCACACGTCCAGATTCTTCACTTCCAAGGCATGCGCTTCGATGAACTGCCGCCGGCGTTCGACGTCTTCACCCATCAGGGTTGAGAACATCGCCTCGGCATTGCTGGCGCCCTCCAGCGTCACCCGCAGGAGCGTCCGCCGCTGCGGGTCCATCGTGGTGATCCACAATTCCTCGGCATTCATTTCGCCGAGGCCCTTGAAGCGGCCCACTTCGATGCCGTGCTTGGCCACGCGGTGAATTTCCGGAAGAATCCCCGACAGCCCGGCGATGTCCACGCTTACGTCCTCGCCATTTTCCAGGGCATAACGCGTCCGCCGCTTTTCGCCGGAATCCGTCTCCTCGATCCGCAGGAAATAATCCTCGATCGGCAGGTCCAGCGCCGAAAGCGACGCAATCAGCTCGTCAATCTTCTTGTTCTCGTGCAGCTCCTCGTTCTTTTCCAGCCGCCGGCGGGCCTGGGCCTTCTTTTCATCCAGCTCGGCCTTGGTGATCTTCTTTTCCTTCTTGGAATCGCCATTGCCATTGCCGTTGGCGTGCCCGTTGCCATTGGCGCCGCCGTTGTCATCGATGGCCACCGCATGAATCAGGGCCTCGAGCTCTTCGAGCTTGTTCTTTTCAGCAAACGCCTCATAGGTCTCTTCATCAAAGAAGAACTGCTCCTTGCCATCGAGTATCACGCGATGCGTCGGCAGACGGTCGTTCTCCGCCCGGATTTGCAGGAGGCGATGCAGCGGCAACCCGCGGCGATCTGAAATCCTGGCATAGTCGTCCATCTGCTCGAGCAGCCCAAGCACTTTGCGGAGTTCCGCGCCCTTGTAGCGCGTCTTTTCGGCGCCTTTTTTGTCGCGGAGGATCAGGGATGTGCCATCGGTGCCCAGTTCGGCGAGCGTCTTGCGCATCGCCGCTTCGTTCTTCACATATTCCACGTTCTTCTTGCGCGTGACCTTGTACAGCGGCGGCTGGGCGATGTAGACGCACCCGCGCCGGATCAGCTCCGGCATCTGTCGGAAGAAAAATGTCAGCAGCAGCGTGCGGATGTGCGAACCGTCGACATCCGCGTCGGTCATGATTACGACCTTGTCATACCGCCGCTTTTCAATGTCGAATTCCGACGCCCCGATGCCGCAGCCCAGCGCCTGCACGATCGTCCGGATTTCCTCATGGCCAAGCATCTTGTCGATGCGGGCCTTTTCGACGTTCAGAATCTTGCCCTTGATCGGCAAAATCGCCTGAAACACACGGTCGCGCCCGCCCTTGGCGGTGCCGCCTGCCGACTGACCTTCGACGATATAGAGTTCCGTCGTCGCCACATCCCGGCTGGAGCAATCCCAAAGCTTCCCCGGAAGCCCGCCGGAACTCAGCGCCCCCTTGCGCGTCAATTCCTTGGCCTTCCGGGCCGCTTCGCGCGCCTGCCGCGCCAAAATGCCCTTCTGGATGATCCGTTTGGCATCGCCGGGGTGTTCTTCAAGCCATGTGGAAAGCGTCTCATTCACAGCCTGCGTGACAAAGCCTTCCACTTCGCCGTTGCCGAGCTTGTCCTTGGTCTGCCCTTCAAACTGCGGATTGGGCACCTTCACCGTGATGACCGCGGAAAGCCCTTCGCGCAGGTCGTCGCCGTTGGGCAGTTCCTTTTCATCCTTCACGACGTTGTTGTTCTTGGCGTACTGGTTCAATGTCCGCGTGAGCGCGGTTTTGAAACCGGAAAGATGCGTCCCGCCGCCGGGCGTGTTGATGTTGTTGGCAAAAGCATGCAGCGATTCGCCATACCAGTCGGCATATTGCATCGCAATCGCCACCTGCATCGGCACTTCCTTATTCGGCTCCTCCTTCTCCAGATAAATCACCGAGTGCAGCGTCTCCTTGCTCTCATTGAGCTGCTTCACGTACTGAATAATGCCCTTGGAATACTTGAATTCCTCTTTCTTGCCCGTCCGTTCATCCTCGATGAAAAACGCCAGGCCTTCATTGAGGAACGCCAGTTCCCGGCAGCGCGTCACGATGCGCTCGAAATCAAAATTAAGGTCGGGAAACATCTCCGGATCCGGCTTGAAGGTCACCTTGGTGCCTGTCTTCTGGCGTTTGCCGATTTCCTTGATGTTCTGGGTGCGCAGCCCGCGCGCGAACTTCATGGAAAACACCTTGCCGTCGCGCGAGACTTCCACTTCCATCCACTCCGCGAGGGCATTGACGACCGACGCGCCCACGCCATGGAGACCGCCCGATACCTTGTAGCCTCCCCCGCCGAATTTTCCGCCGGCGTGCAGTTCGCACATGACGACTTCCAGGGTGGAATGATTCTTCCGCTGCGGGTGCGGTCCGACGGGGATACCGCGGCCGTCATCGGTGACGCTTACCGATCCGTCGGCATTCACCTTCACCCAGATATTTTCGCAATAACCGGCCATCGCTTCGTCGACGGAGTTGTTGACGACTTCCCAGACCAAATGATGCAGTCCGCGGGTGGTGGTGTCGCCGATGTACATGCCGGGGCGTTTGCGCACCGCTTCCAGCCCCTCCAGAATCTGAATTTTGTCCTCCCCGTATGCTTCGGTAACTTTCAAATTAGAAACGTGTTTGGGCTCATCCTTGGCCATTTTTCCTCCTCGGGAAATCGGGCGTGATTGGGCGGGAAACTTAAAAGGCCCTGGAGGCTCCAGAGCCCGTGTTTCACACAGAAATTGACACCCGGAATCATAGCCAAAATGCGGTATTTTCACAAGCTCGACCGGCGGTTTTTACGTACCGAACACATACCTAAAAACCGGCATATTTTCAGGGAATTCTGCGCCTCGGCAACAATCCGCTCCCAAGATCCGTGCACGGGCGGCGAGACTGATGCTTGCGACCCGGTTTACCCGATAGTCTCCTCATATGGCCGACGATGTTTCAGCTTCCCTCGATCAGGGCGGGGTCGACGATCTTGTCGCTCAGCTCCAGGCGCAGGTTGGCGCGGGGGATGCGGCGCAGGCCACCGATGCGATCCGCCAGGCCTCCGCGACCGCCTCGGAAATCGCCGCTGAAATTCACAAGACCGATGCTTCCCCCGACTCAACCATCGCCCCCGCTGGCCTTGAACCTCCTGCTCCTCCACCGGAGACCGCCGCGCCGCCGGCCCGCTCAGTTGAGCCAGCGTCCATTTGCCCCGAACTCAAACGTCTTCTCGCCATCGACGTGCCGATTATCGTGCAGCTGGGTATCCGCCGGCTTTCGGTGGGTGAGGTGATGCGGTTTGCCGTCGGGGCGATTATCGAGTTTCAAAAATCCGCCGAGGAGGAGCTCGAGCTACTCGCCAACAACCGGCCGATCGGCAAGGGGCACGCGGTGAAAGTCGGCGAAAATTTCGGCCTGCGCATCACCGCCATCACCAGCGTGCGCGAAACCATCCGGGCGCTGGGCGCCAACTGAATTACCTATCTCGCCGGCCATTCCACCCGATAAACTGTCACGTTCTCCGAGCGCTTCTCCCGGCGCATCTTGCTTGCGGCAAATGTTCCCGCGTCGCGCAGGGCCACGCCATTCCCCTGCAATTCTCTCACGACGTTCTCCATCGCCGGGTTATCCGCCATCACGAACAGGGGCTCGTGACGCTCCTGGATAAATTCCACAAACGCATTCCGTGTAGCCGGATCCATGCCGTCGATCTGCTGCCCGGCGATGCCATGGTAATACCACAGGGTGCCCAGCAACCGGTCGCCGACGATCCAGGCGTGCGGATCGTCCATTCCCACGGGAAGTGCGGTATCGACGAGATACTGCGACTCATCCACCAATGGCGGCAGATAGGCGGCCACGAACAGCAGGAAACCCCCGGTGACCGCCGCACCGAACGCGGCAAGCCAGGCATGACGCATCGGCCGGCCGCGCATCACGGCAAGGGCCATCGCAGCGAGGCAGACGAAGATGGTCGGAAGCTGGTAGTACGGCGTAACGATCGTGTGGGTGAGAAAATAAACCGTCGGCACCAGCCAGAAGGTCACCGCAGCAGCGGCATACCAACGTTCGCGGCGGTCGGATGCTGCGGCGTCGTCACCCCCCCGCCGCTGGCCCACCGCCCACAAAACAAAACCGATTGCCCCGACAGCCAGCCACAGCGCCATGTTCTTGCCGTCACCTAAAAAGTAGTAGTAAAGGTTGGTTTTGATAGAGGCGAACGAAGGCGGCGACGCATCGGCCGGCGTGTAGGTCGGCGAAAAAAAAGAACCGGTGAGCCCATGCTGATGCACCATCAGCGGTACGACCCCGGCGAGCAGGAATCCCAGGAGAAACGCGGCGATTGGCAAACTTTTCTTCCGGCCCGGAACTCCGAGCAGCAGCATCAGGAATCCAGGTAGAAAAAACACTGCCGCCAGCCGCACCAGCGTGGCAAACCCCACCGCCGCCCCGCACACGAGCGCCCGGCCAACGATCCATTTCCAGTTCTCGCCTTCGCGGGCAATAAAAACCGCAAGCAGCGCCAGCAGCATCGGCACGCACAGCAGGTCCACCGAATAGCTCACGGCGAGTCCCAGAATGAGCAGCCCACCCTGCACCGCAAGGCACGCCATGCCCGCCGAAAACGCCGCCGCGGCTGTCTGCAAAGCCATCGCCCGCCAGATTCCCCACGCCGCCCCTGCACAGAGCAAGGCGATCGTCACCACTTCCCACGCAAAAAGCGCATGCCCTTCGGGAAACAGGCTCAAGAGAAAACCCGCGCCCGGCGGATACTGGCAGATTACTTTGTCTGACCCGGCGAAGTAGTGATAGCCATTGGGCCCCATGGTGCCGTTGTTGCTGACCTCGACGCCGCGTGCTTTGAGGAAGTCGATGGTGAGCCGCACATGTTCGGAATCCACGGTGTACTTAGGCAGGCCATGCGGGGCGGATCCGCGGCGGACGTCCTGGGCCATTTCGAGGTATCCAAACTGGTCGGACGCCTGGGCGAATTCATGCTCGCGGGACGTCTCTTCCCACGCATAAGCGGCGGACGCCAGCACCGCCATCGCCAGCGCCACGCAATATATAAGCACGAACAGCCGGCCCGCGCCCGCGTTTTTCTGCGGCGAGGCTTGCTGCGTGTTTAGCCCGTTCCTTTCTCTCATGGGTCCAACCGTACGCGATGGCGCAATGCTTCTCAATGCGGCGGTGCAAAATGCCGACCGGTTGTCCCGGCACCCGCCGATGCGATACAGTTTCGCCATGGCCGATCCAACCGTGACATGTCCGAATTGCCGCCGGGAGTTTGAATTGACCGAGGCCCTGGCCGGGCCGCTGTTGCGTGCCGAGCGCAGCAAAATCGCCGCGGAGGAATCGCAGAAAGCCAGGGAATCGAGCGCCGCGGAACTCGAAAAGCTGCGCCAGGAAAGAACCCGGGCCGAGGAATTGATCCGCCAGCGCGATGCCCGCCTGGCCGAGGCGCAGAAAAACGAGCTGGAGCTGCGGCGGGAACGAGCCGTGTTGCAGCAGGAAAAGGAGCGCTTCGAGCTCGACAAGCAGCGGGCAATCGATGCGGCCCGGGCGGGGATCCGCGAGGCGGCGCAAAAGGAAGTTGACGATCGCTATGCGCTCAAGCTTTCCGAGAACCAGAAGACGATGGCCGCGATGAAAAAGCAGATCGAAGACCTGCAGCGCAAGGCCGAACAGGGCTCCCAGCAACTCCAGGGCGAAATTTTCGAATTGCGTCTCGAATCCATCCTCAAGACCGAATTCCCCATGGATAAAATCGAGCCCGTGCCAAAGGGCGACTACGGCGGCGATGTGCTCCAGCACGTCATCGCCCCCTCCGGCCGGCCCTGCGGCACGATCCTCTGGGAATCCAAACGCACCAAAAACTGGACCGATTCCTGGCTCGCCAAGCTGCGCGAAGATCAGCGCAGCGCCAAGGCCGACGCAGCCATCATCATCACCCAGGCCCTGCCCAAGGGCATCGATCCCTTCGGCCACCGCGAGGGAATCTGGATCAGCGACATGCGCTGCGTCATTCCCGTGGCCATGGCCATCCGGCACGCCCTGATCGAAATCGCCGCAGCCCGCACCGCCGCCGAAGGCCAGCAGACCAAGATGGAAATGGTCTATCAATACCTCACCGGCCCGCGTTTCAAGCATCGGGTGCAGGCCATCGTCGAAAAATTCACCGACATGCACGACGACCTGGACAAGGAACGCAAAATGATGATGCGCCTCTGGGCCAAGCGCGAGGAACAGATCAAGGGCGTGCTTGACGCCACCGCCGGGCTCTATGGCGATTTGCAGGGAATCGCCGGGAAATCACTGGAGGGGATTGAGGGCCTGTCAGCGCCGATGCTTCCCGAAGGCGCCGGGGAATAACACGTTCGGGCGAGGGGAGTCGTGCCGATCTTGGATGGCTGCAAATGCAAGGCTATGATCGCCTGCCGGAATTCATCCGGGTCCACGGTAATGTCGGAGCGCTCGTCGGCGCGCCAGTCATTTTCGTGAATTGGCCGGTCCTCGCCGCGGCTGAGCAAATAGTGATATTCCTGGTTGCACGCGGCGGCGAGATACCAGTAGATCGGATTGACCTGCCGGGGAGAAAAGATCTCGAGCACCTTGGTCCGTACGGGGCTGAAGATCATGTTGCTCAGGCCGGCGCCATGGGCACAGACAACACAGTGCGCCTGCGAAAAAGAGCGAATCTGCTCGGCCAGTGGAAGTTCCTGCGGATCGACGATCTCAAAGTGAAATTCACGCAGAATCGGCAGCAGCTCCTGCTCATTGGCAATGCGCCGCGAATGCCGCCGGGTAATGTAAAGATGCTTCCCCAGAAAAACCGACCGCGGAAAAACGGCGCGGAACATCTCCGGAACCAGCGCGTGCGGGTAAATCAGCTCGGAACGCAGGCTCGCGACGTAGGCGTGCTCCAGGCGCAGGGCCGGATGGTCCACTGTCGAGACGATGCGCTCGCGGGGCACGCCGAGAAAGTCGAGCGTCTCACGGACAAACGGCGCGCTCGCATCATTGACCACAAAATGCTCAAACGCCAGGCCCGAGTAGCGGTACATCAGGAGGAGCAGTTTCGGCAGGGCTGTCAGGAGCCAGTGATAGTAATTTTCACCGGCGGTGATCTCGGTCAGCACCGCCGCTGACCCGGCGAGGAATCGCGCTTTCGCTTGACCGCCGGCGAGAAGCGGTTCGGCGGTTTCGGATTGGGCAAAAAGCTCAGCGAAAGAAGGCCCGCCTGCGACGCCCATGGCCGACGCCCTGCGGCCGCCGCCGGCCGTCACCAGCACGGCATCTCGCAGATGGGCCACATACGCTTTGATAGGCGCCGTCTCGCGGTGCTTCTCCACCAGCAGCCGGTAACATTGAAACACGTCGAGCCGCCGCCGGTTGATGCACGACGGCATCGCCGGCACCGCCGGAGCAAACGACGCAATCCCCGTAAACTCCCCGCGTTCCGGATATCCCTGGATATAATCAGATAAAGACATAGCAGAGGTTCTTTCGGCCAATCGGCTCCGATCTCCCCGCCCCCGTTCGGGGCTGCCGTCCCACCGGTGCCCCTGGTTGATCAAATCGTTCGTGGATTTGATAATAATCCGGGCTCCAATTCGACGAGTTGCCATTCGGGAGGAGTTTATGGATACGAAGAGGGCATTCCGGACGTTTCTTTCAGGGATCCTGCTGGCCGCGCTGTCTTCGGTCGGTCGTGCGCAATCCGCCACGAACGCCACAACGGCCGAGCCGACGCCCCAACAGGTTGAAGGCTGGATTGCGCAACTCGGCGATCCAAAAGCTGCGGTTCGGGATGAGGCCGACGTGCGCCTCCGCAAAGTTGGCTGGGCTGCAATGAACAGCCTCGCGATCGCCAATGCCCAAACCAAAGATGCAGAAATCAGGTCCCGCCTCAGTTCGATCATTTTGGACCTCTGCATCAATGAGAACGGTCTTACCGCGGTTGTATCAGCCGAGGTTCGCGAGTTCATGGCGGCTGACGGACCCAAACGAATGTCCATGGACGCTGATATGTCCCGCACCCACGCGGTTTTTCCCGCCTTGGAAGCGGTGCTGTTGTCGACCGGAAAATTTGATTCCTCTTTAGGAGATTCCCTGAGGACCACGCAAAATACGATCGAGCATTCCCTTCCGTCATCACCAGCCGCGCAGGGTCGATTCGATTGGTCCTTGGTGGTAAGCGCGCTGGGGCACCATTCTGGCTTTCTTGACAATTCGGGAGGCAACTTGCTCTATGCCACCCACAAGAATGGCGATGCATATCCAATAGCGCGTACGCTGCTTGCAATTCTCCGCAATGCACCGCGAACGAAGGAACGGGATTTCGGTCTGCAATCCATCGAAGACCTGATCATCGCCCTTCTCTGGACCTCCGACCATCTCGAAGAGGCGGCGACGCTGCCGTTCGACCCGGCTACCGGCGGACTGGAGAATCGGGCGCTTGTTGCCGTCATGCGTGACGATTGGAAGACGCTGGCTGAAGGCATCGAAGGTGCGAGGGCATTGGACCGCGCCGCGGCGTATCAGTTCCTCGGCCAGTGGGACAGAGCCGACGAGATCCTGAAATACAACGGAAAGCCGTTTGAAGAGGACACTGTGAATGTCTCCGGCCGCCATCCGATGCTGCTCGGCCGCATGGATCTGTCCATCCGTCTCTTCGAGGATCAGCAAGACTCACTAGATGCCGGCGTATTCCTGCTTCAACAACACCGTTACCACGACACCGAAGCGCTTATCAAGCGGGCGAACGCTTCCGGTTACGAACAAGCAGTCGCCCTGGAGTCTCAATTGATCCCCGCGCTGGTCCATCTGAATGGAATCGACCGAGCCCGAACCCTGGCACAAAAGCTCGGCGGAGAAAAGGACCCAATGAACTCCGGATGGGTCTCGGACGCAATTGAAGAGACGCAGTATCGACTCGGTGCGGACCTTGGCATCTCACCATCAAGACCGCTCAACCGCGAAAATCTTTTCTATCCGAACGACCGTCAGGCAAACGCCTGGGCCGCCGTTTTCGGCGACGACGAAAACTCCCCGCCCGAAACTCTCGTACGCATTGGACGGATCTTGGCGCACGGTCCAAGCGCCGCGGACGAATCCGCACTCGTGGATCGTGCCACTAAAATGAAAGCAGTTCCTAGGCTCGACGAATCGGACCTTGGCCGGGGTGCCGCACAACTGTACATCAATTTCTATCAGGTTTATCTGCTCAAAAAGACCGGCCATGCGGACCTCGCGTCCAAATGGCTGACTCTGTCACTAAACCAGATTCTTCCTTCTTACAAAATCCCGGCAATCATGCCGAACGAGAGGGTGCAATACGATCCGGTCTTTCCATTGGATGCGATCCTCTCACTCAAGGATTGGCAGTTCGCCCTGCCAATGCTCGAAAAGCTGGGTAGCGCCGACACCGCCGACCCTGTCTTTTCGTTTCTGCTTGGTGTGTGCAGGTGGCAGCTCGGCGACGGGGAGCGTGCGCGCCGGTTGATGGACTCCGCCGACGAGCGGCTCGCGGGCGATATCCCTAGGAGGCTTTATCTAGCCACAGTGCTGAGAGCCGCGGGCGAGGCCACACTCGCCAAAAACCAGGCACAGCTTGTCTCGAAGATTTCGACGCCCTTCAGTTCGGGATATTGCACCGCTGAGGAATTTCTCGTCGATGCCGCCTTTGACGCAGCAGACTATTCTGAGGCGCGCCGTCATCTCCGCCGTGTCATTGTGAGCCGCTTCCACTGGGGCTTGCTCCCGGAAGACCGGTCCATCTACATCCGAATCCCGCGCCAGTCGGCCTTTTGCGACGCCATGATCGCGACCCAGATCAACGATCAAAACGCGGCCCAGAAAGCCGCGGAATTACTGCCCACCCTCGATCCCGAGGATTTAGATTGGACCATACTCATCGTCCACAGGATGAAATCGGCAGGTTGGAACGAGCAAGCAAAGGCTCTTGTGGATGCTCATCGCAGTGCGCTCCAGAAAATTCTCGTCGATTTCCCCGGCTCCCACCTTCACCATTACTTGATTGCCCGTCTCGATATCCAGACAGATTATGTCAACGATCAGACGGCCTATCACATCGCCCGGGCGGTCGCCCTTGCTCCCGCAAATTCCGACTACGCCACCCTTGAAAAACAGCTACAGGCCCAACCCCCGGCCCGCTGAAAGCGCAGCCGAGACCTTTCTCCCGAGTTCCTCACGACAACAGCACCGCCAGATCATCCGGCGTCAAGCTCGAAAGCAGCGCGTTATCCTCCGAAATGATCGCATCGGCGAGATCGCGCTTCGTCTGCTGAAGCTGCAGCACCTTTTCCTCCACCGTCCCGCTGGCGATCAGGCGATAGGCGAAAACGTGCCGCACCTGGCCGATACGGTGCGCCCGGTCGATGGCCTGCGCTTCCACCGCCGGGTTCCACCACGGGTCCAGCAGGAACACATAATCCGCCCCGGTCAGGTTCAATCCCAATCCGCCGGCCTTGAGCGATATCAAAAACAGCTTCGTCGACGGATCGTTCTGGAACTGCTCCACCGGGCTCTTGCGGTCGCGGGTTTTGCCATCGAGGTACGCATAGCGCACCGGTTTCTGGTCCAGTCGCGTGCGCACGATCGACAGCAGGCTGGTGAACTGCGAGAAGACCAGCGCCTTGTGTTCTTCCTCAAGGATTTCCTCAAGCTGGGTCATCAGCGTGTCGAGCTTCGCCGACGGCTCGCCGACGCGCGTCTTGTCGATCAACCCCGGATGGCACGCCGCCTGCCGCAACCGCAGGAGCGCCTCGAGCACCTGCATGCGGTTGGGTTCGCCGCCTCCGGTCTTGCTGCTGGCGCCCAGGAGCGTCTGGCGATAATGATCGCGGAGTTCTTCATAGAGGGCCCGCTGCGATTCATCGAGCTGGCAGAAGATCGTCTGTTCGGTGCAGGGCGGAAGGTCCTGTGCCACCTGCTCCTTGGTCCGCCGCAGAATAAACGGCCGGAGCGCCCGCGAGAGCAGCATCCGGGGCGTTTCCTCGGGTTCCTCATCGGCCACCGCCGCCGCCTCCGCGGGCTCGGCTTCCTCGGGCGTTTCCGCCGGCTGCTCGACGTTCGCCTTGGGTTTGCTGATCCGCGTCTGGTAGCGCGCATCAAACACGCCCGCCGCCCCAAGCATCCCGGGGTTCAGATATTCAAAGAGGCTCCACAATTCCCCCAGGTGATTCTGCACCGGCGTACCGGAGAGCGCGAGACGATGTTCCGCCTGCAGCAACCGCACCGCCTTGGCCGATTCGGTCTGCGCGTTTTTCACCGCCTGGGCTTCGTCCAGGATCGCGTAATCAAACTTGTATTCCCGCAGGAACACGATGTCCGACCGCAGCGTGCCATAGGTCGTGAGAACCAGGTCATATTTTCCGAAATGATCCGTCGAGCGCTCCCGCGAAGGCCCGGTGTGATCCAAAATCCTCAGCTGCGGCGAAAACCGCGCCGCTTCCTCCCGCCAGTTGAATACCAGCGACCGCGGCGCCACCACCAGCGACGGCCTCCCGACAGCACCGCCACTTCCATTCACCGCCCCATTCCCCGCTTCACCATGCTTCCGCCCCGCCAGCAGCGCCAGCACCTGGATTGTCTTGCCCAGGCCCATATCATCCGCGAGGCATCCGCCGAACCGGAACTTCCGCAGAAACTCAAACCACCCCAGCCCCTCCCGCTGGTAGGGCCGCAGCGTGCCGACAAATTCCGCCGGTGCTTCCAGCGCCGTCACCCCGCCGAAATCCTTGAGCTCCCGCCGCAGATTCTCGAACGTCTCATCCACCGCCGCCCGTGGCTGGCTTTCCAGAAGCACATCCAGCATGCCCACCTGCGCCCGCGAAAACCGCAGCGCCTCCCCGCCTTCCGCATCCTTCACCGCCTGGCCGGACTGCACGATCACGCCGTATTTCGCCAGCCATTCCTCCGGCAGCACGCCGAACGTTCCGTCCGAGAGCTTGATCAGATGCTCCCCTTTGCGCGCCGCGGTCAGCAGCCGGGGCAGAGGCACCACCTGGTCCCCGAACTGCACCGAGCCCGACAGATCAAACCAGTCGATCCCGGAACTTACCGAGACGCGGAAGTCCGTCGCCGCCCGATACAATTTCCCTTCCGCCTCCACGATCCAGCCTTCGCGGATCAGCGCCGGCACCACCGAAGGCAGCAGCCGCGCCGCCAATTCAAATTGCGTCTGCCTGGTTTCCTCATCAATCTCTTTGCGGAAGCCCAGTCCCTTGAGCACCGCGAGCGCCTGCCCCTCCGCCGCGCGGTCGCGCAGCACCATCTTGCCGCTGGCCGGATCGTATGACCCGGCAGCCGTCGCCTGCGAATCCACCACGCCGGTGTCATAGTCAAAAAGCACGTTGCCGAAAATCCGCTCGTCCTTGATCGCCGCCGCGAGCGCCGCCCGCGATGGCCGCCGCACAATCAACCGAGGCCGGGGCGACGCCATCACCTGCTCGAGCTTCACATCCTCGGGCAATTCCAGCTGCGGGATCACCGCCAGGCTTGCCACCTGCCGCAGGAATTCCTGCAAATCCGTCCGCGGCAGATGAATCGATCCGCGCGCCTTGAGCAGCTCCGCCCATTGCAGTCCGCCGCTCAGATCCGCCCGTGCCACGCGGTTCTCGATGATCAAAACCCCGCCGCCCTTTTCACCGGGCGCAGGCTCCGCGATCAACCGCGCCGCCGATGTGGGCAGCACCAGCTCTCCGCGTTTCAGATGCCCGCTGAGCGTGTAATGCTTTCCATCATCATGCGGCGCGATCCGCAGGAAAAATCCATACGCCGGGCCATCGTCCCACGCCAGCGCAACCCAGTCCTCCGGCCCCGCGACGATCCCGTGCGGCCGCAGCGGCACAAACCGGCACCGCCCCGTTTCACACATCCGTTTGAGCAGTTCTATCCCCGTGCCTCCCTTGAGCGCACACCAGGTCTTCCCGTTTCGCCCGGCATTTCCCGCGGCCTGTTCGACCGACGCATCACTTTCCCGCGCCCCCACCAGCCGGGTGAGGATTTCCCGATCCTCCGCCTCGCTGAAGGTTCCGATCTCTCCCGCCTCCAGGTGAAACGCCGCCCCCCGTGTCCATACGCCGCCGTTTTCCTCCGCCCCATTGCCGCGCGGCCGGCCCTTTTTCTGATGCCGCGCCTGCACCTCGACCATGACTGCACCGGCCCCTTCGCCGGTCCTGGCCAGCCCGCTGGCCACCCGCGTCGCCGCCGCATCCACGAGGTACAGCGCCTGACGCGGCAATCCCGGTGCAAAGGCCTCCGCCGCCTCCGCCCGGTGCGCCATCGCCTGGGATATCGACGCCACGTGAATCTTCCACCCCGCCCGTGCCGGCCAGGCGCTTGCCGGGCGCCGCGCCGGCTCCGTTGCCGACATTTCCGCACGATTGAACATCGGATGCGTCCGCGCTTCTTCGAGCTGCCGGAACGCACCGCTCCGATCCGCCAGCAGCACCGTCGCCCAGATGTGCGGGCAGACAAACCCCGCCGCACGCGTCTCGCAGGCGCACACCGCATACAGCTCCGCCGGCGTCCACTCCACCCGCGTATCAAAATGCTCCCGATCCAGCACAAACCCGTGCACCGCCTGCCGCCCCTGCTTCACCAGGAGCGCATCCCCGCTGGCGATCAATTGCCGCGCCGCCGCCTCCACCTGCGGTGTCACATCCTGCGCCAGGATATCGACGAGCTTTACCCGCTTCTCAGGCGCGGGCGCTCCCGGGTCGCCTTCGCTCGTCCGCTCAACCGCATCGTCTTGAATCTGTTCGCTCATGTTTTTCCGGGGATGAACTGCTTTTTCCCGCTCCGCCGCGCTGCCGCGTTTCTGTCATGCCCCCATCGCGTTTTCCTGCGCCACCACCGCATCATAAATCTGCTGGGCGTTCGTCGCCGTCCGCATCGCCTGCCGGAATCCCTCCACGTTCATCAGCCGGCTGATCCGCGCCAGCGCCTGGATGTGCGGGCCCGTCTGGTCCGGCGGAGACGCCAGGAGCACAATCAGGTTCACCGGCCGCTTGTCGATGGAATCAAAGTCGATCGGCTCGGCGGGCTTTCCCACCGCAACCACCAGGTGATCCACGCCCGCACACTTGCCGTGCGGAATCGCCAGCCCGTTGCCGATCCCCGTGGTCCGCGTCGCCTCGCGCTCCAGCACGCTGTTGAGCAGCACCTGGGCGTTCTTCACTTCATGGGCGTCGGCCAGCACCTGGACCATCTCGCTGATCGCGCCCTTTTTGTCCTTCGCCACCAGCGGCACCTTGATGTGCTGGATTTTGAGGATGTCCGAAAGCCGCATATTCCACTCCGAGTATTTCCGGGGGGGGTCTTAAAGCCGAAGCGAGATAGTGTAGATTGCCCGGCGCGCGCATTCAAGACAATGCGTCCCCTGCGCCAAACACCCCGGCCGGGCGGCGCAGCAAAATGGGCGTCCCCGCCGTACAGATCATCACAATCCGGCAGGAACGCCCGGGGCGTCTTTACGTGGCGCCCGCATTACCTCTCCCGTTTTCGCGTGAGCGTCATCCGATGCTCAAATCCGAAAGATACGCCTCCAGGTCCGCCCGCGCCTTCTCCTGCGAGGCCTGCAGGTCCTTGATGTCCTTGTCGGCCTGCGTGATGGCGTCCTGCATGGACGTCAGGTCTTTCACCGCCTGGTCGCGGTTGTTGCCATTGGGCAGGACCCGGATATTTTCACGGAGATTGTTCTGCTCCTGGAGATTCTGGCTGCGGTCCGCCTGCTTCAGCTGGATTTTGCGGTCGATGTCCGCGATCGCCTGCCGCCGCTTTGCCGCTTCCTTGAGGGCGTCCTTCACCTTCGCCGGAATATCCGTGCTGGTGACGTAAAACAGCATCGTCCCGGGATCGGATGTCAGCAGCACGAGTTGTTCCGTGCGGGTCCGTTCCTGCGTCACATCCAGTTTCACCGTCTTTTTCGCCGGGGATTCGATTTCGAACCGGTTCACGCGGTCGGTCTTTTCCTGCGCTTTGGCCGGCTCCTTGAGCGTGTAGCCCGCCTCGATCGGGTCCTCAACCAGCACCTGCTTGTCGAGCTCCCCCTTGTTCTCGACGACGTATTCCTGCATCGTCGAGTCGACGTATTTTAGCTCCAGCACCCCTTTGTCGATCGAACCGGTCATCAGGCGATTCCGCGGCTCACGCTTGGTCGCATCCACCGACACATCCTGGTCCACCGCATAACTCACCAGCCGCTCCTGTCCCGGCGGCACATCATCGATCGTGGCGTCTCCGGCATAACTGTCAACCATGTCCCCCGCGGCGTTCTTGACCTTATCCAGAACGGCGATCGGGCCCGCCAGCAGATAATCCTTCGTCTGGTTCTTGAGCCGCACGCCCAGCAGCGGATTCCGTGGCAGCACGCTGCGGTTGTAAATGCTGACCCGGTCAAAGGGCACGCCATCGGTGATGATCGGGATCATGCTGGAGCGCTGCCGCGGGAGCGTGACGCCCTTCACCGAGTATTGGAACATCTGCCCGACCTTGCTGGCATCGGCGATGGACTGAACACCCTGCGCGAAATCCAACGGCATGTCCCGCGCCCGCGCCAGATCTTCGCGCTGCTGAGCCGCCATGGAGGGCATCGCCGCGGGAGCCGCAGCCGCCGGAGCACCGCCTCCCCCCCCGCCGAAACCTCCGCCACCACCACCGCCACCGCCGCGCCCGCCCCGGCCCGCCCCCCCTACCGCGCCTCCGCTGAATGCCACCGCATCCCGGTTCACCAGCGCCGCCTTCTGCGCCTCGGCCGCCGTTTCCATGCCCCCCTCGTACGTCTGCGGCGTCAGGCTCGCGTACGTCTTGGGCTGCACCGTCGGCCGGGGCACATACAGCGGCTGATACAAATCCTCGATGAACGAAATCGGACGCCCGCCCACCAGGTCCAGCGTAATGTCCTTCCAGTCATTGTCCGTCTGATTCTCGACGATCGCCCAACCCTGCAGCGTCGCGCTGTTCTTGCTCGTCGGATCCGGCAGGATCATCCGGTAGCTGGTCTTCCAGATCGGCGTTTCGATCAGGTACGCCACCGTCACCTGCCGATCGCCGTTGCCGTCAAAATTGATGATCACCGGCTTCTTGTCCTTGTCGCGCGCCTGCGCCAGGGCCGATAGCGCCTGATCCAGTTCCTTCTGCAACGCCTCGTCGTTGATCTCCAATTTCTTCACATCATCGAGCGCCACGCTCCGGATTCCACCCGAGGTGATGACGTTCACATACGACATCTGCACCACCTTCGTATCTTCAGCCTTGTTGCCCGACCCCACCGGCCGCTCCTTCTGCTCCACGCCCAGCACCGTCCCTTCGACCTTTTCATCCGCAAGATTCAGCGTGATCTTCGTTCCGCGGATTTGATCGAGAATATTCGCCAGCGTCGGATTCGATGAAATGTCGATCTGAAAGCTCTTGAGCGTCCGCGCTATCGGATTCTGCGAGCCATACGTGATGCTCTTGACCGTCCCCGCCGAGGTATCCGAAACCACGAGGCTCTTCAAAATATCGTTGATCTGCTCGGTCTTGAAGCTCAGCTCCGTCGCCGCGTTCCCGGAAACCGTGCCCGTGTGCTGAAAGAACCCGACCCCGCTGGAAAAAAGCACCACCCGCCGCACCGGCACTTCCGTCATCGCGCGGGCCTGATCTCCGACAGTCGCCAGATTCTGCGGCTGCGCCCCCGCCGCCGCGTCCTTCGGGACGCTCTGCGCGATCGCAAGGGAAACCGCTGATGCAAGCGTCAATCCGGCAAGAACTACAGGCAGCTTCATGGGAACACTCCGAAAAATGAACAATCGCAACTGAACAGGCATCCTGCTTTGACGCACCAGCCGGGGGGAAGTTCCCAGCAGCTCGGCTCGGGGCGACCCTGTGCCGCCGGGCCCTCA
>Ga0265314_10001206_pt1 | contig 29703 bp, 24 predicted proteins | sample 4126metaG_FD_203106 | JGI IMG/M metagenome (GOLD analysis project Ga0265314, IMG submission 203106) | Rhizosphere microbial communities from Carex aquatilis grown in University of Washington, Seatle, WA, United States - 4-1-26 metaG | ecosystem: Host-associated > Plants > Roots > Rhizosphere >... | reverse complement strand
CACTCGTACACGCCCGCCGGACAGAAATGCTGGCACGGATTTCCGTATTCGGCCGTGCAACGCTGCACGCAGATGTTCAGGTCGGGAACATGCAGGTGGCACGGCTGGTCTTCCGCGTGATTGGTGCCGGATTTCATCAGTTCTTCGACTTTGCTGAACGTGATTTTTCCATCGGGCATCATGCGCGCGAGCCCTTGGAAATCCGGATGATGTTTGTCGAAGCGCTCGGTCATTTCGTGATCGGCCTTCACCGGAATCGGGTCGGTGATGCCCTTGCCGCCGGTTTGGCGCTGGATCAGATCCTGCACCGCGCCCTTCGCGAGTCCCTCCGCGTACGCCGCGCGCCAGTTCCGCACCGCGTACAATTCGTCCTTCGCCCAGCTCGTCTGGAACAAGTCTTCGTAGCGTCCGAGCTGCCGCAGGCTGAAATCGTTCGCGAACATCGCGTCGACGATTGCTTCCGCCGCGAGCATTCCCGATTTCATCGCGAGATGCACACCTTTCAATCGCGCCGCGTTGAGGAACGACGCGCTGTCGCCGATCAGGCAGTAGCCTGCGCCGTAAAACCGCGGCATCGAATAATAGCCGCCTTCGGGAATCGCCTTCGCGCCGTAGCCGACCAGCGTGCCCTTCGCCAGCAGCGCATGAACATACGGATGCGTCTTCAAGCGGTTGAATTCGTAGTGCGGGTCGAGGTACGGATCTTTGTAATCCAGACCCACGACCAGGCCGACGACCAGATGCGTTTCGTCGAGTCCGTAAATGAAACTGCCGCCGAAACTGTCGGTCGCCGTCACACCCAGTCCAATCGGCCCGCGCCCGATGCCGAGATTCTGTTCCTGCAGGTACCAGCCTTCGAGCGGCCCTTTCTGCAGCGGAAAACCGAGCGAGTGAACGATCTTTCCCGCCGGAAAAGTTCCCGCCGGGATCTCCCACAATTCTTTCACGCCCAGCGCGTACGTCTGCGGATGGCGGTTGCTGTCCAGCCCGTGCATTTTGATGAGCTGCTTCGTCAAGCTGCCGCGCACGCCCTCGCCCAGCACTGTCACCTTCGCGTGAATCTCCGCTCCGGCCTGGAACGTCGCGCGCGGCTTGCCGTCCTTGCCCACGCCCATGTCGCCGCAGCGCACGCCGATCACCGCATCGCCGCGCGTCACCAGTTCCGCGCCCGCGACGCCTTCCAGAATTTCAATGCCGCGCCGCTTGGCCTGTTCGCCCAGCCAGATCGTCAGTTCGCCCAGCGACACCACGTAATTATTTTCGTTATGCAGATACGGCGGCACGAGCGGCTGCGGAATCCGCGTGGCATGCTTGTGGGTGAGAAAGAGAATGTCCTCGGACGTGACTTTCTGATTGAGAGGCGCGTTGTGATGCTTCCAGTCCGGGATCAATTCGTCGAGCGCCCGCGTGTCGAACACCGCGCCCGAAAGCGAATGCGCGCCGACGCTGACGCCCTTTTCGATCACGAGAATATTCGGCTTCTCGATTTTTCCATGCGTGCCGAGATTGTTGCGCTGCATCGCATCGTCGTGCAAACGAATGGCGCACGCCAGCCCCGCCGGACCGGCGCCCACAATCAGGACATCGACATTCAAAATTTCGCGTTCAGCCATGTTGAAATGACCCGTGAGTTTGACTTGGAAAACCCCTTATGAGCCGTTGAACGTAAACCCTCATTCATCATCCGTAAAGCGGAAGTCCTATCGCCGTCCAAGGACCCCGAACGTCCCGCCCGCCCTTCGCCGTCCCATGGACCGCGGGCGTCCCGCGCCCGCCCTCCGCCGTCCCATGGACCGCGGGCGTCCCGCGCCCGCCCTTCTCCGTCCGCCCCACCTCCCGCCAAAATCATCCGCCCGCTAAGTCACCCCTTGCCGTTGGTGCCACACCACGCAGCGCAGCGAAGTGGTGTGTCGGGCGCGCCAAACGCGTACACCAACCACGAACCTCGGGCGTACTTCTCCGTTCGCCCCACCTCCCGCCACACCACGCAGCGCAGCGAAGTGGTGTGCCGGGCGCGTCCGTCGCGTTCGTCAGTCCATGCTGCTGCATTCGTGCGACAATCCCTGTCCCCCAAATTTCACGACACTCGCCAGACGGACTAGACCTCATTTGTCCACCAACGCACCTCGCCGCTTCGTCCTCAACATCTCGCGACGCGCATCAAATCCGCGTCAAACCCATTCACACCGCTTCCCGCCGCGCATTTCCGAGCGACTTCGAGCCCTCAAATCCAATCCGCAATCCAAATTCCGCACTCCGAAATGAGATCCGCCGACACCCCACCCCACAGCCTGCTTCAGCAGGCTTTTTCGCCGTTGCTCGCCACCGCCTTCAGGCGGCGGAACCCGGAACTTCCGAATCGATCAGCCGGCTTCAGCCGGCTTTCCGGTCACGTCCGCGGCTTCAGCCCCCGTTGCCTCGCTTTCGGCCTTCCTCCCATCGCTGCACGCAGTCTCCTCCGGCACCAGCGATTCAAGCGCCTCAATCTCCAACTGATGCGGAGTTACCCCGTCCGAGAGCAGCACCGCGCGAAAAAGCCGCTGGTACGAGGAAAACCCGAGCTCATACGCCCACTGCGAGCGCTGAAAGCGCGTGCGCCGCGCCGACTTGAGCGCCGCAAAAATACAATCGGCAACCTCCGCACGCGATTTCCCCGCGCACGACCGCGCACTCTCAGCCACCGCGTACCAGCCGAGCACAAAATCCTTCAGCCGCTTCTTAAACTCCGCGCGCAATTTCTCCGCGCGAATGCGATCGACCACGTTCTCGATCGACATCCCCGTCACTTCGCGGCACAACCCCGACAAAAGCCGCTGCGAAATTTCGAGATACACGCAAATCTGCCGCACCGGCGACCAGAACACGGTCTCCTCAATGACGCTGCGCTCCTCGTCGCCGCCGTCCAAATTTGAAATTTTCATTTTGCAATTTTCAATTTGCAATGCTGTTCCAGATGCTGAACTGGCATCGCTACTCGCACGCTGCTTCAACGCGTGCCGAATCATCCGCTCCGCCCGTCGCAACAGCAGTCGGATCCGCCCGGCCCGTTCGTTGGGGCTCATGGTGTGATGCGCATTCGGAAACAATCCCGAAATCCGCATCCACAGCGGCGCGCCCGCGGCCCAGTGCACGTCTGCCGAATCGCTCAGGCGGATGTCCTGCCGCTCCGCCGCGAGTCCTTCCGGCATGCGCTCACGTTCTTCCGTATATGTCGCGCAGATCTTCTCCCGTTGCGCGCGCCACCCCGTCTGCAACGCCAGCCGCCGCTCGAACACGCCGTTCACGCCGAGCCCAAACGATTTCTCGCTCTCGGAAATGATCGTCTCCGCATTTTTCCGAGCCGCCTCGCGCTCGCCGTCGAAAGCGTTCGCCGCCGCCTCGCCGTCCGCTTCCGTCCAGACCCGCGCGGCCGCGCCCTCCGTGTCGCTCTCCGCATCCCACTCACCGCTCACATCCATCTCGTCACTCACGTGACCCGTCCTTTCAATCCCGCGATTGCATTGATCAAAACACATGGGTTCCATAAGCCTTAAAGGTCCTATGTGTTCCATGGCAAAGCACATGTCAGTTCCCTGACAGCCTCGTCCATTTATCGTGTCTTGAAAAAAGCAATCGCGTCGCGGAACTCAGCTGGTTTTCCCCCGCTGCAGCGCTCCGCCGCAGCCAAGGAGTATAGGTGTTCAGCTAAGTCCGGAAAAAATACCGTCCCAAAAATCCTAAACGCCGGCCTCTTCCGTATCAAGAAAAATCACAATCATCCAGACGCGCAGATGGCTAAGTCGCCCCGCCGTTGTGTGCCACCACGCAGCGCAGCGAAGTGCCGGGCGCGCGCGACACCGCTTCCGTCCATAAAACTTCAATCGTGAGCGTCTTGCCCGGCAGTCGCCGCCCCGCCCGCTGTTGACATTCCCACTCCCCGCCCCGACAACATTCCGCGCACCCTTTTTCAGGAGCCCCGAATGCCCAGCCAGTTCAAACTGTTGAGCAAAAAAACGTTGTTGCAGAGCCGCGTCTTTTTCGTGCGCGAAGAAAAATGGCGCGGCCCGCAGAACAGCCGCTTCAACCGCCACACCGTCGTCCACCCCGGCGCCGTCGCGATCCTGCCGTTCGACGCGAAAGGCCGCGTGCTGATGATCCGCCAGTTCCGCCCCGCCGCCAACGACTGGATGCTCGAAATTCCCGCGGGCACTCTGGAAAAAGGCGAAGCCCCGCTGGCCTGCGCCAAGCGCGAACTGATCGAAGAGATCGGCTTTGCCGCGAAGAAGTGGACGAAGCTCGGCGCCATTTTCACCGCGCCCGGTTTCTGCACCGAACGCATTCACCTCTACAAAGCCTGGGACCTGAAGCCCGCCTTCGCCGAAAAAGACGAGGATGAACATATTGAACTCGCCGCGATGAGCATGGCCGACGTCCGCAAAGCCATCAAGCAGGGCAAAATCTGCGATGCGAAAACCATGAGCGCGCTGATGTGTCTGGAAGTTTTGTAATTTCTAACCGCCAAGACGCCAAGAGCGCCAAGATCAGACTCTTAAAAAAGCTGTTGTTGGCGCTCTTCGCGTCTTGGCGGTTAACAAAAAATCTACCACACTGAAAACGGATCCGGCAATTCTTCCTGCTCCAATATAAGGAGCGCCTGTCGCACGCTCCCCGGCGTCGGCACCGCGCAGCGCCGGCCGCCTTCGATGCCGTCGCCGAAATCCAGCCCGCGCCCCGACGCAGGATCGAACCAGTAATAGCGGTACGAACCCGGCAGCGTCGACAATTTCAATCCGCCGCGCATCGATTCGGTCAGAAACGCGAAGTAGCGCCCCGCTCCGTCGGTCGCCGCGCAGATTTTTCCTTCGGCCACGCGTTCGTCGGGCATGTGCGAAAGAATATCCGGGCACGGCCGCAAATATCCCCCGCCCACCCACTGCCGGTTGAACGTGGCGATCTGCGCCATGTCTTTCCAGCCGCGATGATCGTTTTCTTCCGAGAGCGTGAACGACACGAGCGGCCAGCAGCCCCGCATCACCGAGCGCCACAGCGCCGCGCGTTGCGGGCCGCGCACGCCTTCCGAACGCCCGCTCGCCAGCCAGCACATCTGCGGCCGGCGCGGCGCTTCGTTATCCGCGGTTGACGACGGCGCCGGAATCGCGCGCTGGCCGATGGGAATATCGTGCTGAATCGAAAACGGAGCGATGTGAAGTTCGCCGCTGCCGTTCCACGCAAAATCATTCGGCGCCGCGACCCACGGGCCCAGCTTCGCCTTCGCTTCATCTTCGCCGGGCTTGGCCAGCATCTTGATCATGCGCTGCGTCAGAATCGGTTCGAGCTGCGCCAGCGGATTGACGTGCGTGGGCGGCGGAGCGATATCCGCGTCCGCGCCGCTGCCACGGCAGACTTCGACCCACACCCCGCGCCGTCCGCGCACCGACGCCGCAACCCAGTCGACCGCCGACGTCAGCGCCGCCTGCATTTTGTCGCGCTGCGCCGCGCGCTTGCGGATCACTGTCGCGTTTTTCTTTTTCACCGACCGCAGCAGCGCCGATTCAGTCGCGGTCGCTCCTTTAAGGAGATCGTCGAAGCACACGCCCTGCTCGTTGGTCTCGCGCTGAAACGGCCCCGGACTGCGCAAGCCCTGCGCATTAAATAAGGAGATGCCGATCAAGACGCCGATCTGCTCGGCCGCTTCGAACAGAAAATGCAGCCGCGCGAAAACGCCTTCGTCGCGATGCGCCAGGTCGTACAACACTCCGCTCTTGTTGCTTTCGCTCTCCGACGACGCCGGATGCCGCCGCGCAAACACGCACGCGTCCTCCACGCCGTCATTCAGCGGAATGACGAGGTGCCGGATGCCGAGCGCCGTCAGTTTTTCGAGCCAATCGCGCTGGTTGCAGCCGCGCATCAGCGGTTCGGCCGACGCGATCCCCGGCAGCGCCACGCGATGCCCGCCGATCTCGACGCGGCTGGGCCGGATCGCCATCATGTTCGCCACCGAATGCAAACTGAACTTTTTCACGCACGCTCCGCGGGATTTGTTACAGACCTGCATAACCCTTGTGCGGCGGGTGACAAGTGCGGACTGCGGCGGCGCGGTCAGCCGACCGCGAATTCCTTCTCGATGATCTCGATTAGGTCCCAGAAATTGTGGATCGTGTACGCCGGCGGCGAAATTCCCGGGCGCTCGTGGTAGCGGCCGGTGCGGCGGTTGAGAACCGTCAGCCAGCCGGCGTTGTTGGCCGGATCGATGTCGCGGTCCGGGCGGTCGCCGACATGCATGCACTGCGTCGGTTTGGCCTTCATACGTTCGGCGGCGCGAATAAAAAACTTCGGATTCGATTTGCTCATTGCGAGCTGGTCGCTGAAAAAAATCGCGCGCTTGTCGACGTACGGCAGAATCCGCATGCGCACCAGCTTCTCAGCCTGCTTGATCGTCACGCCCTGCGAAACGATGCCGATGCAAAACCCGCTCGCGTGCAGCCGCTTGAATGCTTCGATCGCGTCTTCGTACGCTTTCAGACTTTGATGCACCGTTTCGTGATAAGCGACGACGCCGTGCGCGACGAGGATCGCCGTATTCACGCCGTTAATCGCGTCCGGTCCGAGCCGCTGCAGCACGCGGTCGAGATGATGCGCATCGTTCGAGGTGAATTCGCTGACCACCTCGTCGAGTTCCGCCGAGACCGTCGCGAAATCGCTTTTCAGCCCCGCGCCGAGCATGGCCTTGATCGCGTTTTCTCGGGCGAGGCGTGCGAAATCGGTGCTGGAATACAGCGTGTCGTCGATATCGAAGGTGATGAGGCTTAACGGTCGCTTCCCGGCCATTCGCGAATCGTCCCCCGCGGCGCGTTATGCCATAGCTATAGCGGGAATTGAGGATTTGTCACTTGGACATTAGAAATGATACACGAAGGCGGGCGGGACGCCCGCGCTCCATATTACTTCAACTTCGTCTTCCACTCTTTCAGCAGGTCTTCGATCGCTTTCAACTCGAGGCGGTTGTCCTGGTATTCCTTGTCTTTCTCAATCGCGTCGATCGCCGCTTTGTAATCGTTGGTCAGCAAATAGTTCTTCGATTTCTCGCGCAGGCGCGCCGAAATCGCGTTCAATTCCTGGTTGCGCTGCTCGGCGGCTTCGGCTTTGGCGAGCAACTCTTTCGCTTTCTCAGCCGCCTTGGTTTTCTGGCCGTCTTTATCTTCGAGAATCTTGCGCTTCAAAATCGAGATCGCGACCGAGTACTGCTTGATGCCGAAATAGCGCTCGGCTTCGCCGTACATCTTCTCGGCCTCTTCTTCGGCCTTCGCCACGTTGCCGGATTTGGCGAGTTCATCGATCAGCTGCAATTTTTCGTTCAGCTCCGTCACGTGGTCGCTCGGCGTCCACGCCTGGATGTGGCGGTTGATCGTCTCTTTCGACGTATTGATCACGTTCTGCGTCTGCACCAGCTTCAGCGCGTCGAGCGCCCGGACAACTTCGTCCTGCGTCTTCTTCCATTCGCCCTCGATCACGTCCTTGGCTTTCGCCGCGTCGTCGCGTGCCTGCTGGAACTGCGTGCCGAACGTGTCGCGCAGCGCCTTCATCTTCGCCTCGGCTTCGCCCCACTTGTTGCGCGCTTCCATCGTTTTCTGCAGATCGGCCGCGGCCGCAAGCATCTGCTGTTTGCGGATCAGGCTTTCGGGCGCGAGTGCCAACTGCACTTCGCCCTTGAACTGGATCGTCACCTTCCGCCGCGCGCCCTCGCGCTTGATCTCGAGCGAAACCGGCTTCGGGAAAGCGAGGTCGAACTGCGGCGATTTTCCGGCATTGAAGAGCACTTCCTGAACGTCGCTGAACGTTTTTTCCGCGTCGGCCGATGCCATGCGATCGCTCGCGCCGCCATTTTTGGTGATTTCGACATCGCCCTGCGCCGTTGGTCCGACGACGTAGAATTTCAATTCCGGCCGACTCGCCGCGTCGCTGACGCTGTCGACGGCCACCTTCAGATCGACGCCCGCAGCCCCTGGCTGCGCCACGATGCGGTAATTGGTCAGGTCCTGCAGCGCGAAATCGTAGAGCCGTCCATCGATCGCGGCTTTCGCCGTGTCGCCGCTGAGCTGCGGTTCAACCGCGCTGGTCAATTCAGACGTCGCGGTGTTGTCGCGCGTGATCAACGTGAGCGTTCCGTCTTCCAAAACCCGGTCGCCCTGCGAGGATGCCGAAAACACGCCCTTCGTTCCTTCGAACGAGAAATTCACCGCCTGAAATTTGATGCTCGGCGCGGTCGCGACCTTTGCGCCCGGCTTTTCGACAAAGGCCAGATCGTCGAAACTCGCTTTGCCTTCTTTTCCCTGCACGAAGACGCCGACTTTCGCGCGCTGCGCCCACGACGGCGGCATCAGCGGCGTCCCTTTCTGCTTCCACTCCTGCGTGTCTTTAAGGACCACCGGATTTTCGCTGTAGCTGCGCTCGCCGGCGCTCCACGTCACGCGCAGCCCGAAAAGTCCGTCGCCGTCATTGCGCATCCAGCCGCTGATTTCATACACTTTGCCCGGATCGACCGCAAAACTTGCTGCCGTCTCTACCGACGTCAGCGCCGACGGCGTGCGGCCTGCCTTGGTGATCTGCAAACCGAGCTTCGTTTTTTCCGGCAGCTTCGGCGCGTTCGGATTGGCCGGCGGCGGAGCCGCTTCTGCCGCCGAGCGGTCCGCTTCGGGCACCACCGCGACTTTCACATCCGGAATGCCGCGCTCGATTTTGAAATTCTTCGGGTTGCCGTAATCATCGGTGCCCTGGCTGAAATCGCCATTCACCACGCGGTTGCTCGTGTCGACAGGTTCCACCGGCGGCGGCTTGGGGCCTACGACTTCGGGCGTGCGCATTTTCACGAAAGCGAACACGCCGCCGCCGATTAAAAGGAGTGCGACCAGCGCCACAATCGCGATTTTCGGCGTGCCCGACGTCGGCTGACCGAGTGTGTCCTCGAGTTTCTCCGGATCGAGCGCCATCGTGGCGAACAGTTCGTCTTCCGCCTTGCCGATGTTGCTGAATTCGAGCAGCGTCTTGCCAACCTTGATCTGCATGCCCGCGCTGAGCGGCGTTTTGATCACCTTCTCGAAATCGCTCTTGTTCTTCAGCTTCACGCGCGTGCCGTTGGTCGAACCCAGATCGGTCAGCACAAAGCCGATGGGTTCGCGATTCACTTCGGCGTGATAATTCGATGCGGCGTCGTCAATGATCTGAATCGTGTTGCTGGAATGGCGGCCCAGCGTCAGCGGTTTGGGCCCCAGTTCATATTGCTTTCCGATGTTCGCGCCTTCGAGCACTTTCAGGACGTATTTCGGCCCTTCGGTGCTCGGCCCGTTAAGTTCCACCGGATCGAGCGCAACCGTATCGCCGCCGACTGGAACTTCGGCCGGCTCGCCGGGACCGTCATAGACGAAAGTGGTGCGGCCGAGCGAAATGCGGTCGCCCATGCGCAGGAAAACGGTGCCCTGAACTTTCTGGCCGTTCAAACGCGTCCCGTTGGTCGAACCCAGGTCGACGAGCTTGAAACGGTCGCCTTCCTTTTCGACTCGAAAATGATTGCGGCTGGCCTTCTCGTCGGTGACCTGAACGGTATTGATCGATGCCCGTCCAAAGGTGGTCACGGTGTCGATCAGTTCGTGAACGCGTTCCTTGCCGTTTTCGTCTGTAATCGTGAGCTTGGCCATTCTTACCTATGCTGAAAAGTGAGCTGTTCTCGTTCTCTCCGTCCGGACGAGTACGAAAGTACCAACGGAGCAGCTCTCATCTTTCCCCGGATGCCCTAAAAGAGCCTTTAAGTGGACGATGTTACTACACAAATGCTGCCGATGAACAGGCTTTTTGTCAATTGGACTTACGTTTGAGAACCGACTCAAATTCCAGCCCTTCGCGCTGAGCCGCGTTCTCGTCCACGCGAAACTTGACATGCCCTTCGTCCACGTCGAACTGAATCATGCCTCCGGCCTTTAAAAAGTCTTTCGCTTCACCGATCGTCACGATGGGTTTGCCTGCGCATGCTTTGAAAATATCGGCCAGCGGCGGAGCGCCTTTCGCCGCAACAAACAACAACTGGCATTTGATTTCCCCGGCCGATTTGAACTTTACGATGCGCACGGGCACGCCTTCGACCTGCGCGTCTTTCATTTTATTCGTTAATTGCGCTCCGAACGGATCATCGCCGAGAATGCCGATCACGAATTCGTCGCGCACCGGAAGCGCCGGCCAGTGAATCGCCGTCAGGAAATAGTACAGATGATTCGCTTTGATCGCGTATTCGAAGGGATTCTGCGCGTCTTCGGGCGGGTGCTTTTGTTCAACGCTCCGCAGGTTTTGCGCTCGGGAACGGTACCACAGGCCGCCCGCGAGTCCCGCGATCACTGCCGCGATGACCAACAGCAGATACGACAGGAGCGGCGATGCCTTCCTAGTTTGCGCGGGGGATTCCATCGACATTTCTCACTGAGCCCAACGCGGAGTTCACGTCACGATCTACTTGTCCAGCCCGCAGCATCCGCCACGACAGAATGGCGGCAACCAGCCCCAGCGACGCCAGCGGCCAGCCCGGCGCGTACTCGCTGCCGTCAAACAACACGCCGGTCAGCGCTCCCGTTGCGCCCGTCGCGGGAGAAAGGCTCAGCACGCCATGCACAAACGCCCGCATTGCGCTGGCCTGCGGCCCGCTGGACTGAGTCCAGCCGCTGTTTCCGGCCGGAGAAATCAGAAAAATCTCCGCCCACAAATAACCGCAGACCGGCAAAGCGAACAACCAGAAAAAACTCACTCCCGCATAAGCGCGCCGCGCTACGCCCGCCAGCAGCAGGCAGGTAAACGCCACCACGGCGAGCCACGCCGCCGCTCGCGCGATGCCCGCCGGACTCAACGGCGTCAGCCGCGCGGCTACCATCAGAAAAAATCCCGCCACAGCGCCCTGCCACAGCGCTGCAAACGCCGCTCGCCCCAGCCGCACCGCGCCGGGCACAGCGTTGTCCTCGCCCAACAGCAGCGGCGCCGCCAGCGCCGCAATCGCGCTCGCCAGCGCGCACATCAAATACGGCACGACGCGCACGGGCGTCATTCCGGCCAGCGGCAGCGTTCCCGGAGCCGCCAGCGCCCAGCCCAGCAGCAGCGCATGTGCGGCCGCAATCAGCGCCAGCCCGAGTGCCAGACGGGGCGACAGCAACGGCTGCGCGGGCGGTGATGGCGGTTCGCTGGCCATTTTTTTAGCAGTACCTCTATTTACAGTACGGATTGAAACCGATCAATCTGTCTTCTTTTCGTCAGTTCGAATGGTTATCGTTTGCAATTTCCATCGGTGGAAGGATTATAACATGCACGGCGTTTTAGGAAGAGGCGATTACAGGAAGCGCATGAGCACAATGAAGTGGGCATCCGCTCTCAGTCTGGCCACGCAAACCGACGCGGCGTTGGGCGAGGCGATGGGCACGCTCAAAGCGAAGCTCGGCTCCGCACGGCCCGATATCGTCTTCATGTTCGTTTCTCCGCACCACAAGCAGGCTTACGGTACCATTCACAAAGATATCAACACGAAGCTCGGCCCGCGCCATTTGCTGGGCTGCTCGGGCGGCGGCGTCATCGGTGACGGCCACGAAGCCGAACAGGTCGCCGCAATTTCGCTCACCGCGGCCGTCCTTCCCAATGTTGAAATCAAGTCCTTCCGTCTCGAAGACGCCACGCTGCCCGATCTCGATAGCGGCCCGCGCCATTGGGAAGAAGCCATCGGTGTTAAAGCCGCACTCGAACCGCAGTTCATCATGCTCGCCGATCCGTTTTCGATCCGTACCGACGAGATGCTCGCCGGATTCGACTTCGCGTTCCCCAGTTCCGTCAAAGTCGGCGGCCTGGCCAGCGGCGCGCGGCGGCCCGGACAGAACGTGTTGTATCTCGACCAGCATATGTTCCGCGACGGCGCCGTCGGACTGTCTCTGCACGGCGATATCCGCGTCGAGACGCTCGTCGCGCAGGGCTGCCGCCCGTTTGGCAAGCCGCTCTCGGTCACCAAATGCCATCGCAATGTCCTGATTGAACTCGATCACCGCCCTGCGCTCGAAATCCTCAGCGAACTCTACAAACAAGCCAACGAACGCGACCGCCAGCTCATTCCGACCTCGCTGTTTCTCGGCCTGATCATGGATCCGTTCAAGCAGGGCGATCCGCAGCCCGGCGATTTTCTGATCCGCACGCCCATCGGCATGGATACCGAACGCGGCGCGCTCGTCATTGGCGCTCTGCTGCGCGAAGGCCAGACCGTCCAGTTCCACCTGCGCGACGCTTTGTCCGCGAGCGAAGATCTCAGCGCCGTGCTACGCCGCTATTCGACCGAACGGCTCAACGCGAGCAAAGGTGAATCCATCCCACCGCCGCCTAGAGGAGCGCTGCTGTTCTCATGCCTCGGCCGCGGCAAGCATCTCTACGGCCGGCCGGATCACGACACGCAGGCATTCCAGGCGCAGGTCGGCGACGTGCCGCTCGCGGGATTTTTCTGCAACGGCGAAATCGGCCCCGTTTCGGGCACCACGCACGTTCACGGTTTCACCAGTTGCTTCGGCATCTTCCGCACCAAACAGGATTGAGCCGGCGAAATGGCCGCACCGACCGACGCACCTTCGCCACGCCGCAACTTCACGCTGTATTTCATCCTGGCGATGGGAATCATTTCGGTCGGCGTCTTTTTCAGTTTCCGCAGCACCATGCGCAGCAGCCTCGCCGAACGCCGCGAAACCAGCCGCACGCATTTGCAGACGATTTACAACGGGCTGAAAGCTTTCGCCGCGATTCCCGAAAACAACACCGCGTTTCCCGCTGAACTCCAAAGTCTCTTTCCAAAATTTATCGCTGACGGCGAAACGTTCTTTCATCCGGCGTGGCCCGAACAGCCGGGTTACGTGTACATTTCCGGCGTGCGTCCGTCCGATCTGCCGGCCACAATTGTGGTTTATGAAAACATTCCGCCCGGAAAAGAACGTCTGCAGCGCCTCGTGCTGAATCTGGACGGTTCCATCCTATCCTTAAATGAGGCGGACTTTCAGCAACGCCTCGCATTGCAGGCGTCATTATGGCAGGGCGAAAAGCGTCAATGGCAACCGCAACCGGTCAATATCGAGCAATTTCTGACACGTTGATTTCACCTGTGAAATCGAATTTCTTGCACACTGCGCAAAACCAATCGCTTGAATGATTTGCATACTGCAATTGAAAAACGCAACACCCGCATTGGCAATAGGTTCGCTTCATACTTTTTTATGTTGCGAATGGTGAATAATTTCACTATCTGCTACATCAAAAGCGCAATGAGTGGTTAAATATCCGCTAGGGGGAGGGAGCCACTTGCTGCACATGTGAGGTGCTCGAACGATCGGAAACCGCCAGAAAGGGGAACGTGATGCGCACTCAGCCGCAAGCTTCCAACCCTTTCCTTCCCCCCTCGGGAATCCAGGGAAAATCGCGCCCGAACTTTTCTAACGCCCGCTTGCTCGCACAGGTCAATCCTGACGCGCTCGCTCGCAATCTGCTCAGCCTTCGGCAAGTCAAAGGTGATGCGCAGCGGCGTGAGCTCTGGAATCTTTTGCAGAACATTGGCGGCACACCCGTCGTCAAACGCGCCTCGCAAACGATTTTAAACACGCGTTCGGTCGAGGAACTCGACGCGGTCCTTCACGCCGCCGCCGCCGATCTGTGGTTTGAAACCGCTCCGGCCATCGCCGCGCGCTTTCACCGCGAAGTCCGCCGCCTTCCGTCGGCCAAGATCAATGCCGAACATTACGACACATTCCACGCGCTCGCCTTCGCGGCCGCGCGGCTGAACGCCCCGCTTCAGATCGACGACGTGCGCGCGCTGCTGACTTCGCCCGGTTCGCGCTTGCGCGCGGTCGGCGCCGAACTCGTCGCGGCGCAGCGCCGCTACGACCTGCTCGACGACACGCTGCCGCTGTGCTGGGATCGCGGCGAAGCATCCGTTTTCGCCGGAGTTGCCGTCGGCGGCATGGGCAATCACGACCATGCCGCGCGCATCTGGGCGCGCACGCTGGCCGCGCGAAAAGCCGGACGCCCGAAATTGGTGCGCAACATGCTCCAGATTCTCGGCAACATGGGCGCGTTCGATATCCAGGTGGCGCTCAAATACTGGATCGAAGAAGATGTTGCCACCGCCGACGTGAACAAAAATGTCTGGCCGTACGGCGTCCTCTGGAGCCAGCTCGTCGCAGCCAAAATCACAGCCGGAGCGTGCAATGCGGATGAAGCCCTCGCCGATCTGCGCTGGTTTGTCCGCGCCGGCGGCCTGGACAGCGCCCACGTCCCCGCCCTCCCCGGTTCCGATCACGGCCGCTTCCGCATCGCGCAGCAACTCGCCATTCTCGGCGCGCAGGCCGATGCCGAAGTAGTCCTGACGCGCTTCGCCGCGCGCGGTCTGCCCTCGCCGCTGCTCTACCCGCAGTTGGTTTTTCCCTCGCTTCGCGTTTTGGCAGAAAGCGATCCCCTCGGTTCCGGCGCGCCGTATTTGGCCGCGCTCGGCGACGAAACCGCGCGGAAAAAGATTGCCGATAACTGGCGCGCGGCGCTGAACTCCGCGCGCTGGCCCGACAACGCCGCGCTGCGGCGTTTCATGCCCGCCGAAACCATGGCTGCGATCCTGCGCGAAAGCCTGCGCAAAAAAGAGCCCGGCGTGCTGCGCGAAATGCTCACACTGCTCGCCAACGACGACTGCGCGCGCCTGGTCAAACCGGAGATCCGCCGCCTCGCTGGCAAACACAGCAGCGCCGTGGTGCGCTGGAAAGCACGCCGCCTGCTCGCCGCGCTGAAGGATCCCGCGCCGGTCAAAATCGAATTGCCGCCGCGCTGGGTGCGCCTGGACGCCGCGATTCTCTCCGGCGCGATGCGCCCCGGCCACATCGTCCACGCGCCGCCCGAACCGAAAACCGAGCCGCCGCTGGGCGTGCTTCCGCCCGCGCGCGCCGGCCTGGGCTACACGCTCGCGTTTGAAAATCTCACGGCCGCCGAACGCGCCGCCACGGTGAACCAACTCGCGCGCTCGCCGCTCTCGCACGCGCTGCAGCGTGATTTGCCGCAGGGTCCGGCGCTCGAAGAGCGCCCCGACATCCGCGCCGTGCGCATGCCCGCTCCGGCCGAAACCGAAATCGACGAACGCATGGCCGACATGGCCATGGCCGTCATGAGCATGTGGAACGAAGCCGACGAGGCGCTCACGCTCGACGAAGAAGGCCTGCGCCTGATGGCCGCCGCGCTCTGCACCGAGGCCCGGGCGCTCGACGAAGACGATCTCGCCGCCTGCGGCGCGTTTGTGGGTGAAGTTTTCCGAAAACGCTTCGGCGGCCAGTGGTCCGGCTACGATGACAATTACCGCCTCGAAATCCCCGTTCAGAATGCCGACGGCGAGACCGAATCTTCGCTCTCGCTCGATCCGCTGGGCTGGGCGCGCGAAGTTCACGCCCGCAAAGACCTCGTCGAAGGCACCCGCCTGCTGATCGAGAACTTCAACCACGCGCAGCAGAAAGCCGGTTCGCGCGTTGTCGCCAACAAGTTCCACGTCAATCCCAGCGCCGCGTTTGAGCAGGCGATTCTGGCGCTCGGAAAACTGCCGCCCGAAACCCCGATGGTCGAACTGCTCGCCGAATCGCGAGCCTTCGCCTTCCGCCTGCTGCACAACGAATGGCCCGCCGTCCTCACCGCGCTCGAACCGCTGATCGAAGGCGCGTGGGTGCGTGTCGCCGCCGCCTTCGCGATTTACGCGCCGGGAGAAGCCTTCTGCCGCCTCTGGCCGCGCTGGGGCGTGCGCCGCCGCGACAAGAGTTCCTTCGTGGACGCGATTCTCGAAGCGATCGAGGGCGTCGTCGACCGCGACGATCTCGAAGCGATGCCGCACTGGACCTTCCAGCCGGGCCAGCCGCAGTACAGTTTCATCAACACGCTGCGCAAGCGCATGGCGCCCGGAGTCTGGCAGCGCGCTTTGCAGTTGCTGCTGCGCCAGCGCGCCGCCGCCGGCGACCGCGCCGGAGTCGCGTGGTGTCTCTACAGCTACAAGTACGAATTCCCCGACATTCTGCCGCTGCTGAAATTATTCTGCGACATGAGCGTCAGTGCGCGTCAGACGGTGATCGGCGCGACGGTCCGTGCCACGCGCGACGAACGCAAACTCTACCGCGCCCTCTGGGCCGAAGCGCTTCGCGATCCCGCCTCCGCGGTGGTCACTGTCGCGATCGACGCGATCGGCGGAAACGACATCCGCTCCCTGCGCCCGCTGGTCGAAGCTTTGACTAAAGACCCGCGCGACGTAGTCTCCGAAGCCGCGACGCAATTGATGGAGATGTGGACCGGCTGAGCTACTGATGGGTGGCCCATCCGGCGCGAAGCGACGGGTGGGTCGCGCAGCGACAAGAGGTAGCGATCGAAAATAGGTAACGCTCAGAATTTATTGTCGTGTGAAAAGCTCAACCCGTGCCGATCGCCGGGCCGTCGGGTGCCACGGGTCTGCGGCAGTTTTGCAGACCCGTGCCAGCGAGCAAGCGCGCTCTAAATCGATTCGCCAAGTTCGTCGTACTAGATAATATTCTCGCCCAACTCCTTACGACGGACGATCAATCCGCTCCTGTTCACGCGCCTCCGCTTTCGCGCGCAACGGGCGGCCGACCTCAGGCGTAGGATCAGCCACTTCGCCGTAGATCACCCGGCCTTCGTGATTCGCCGGTAAATGCTGCGTCACGGGCAATCCGTCTTTCGTCACGAACAGCATGCAGTGGCAATATTTGTAAACGTTCATGTCGTCGCACGGACAGATCCACGTGCGATGCTTGATCTCTTCCTGCTTGTCCTGATAAAAACGGCACGGGCAGAGCGGCCTGCCGATTTCGTCGAGATTTCGTGCCAGCCCGAGCACCACGCCTTCCGTGATCCCCTTGTCCGGATGCGTGCACGTCCCCGATTTCTCACAGTACGTCTCCACCAGCTTTTCCACGCGCTGAATGCTCTTCTCGCTCGGCTGCTTCGGCATTTTCGAACTCCGGATTGAAGATGAAAACAAGGCGCAGAGAGTATCAAACTTCGTGCCGCACACAAGCTACCACGCGCGGCACAACTGATCCGCGCGTTTGAGCAACGTGGGAATGCGATGCGGCCCGTGCATGCTCTGAATCCGCGAAGCCGCCAACGGCAGTTCCATTCCCGCTGCAGTAATAAAGAGCGGCTGACGGCTCGATCCGCGCGTGATCTCCGCGGGCGCGGCGCCTTCAAATCGCGTCTTGGCAACGCCGACCACCGGGATCTTTTTTCCGAGCGCCTCAAAAAGGTGCGCACCTAACCCCGGAACGCCCCCGGCATCGAGCCACACATAGCCATCGATGACCACGCTCGAAAATTCCGCGCCACTCTTCTTCAGCACCGCGAGCAAACACGGCAGTTCGCGCCGGTAAAACTGCCCCGGCACGTACGGTTCCACCGCGCCGATCCGCACCGCGGATTCGCCGCCCGCGACCGAGGCGTCTCACGCCGCGAACATCACGCACGCCGCGTTGGCCTCATCGCCGCGATAATCCACATCGAGACAGCAGATCATTCCACCCGCCCTTTTTTTTCTACGCCGAACCTGGGTTTCATCGCCAGTTTCTTGCGCAATTTCAATTCAACCTGCAACGCCGGAATGCCTGTCAGCGCGGCGATGGCGGCAATTCCAAAAATGGTCAGCACGGAACTCAGCTCTCTTATTTCAACTCCCCCGCCAGCAATTAAAATCAGCAACACAAACGCAACGAGCGCCCCGATCGCGCCGGGCAGAGCGAACCAGCCGCTCACGAGCATCTTCAGCCGCGCACGCGAGGCGTCGACGCCGAGAATGCGCATGCGATCCCACGCCCACGTCGCTCCGGCGAACGACCAGCCAAACGCGATTGCAAAATTCCAGGCAAGGCTTTCCATCGGGCCGGGCCGTACGGTCTGCAGAATCGTGAGCACGCTCGCGCCGAAAAAAATCGTCGCCAGCAGTTCGCTTAAGCGCTTCTGCGTTTTAAACCAGGTGCTGCCGAAGGTGAACAGCGCGTGGCCGAGATAATAAAGCATTAGCGCGACAACCAGCACCAGATACGCGCCGCGCACTTCGGCCTCAAACTTCGTGCCCCTCGACACAATCACCATCGGCGAAAGACACAACACGACCAGCGTCAGGTTCAACGGCGAACGCAGCAAACGGATGACGAACGGCCGATGCGGCTCGACCTGCGGTTCAGTGTTTGTATGCGACCGCGGCACCGTTCGCTTGCGCGCTTTCTTCTTCGCGGGTTCAAATTCTTCGGGCGGCGGTTCCATAACAATCCATTTTTTCACGTAAGTTTTTACGTCGCGCATTCAACTTTATCACTTTTTCTCAAAAAAAGCGCCCGTCTAAAGAACCACCTAAAACGTCAATTACGTTTATAGGTAGATTCGGTATAAATTTGGCTAATATTCGTAAGTCTATATAATGGAAGCAAATAAATGCTAAAGTTTTCTTTATTGACAACCGTAATTTACGTTTTATATGAATAGCAGTCCTTCCGTTACGAAGCGAAAAACTTTTTTGCGCCGCGCCTGACCGCACCTCACGGTGTTTCAGGTCCCAGTGCAACAACCGAGCGCGCTGCCAGTCCGGGGACGGTGCGCTCGCTAAGAAGAGGGGATCGGATATGAAGCGCCAAGCTTCCAAAGCGGCTCGCATAAAAACAAAAGCGGCTGCCAAGCGCAAGAAGACCTATGTCACATCCGCGCTGGATAAGCGCGCGCGTCAGCGCGTGACTTCGCCCGTCTCCGCACCGCTCATGTTCAAACGCCCGCCGGCTGAAGTCTCGACCGACGCCGACGCCGCAGCCCCGACCGCGGCGCAGCTCGAACGCGCCCAGGCCAAGGCCGAGCGCCGCGCCCACGAAGACACGCTCTGGGGCCACTACTTCAAAAAGCACGACGAGGATTCGCGCAACGCGCTCTGGGTCCACTACCAGCCGCTGGTGCGCTACATCTCCGAACGCCTGAAGGCCAAGCTGCCCGAATGCATCGACGTCTGCGACCTGATGGGCGCCGGAAACATCGGCCTGCAGGACGCCATCACCAAGTTTGAGCCCAGCGTCGGCGTGCGCTTCGAAACGTATTGCGTTCCGCGCATCCGCGGTGCGATTCTTGATTCCATCCGCGCGCTGGACTGGGTGCCGCGCCTGATCCGCAACAAGAGCCACCAGTACGAACGCATCGTCCGCGAACTGGCCTCGCAGCTGCATCGCGAACCGACCGAAGAAGAAATCGCCGGACGCCTGGACATGAATCCGCAGGAATTCAGCGACCTGCGCAAGGAACTGAACGTGAAAGCGCAGATCTCCGTCGAAGGCTGCGCGAAGGAAAACGCCGACGAACGCGACCTGATGCGTTTGGAAATGCTCGAATACCGCCGCGAAGTCGAACCCACTCGCGAACTGCAGCGCGAAGAAATCCGCCACATCGCGCTGCGCGGCCTGAACACCAAGGAACGCGCCGTCGTCGAACAGTATTATTTCCACGGCCGCAGCATGAAGCAGATCGGCGAGGAACTTGAACTGAGCGAATCGCGCATCTGCCAGATCCACTCCCAAGTGCTCGACGTCCTGCGCAAAAAGTTCCGCGCCTATCACGATTCCTGCCATCTCTAAACGGCGTGGCGTTTGTCACGTTTCGCAAGCGCCTCGCCAAAGCGGGGCGTTTTTGTTTCGAACCCCTACCCTGCCGATTTTCGGACGCGCGTCGCGTTTTCGGCAGGATTCGAATCTGTACAGATGGGTGTGCCTGCTACCTAAGTCTCGTATCGCTATGCCTTAATTTCGATTCAATCGCGACGAAACCGTATTGGCATACGTGTCGCTCTCTCCCTGCAGCAAGTCAGATTGACCATACAAACCGGGGAGACAAAAATGCGCACTCGCTTTGCCGTGAAACCGGGACTTATCGCAGCGCTGGGGCTACTGGCCGCGACACAGGCGTTCGCCATGGGACACGGCCACGGCGTCACGAAGATTGATTTCTCGACCTCGCTCACCGATTTCACCGACAGCCGTCTTTTCGCAAAACTGCTCGTGACGACCACCAACGGAAACACCGTCGGCGTCGCCAACCACAGCCATGGAAATGGCCATGGCAATAGCGGCAACGGCGGCGATGACCAAGGCGACGATGATCAGAACGAGAACGAAGGTACTGATCCGGCCGGCGGATCCACTGGCGGCACGACGGCCTCGACCGGCGGCGATAACAGCGGCGACAAACACGGTTCAGGTAATCAAGGTCTTGCCGGCCAGACGATCACGCTAAGCATAGGAAGCGCGGTGTTCACGGGCGTCGCCGATGACAAGGGCCGCGTGAGCACACCATTCGACGCGAAGTTGGTGGCGAATGGACAGATCCTGATGATCAAAGCCGAGGGCCTCGACCTCGTCGAATTGTTCCCGCTCGATCCGACAGACGGTGCGCATCAAGTGACCGTGCATATCGAAGTCACCGCGACTCCGCCCGCGACGACAACCGGAACAACGGTCACCCCGACCACGCTGAATTCGCAGGACGTGACGTTCTTCTACTTCAGCAAACACGACCATGCGAAAGGCCGCAATTTCTAACTCGCTGAACGATCGTGCTCGTAGAACGCCTCGCTCCAGCGAGGCGTTTTTATGGGGCGCGGGCGTCCCGCCCGCAGCGACCCCAGCGCTTCCACACTTCCAACGCTCACCCGTCGTGCAACGCCAGCCCCAAATTGCACCCGCCCGTCGCTCTTGTCCCCATTCGGAAATCCTATAAACTTCCGCGCCACTCAATTCCGGAGCCCCACTTATGTCACGATGCGTTCTGCTATTTTTTCTGACTGCAGTCACCGCGTTTTGCGGCGACGCCCCGCCCGCCGACGACCTTCCCGCGATCAAACTCGTCAAACCTTATCCGAAACGAACATTCAACCGTCCGCTCTTCGTCACGCACGCTGGCGACGGCTCAGGCCGATTGTTTCTGCTCGAACAAGACGGCAAAATTCTCATTCTGCCCAAAGATCCCGACGGCGAACCGAAAGAGTTTCTCAACATCGTCGGCAAAACCACGCGCGTCGATAATGAAGAAGGCCTGCTCTGCGTCGCGTTCGATCCCAACTTCAAAACCAACGGCTATTTTTACATCTGGTATTCGATGGCCGAACCGCGCCGGCATGTGCTGGCCCGGCTGAGCGTCTCCAAATCAAATCCGGACGCCGCCGACATGGCCTCCGAAAAAATCCTGCTCGAAATCCCAAAGCCCTTCGGCAATCACAACGGCAGCACGCTCGCGTTCGGCAAAGACGGCTATCTTTACATCAGCATCGGCGACGGCGGCAACGCCAACGATCCGCTGCGCAATGGACAGAATCTCAACAGTCTGCTCGCGAAAATCCTGCGCCTCGATGTCAGCAAAGAAGAGAACGGGAAACCGTACGCGATTCCCAAAGACAATCCGTTTGTAGGCCGAGCCGACGCCAGACCCGAAGTTTTCGCCTATGGCTGTCGAAACACGTGGCGCATGAGTTTCGATCGCGAAACCGGCGCGCTGTTCGCCGGCGACGTCGGCCAGGACCGCTGGGAAGAAGTGAACCTGATCGTTAAAGGCGGCAACTACGGCTGGAATCTGCGCGAGGGCCGCGTGAAGTTCGAGCGCACACCCGACGCCGAAGCTTCCGACGTCACCAGGAATTTCGTCGACCCGATCTGGGTCTACGACCGCAAGATGGGCACGTCGATCACCGGCGGCTACGTCTACCGCGGCAAGCGCATTCCCGGCCTTGCCGGCTGCTACATCTGCGGCGATTACACGCTCGGAAATATTTTTGGCTTAAAACTGAAAGACAACAAAGTCATCGGCGAAAAAATTCTGCTCAATCAACCCAAGAACATCTGCTCATTTGGCGAAGACGCCGACGGCGAACTCTACGTGATGATGTTCGACGGAACGCTCTATCAGATCCAGCCCGCGCCATAAATACGGAGCGCGGGTCGTCCCGTCCGCTTTAAAAGCGACACGAAGCGCTCGCCGCTGTTCCCTCTCCCCTTGTGGGAGAGGGCCGAAGTATGCGAAACGTACGTGAGGGTAACGCCGGAATTACTTTGCACCATGTGTCTGTAGAGCCGCTGGATTTGAAAGATTTAGAATGTATGAAATGCAACGACTGCCAAATCGAAATGGAAGTGCTGGATATTCAACTCCATTTAGCGACATTCCGATGTCCAAAATGCGGTGGACAGAATATGGCGACTGTGTCAATGAAAATAGAACCAGACTATCGTTGGTTCCGCGTTCTCATCGCTTGGAAATCAGAAAAACCGACACCTATTGAATTATCAAAGCTTCGAGAAATAATGCCCGCATTGCGACGTAAAACCGCGCAAGAGTTCGTTAAATCGGCCAAACATGTCAAGGCATGGGACTGCGGCGAAATGGCATATGGCGATGCTGTCGACCTAAGAGAAGCTGCGACCGCTCAAGGACTTCGAGTTTATTTAATCGATGTTTCACGACATGAACATTAGCTCACTCTAATATTCCCTCCGCCGCCGCAAAATGGCATTATAGTCCGCTTCAATGGCGTCATGAAAACGGAGAATCAATGGTTAAAACCGCGCTCGTTCTTCTGGCCGTCGCCGCGACAGCTCTTTCGGCCGAAGAAACTCCGGCTCCCGCGGGCGGCTATAAGATCATCAAGAAATTCGCGCTGGGCGGCGATGGATTCTGGGATTACCTCACCATCGATTCCGCCGCGCAGAAACTTTACATCGGCCGTTCGACGCGCGTGATGATTGTCGATATGGCGAGTGAAAAACTGGAAGCCGAGATCGGCGGCATGACCGGCGTGCACGGCGCCGCGATCGTTCCCGACGCCAACCGCGGATTCGTCACGAGCGGAAAAGACAACACGGTCCGCGTCTTCGACCTGAAAACTCAAAAGGAGACCGATCGGCTGACCGCAGGCAAGAAACCCGATGCGATCATCTACGATCCATTCTCGAAAAGCGTCTTCGCATTCAACAACGGCGGCACGACGGCCACGATCATCGATCCGGTAGCCGGAAAAGTGACCGGCGAAATCGAGCTCGGCGGCGCCCCCGAATTCGGCGTTGCGGACGGCAAAGGGACGGTGTTCGTAAATCTAGAAGACAAAAGCCAGATCGTCGTGATTGATTCGAAGAACATGAAAGTGCTCAATCACTGGCCGCTGGCGCCCGGCGAAGCTCCGACAGGTCTTGCGATGGACCTCGAACACCGCCGCCTGTTTTCCGGCTGCAGCGGCAGCAAGACCATGGTCGTCGTCGACGCCGACAGTGGAAAAATCGTGGCCAGCCTTCCGATCGGTGCGGGCGTCGACGCGACGGCGTTCGACAAAGATTCGCAGAACGCGTTCAGCTCAAACCGCGACGGCACGCTCACCGTGATCCACGAAGATTCGCCCGATTCGTTCCACGTAATCCAGAAAGTTCAGACTCAGCCCGGCTCAAAAACCATGGCGTTGGATCCGAAGTCGCACACCCTCTGGCTCGCCGCGGCAGAAATGAAAGACGCGCCCGAAGGCGCCGCCGAACAGAACCGCCAGCACAAAACCGTCGCCCCCGGCAGTTTCTCAGTGATTATCGTCGGAAAATAATTCGCGTCCGCAATTCGCCGTTGAATCCGGAACGGCGAACCTAACGCGGCATTACCGCCACATTATATTTCGGCAACCTTCTCAAAAATCCGGCCGAAGGCGTGAATGAAATGCTAGCATGGCCGTCGCCGTTTCACGCTCAGGAGCCTCCTTTCATGAAATCAATTCTATTTGTTGCCTTCGTTTTGCTTTCCCTCGGCGCCGGGGCGGAGGAAAAAGTGACGGTCAATGTTTTCAAAATGAAGGATGGCCGCGTTCTCGAAGCGATACGCGTGGCGTCGGTCGGCGAGGAAGGCACGCGAACATTCACCCTGAAAACAACAACAGGCGAACGAGTGATGGTGATGGAAGCGGATATTGAATCCCGTTCCGAGAAGAAGATCGCAAAGGAAGAGCTTCCCGAAACCGCCACCGCGGCTGCGCCGGCAAAAACACCCACTGCCGCGAAGCCCAAAGACGAAGACGACGGAAAGAAGAGCCAGAAACTTGACGCCGTTCACAAAGACGTCGACGCGCGCATCGCGCTGCGCAAGATTGATGATGACATCGCACAGACTAAGTCGAAAATGGTGCCCTTCCAGCAGGCCGTAGCGGATGCCACCGCGGCCATGGCCGCGGCGCAGGCCAATTCGGACACCGCAGCGAAAGAACTCGCCGCAATTCCCGATCCGAGAAAAGGCCCGCAGGACGCCGCCTCAAAGGATGCCGAGAACAAACGCGAAGCCCACCGGGAATCTCTGCGCAGGCGCATGAAGTCCGCTGACGACGAAAAAGCGAAGCAGGCGCAGCGCAAAGCCGATGCCGAAAAAATCATCAGCGATGGCAACGATCAGCTCAAAGCGTTGGGGGAAAAACGCGAAGCCGCGCTGAAAGCATCGGTCACTGCCGCGGCAGAAAAATCCAAAGCGATCGAATCCGAACTCACTTCCGACGCAGCGTCAAAAAAGCCGGCCGATTCAGCGAGCGACAACGCTCCGCACACGCTGACTCTGAAAGATGGCAGCTCCGTCCATGCGAAGAGCATGAAAAAGTTGGACGGCGGCGTGTTGCTGATCGTTGACGACAAAGGCCAGGAACGCCGCATTCAATCCAGCGACGTCAAGAAAATCGACTAGCTATGGAGCGCGGGCGTCCCGCCCGCTTCAAAGAGGGAGCGCGAAGCGCTCCCCACCGTTCCCCTCTCCCCTTGTGGGAGAGGGCCGACGTGAGCGAAGCGAACGCGGGGTGAGGGGAAAGCGCTCGTAAGCACAGACTACTCTATCTCTTGTTCGTTCACTTCGCGAATCCATGGATCCCTCGGTGATTTTCGCCACGCGTGCCAACCCGGCGGCAAATCCGCGAGATCATTCAGTGTCGGATCCATTTCAATCATCTCACCAAGCGCGACGACCTTTCCATCTTCCTGCCGGGGAACGTCCAAAGTTAGAAATTGCCAGCCGTGATCGTCAGCATCGTGCGTGACATAAAGTACTGGATGATTTTCGTGAATGATCTGGCGAACCGTAATTGCAGCGCAATTTTTGGGCTGATCGAAACGCCAAAAATCCTTCGGATTTCGCACCCAATCGATCTGTGAGTAGATCAAGAATGTATCACAATGGGTGTCAGGTGATTTGTATGCACCCGCAGCATCGAGAAGCTTCGCGGCCACACCTGCCATCTCCCATCCATCCACTTCCTCTGCCGACCACTTTGCGTCAATTAATTTGCGAATGGAATGTTTCTCGCCAAATGCTTTTACTTTGTAGATATCCCGCTTGGACTTCGTAAGAACAGAATCGTTCGCCCAAGACCAGAGCCAGGTGTTGGACATTTTTGAAATTGAGCCGACAAATTGGATTTTTGCGGCAACTTTGGGCACGCCACCCGTCGACCAGATCAACTCTTCCGTTTCTTGATCGTAGTGATACCGGGCATAACTTCCGATTTGATACTTTTCTTCGCTTAACCGGTTTTTCTCAATCAGGTATTCCGATGCATCCTCGATCAAGTCCAAAGTCTCGTCTTCGGTCACAATGATCACCTATTCGACAATAAGCAGTGGACATCACTGCTACGAACTAAATCGGCACCGGCACATCATCCAAAATCTCGCGCAAAATCGCATCGCTGTCCTTGCGATTGGCTCCGGCGTCGCGGCCTTTTTCAATAATGCGGTGGCCAAGCACCGGCTGCGCGAGCTTCTTGATGTCGTCGGGCGTGCAATAGTTGCGGCCTTCGATCACCGCGCAGGCCTGCGCGGCGCGGTACAGCATCAGACATCCGCGCGGCGAAACGCCGAGTGTCAAACCTTTGTGCTCGCGCGTGCGGGAAGCGATCTCGAGAATGTAGTCGGCCAAACCGTCGTTCACGATCACTTGGCGAACGACTTCCTGAAGCTGCAGCACCTCCGCCGCAGTGACGACCGGCTTCATCGCATCAAGCGGGTGCGAAATCTTCTGGCCCTTCAACACCATGCGCTCGCTGTCGCGGTCGGGATAGCCGATGGAGACGCGCAGCAGAAAGCGGTCGAGCTGCGCTTCGGGCAGCGAGTACGTTCCAGCGTATTCAATCGGGTTCTGCGTCGCCAGCACCATGAACGGCCCCGGCAGCGGGTACGTCGTGCCGTCGACCGAGACTTGGAAATCGTTCATCGCTTCCAGCAGCGCCGATTGCGTGCGCGGCGTGGTGCGGTTGATTTCATCGGCCAGGATGATGTTGGAGAACAGCGGCCCGTGGTGAAACTTGAAGCGGCTCTCTTTTTGTTCGAACACTGAAACGCCGACAATGTCGGACGGCAACAAATCCGGCGTAAACTGGATGCGCCGGAACTGGCAGTCGATCGATTTCGCCAGCGCCCGCGCCAGCGTCGTCTTGCCGACGCCGGGAACGTCCTCAATCAGCACATGGCCGCGCGCGAGCAACCCGATCAGCGTGAATTTCACCGTTTCGCGCTTGCCCATAATCGCGGATTCGATATTGGTCAGCAGCGCATGGATGCGCGATTTTACGGTCGGTGCGCTATCGGGTGAAGGCTGTACCGCCGCGGACGTGTCCGGCACAGTTCTTGCCTGAGTCAAAACAGGAAGCGCCGCGTCTTTTGGCGACAGCGGCGACAAAGGTGAAGCTGCAGAGCCGATCGAGGTGCTCATCTTCGTTACCTTAATCCGTTTCGCCGAATCTCGCAAGCAGTCAGAACGGTCAATTTGGGAACGGTTAGGTTTCTACTCCAATAAACGGGTATACTAGTAGAGGGAGGATGATGATGATAACCTTCAAAAATGTTCTGCTTCTGACGGATCTTTCGAGCAACGCGGACGCGGCTGCTCCGTACGCGGTCGAACTGGCCAGGCGCGATGGCGGCCGCATCCAGCTCGTCCATGTGTTCGAGGATCTGACATTTTACACGATCCCGATCAGCGAGGCGCCAATCGCCGTCGATCTCAGCGATTACATCAAAGGCACGCACTCCGACCGCGCGAAAAAGATCGGCGAAAAAGCCGCGGCGCTCGCGAAGAGTTCCGGCCTAGCCGTCGTGCCGGTGCTGCTCAGCGGTCATCCCGTCAACCAGATTGTAGACTACGCAAAGAAAGAGAAGGCCGACGCGATCGTGGTCGCGACGCACGGCAGAACCGGGGCCGCGCACGCCTTTTTCGGATCAGTGGCCGAACGCGTGGTACGACAGAGCCCCTGTCCGGTTCTTTCCGTCCGCCCGATATAGTGGAGAGAGTGGTGCCACGGTGACGTGGTGCCACTGGCTGCGACCGTCAGCTGCTGAATTTTTTCATGAACGCTTTCCACGCAAAGCCGACAGCGAAGCTCGCCTTCTGCGCGTCGGTGAGCGACACGCGCTGGCTGAAAACATCGTAGTCGCGCTTCTCGATCTCCAGCAGCAGGCTCTGGTAAATCGCCACCAGGCTGCCGAGCGCATCGCGGCTTTCGGGAACAATCAGCGGCACCAGTTCGCGGCCCGCGACGTAATATTCTTTCGTGCGTTCAACCTCAAATTTCACCAGCGCGCGCAGCAGCGGCGTCGCTTTGCCCGCGATCAACTCGGCCTCACTGACGTTCTGCGCCTTGAGATCTTCGAGCGGAAGGTAAATGCGGTCGCGGCCGGAGTCTTCAACCAGGTCGCGCAGAATGTTCGTCATCTGGAACGCGATGCCTGTTTTTTCCGCCAGGTCGATCGCCCGCTTATCCGTAAATCCGAACACGTGGATCGTCATCATCCCAATCACTGATGCCACGCGGTAGCAGTACAGATACGTCTCGTCCCATTTTTCGTAGCGCTTCTTGTGCGCGTCCATCTCGGTGCCGGTGATCAGTTCGTGCATGTAAACGGGCGGAATTTTGTAGCGCTTAAACGTGTCCGCCACCGCCGGAAGAATCGGATGCCCCGACGCGTCGCCCGCCAGCGCTTTATCGAACAGCGCACGCCAGCCGCGCGAATTCGCCAGCGCCTTCTCCGCATCCGGCTCGTCGTCAGAGAGATCGTCGGCCGTGCGCGTAAAGGCGTACAGCGCGCAGATGCCCTTGTAGCGTTCGGCGGGCAGCACTTTGAACGCGTAATGAAAATTCTTCGCGCGCTCTTTGGTGACGGCAATGCACTGCGCGTAGGATTCGTCGAGCGATACCGTTGAGCTGGTCGAAGGGTTCATTTAGGCGATCCCGTGATGCGTCAGGTAGCGTTCGACTTCCAGCGCCGCTTTGCAGCCCATGCCCGCCGCGGTGATCGCCTGGCGGTAGCGCCGGTCGTGGCAGTCGCCCGCGGCGTAAACACCAACCGCGCTCGTCTCCTGCTTGTCGTTGACCTTGATGTAACCTTCCTCGTCGAGATCGACCTGCCCCTTTAATACGCTCGTCGTCGGAATGTGCCCGATGGCGACGAACAGCGCCGCGACCTGCAGATCTTTTTTCGTGCCGTTCAGAACGTTGCGCAGCCGCACGCCGGTCACGAGCGGCACTTTTTTCGTCGTGTCGCCGAGAACTTCTTCGACGACCTGGTTCAATTCCCACTTGATCACCGGGTTGGCTTTCGCGCGTTCGATCATGATCTTCGAGGCGCGGAATTCTTCGCGGCGGTGCACCAGCGTCACCGACGAGCACATTTTCGCGAGATAATTCGCCTCTTCCATCGCACTGTCGCCGCCGCCGACAACCACGACCGGCATCTTGCGGTAGAAACTTCCGTCGCAGACCGCGCACGAGGTCACGCCCGTGCCCAGCGGCGGAGAAAACTGCGTCTCACCCGGCAACCCGATCATGCGCGGCGCCGCCCCCGTCGCGAAAATCAGCGTGTGCGTCAGCAATTTCTTGCCTCCGCCGTAAGTGATCGTGATCGGCGTTGTTTTCGCGTCGATCGACTCGGCGTTCTCGTACATCAATTCCGCGCCGCAGTGCTTGGCCTGGTCCATCATCGCGAACATCAAGTCCGGGCCGTTGATGCCTTTCGCGAAGCCGGGATAATTTTCGACCTCGGACGTTTTGGTCAACTGCCCACCGGGCGTATTTCCCGCGAGAATCACCGGCTTGAGCGCCGCGCGCGCCGCATAGATGGCTGCGGTCAAACCCGCCGGGCCCGAGCCGATAATGACAGTCTTCAAAATCTCATTGGGCATGTGCGATCGCTTTCTCTTTCACGTGGAAAAGGTCTTTCAGTCAACGCCATGCATTTTAAAGTTTGCGCAGGCAAACGTAAAACGGAAATCGCGACTCTGCGTGCGCAGCACGCATCGCTGTTTTTCCCCCTTTATAAGGGGGGATCAAGGGGGGTCGCTCGACCGGCCAATTCGCGTGCCGTCCCGTAAATCAATTCCAGTACTCCCGTCAGATTCGTACGAATATCATGATTCGTCGCGCGAACAACGGTAACGCCAATCGACTTCAAGAACGCGTTCCGTTCAGCATCCTTCAGCGGCCCATTACCGATGTAATGGCTCTCACCATCCAACTCAATCGCCAACCGCAACGGCACGCAGTAAAAATCGAGCACATAATTGCCGATGCTGTATTGACGTCTAAATTTGTGCCCCAATTGCTTACGCTGAATTTTCGACCAGAGAATAATT
>Ga0265314_10001205_pt1 | contig 29703 bp, 30 predicted proteins | sample 4126metaG_FD_203106 | JGI IMG/M metagenome (GOLD analysis project Ga0265314, IMG submission 203106) | Rhizosphere microbial communities from Carex aquatilis grown in University of Washington, Seatle, WA, United States - 4-1-26 metaG | ecosystem: Host-associated > Plants > Roots > Rhizosphere >... | reverse complement strand
ATCGCGGCCGCATCTTTGCGTCCGCGACCCAAATTCATGAGGCATCATGCTGAAGAACAACTTCCACATCCTGAGCGGCGGCCCCGGCGCCGGAAAGACCACGCTGCTCGAAGCATTGCGAGCGCGCGGCTACGCTTGTGTCGACGAGGCGGCGCGGAAAATCCTGAAAGCCCAGGCGGTCATCGGCGGCAACGCGACGCATGACGGCGATCGCGCTCGTTACCGCGATCTGACGCTGGAGCAGGAACGCGCCGACTATCGGGCGATGGCGGCGACCGATGCGCCGGTCTTCTTCGACCGCGCCATTCCCGAGCTCTCGGGCTATGGCAATGCGCCGGGCGAAGCCGATCCGCCGGCGCTCGCCAGTGCCATCGCCGAATGCCGCTACAATCCGCGTGTCTTCCTCTTCCCGCCCTGGGAAGCGATCTACGTCCACGACGACCTGCGCAAGCATAGCTTCGCCCATGCGGTCGAGACCTTCGAGAATTGCCGCGCCGCCTATCGCCGCCATGGCTATCGCATCGTCGAAATGCCGAAAGCCGGTGTCGAGGCGCGCGTCGTTTTCATCCTCCGCGAAATCGAAAGCGACGTCCGCGAATCCTAGCGCCGCACCGACCAGGCGATGGCTTCCTCCAGCCGGTCATTGCCCCAGAACAATTCGTCGCCCACGGTGAAGCTCGGCGCGCCGAACACGCCGCGCGCGATGGCTTCCTCGGTTTGCTTTTTCAGCCGGCCCTTGTTCTCAGGCGTATTAGCTGCCGCGACGGCCGCCGCCGGATCGGCGCCGACGCGCGCGAGAAACTCCGTCAGCACAGCGTCGTCGGCGATGTCCTTCTGCTCGGCAAAGTTCGCCGTATAGACGCGGCGCACGAAATCCGGCAGCCACGGCGCCGTCTCGCCCGCCAGCGCGATCCGCGCGGCCTTCAGCCCGTTCTGCGGAAAGCGCAGCGGCGGCAGCGTCAGCGGCAAGCCCTCGCGATCGCATATGCGCTGCAGGTCGCGCCACATATAGCGGCCCTTCGCCGGATAAAGGTTGAACGGCGAGTCGTTCCAGCCCTGCGAAAAGAAGATCGGCCCGAGCAGGAAAGGCCGCCAGCGCAGGCGCACGCCCGCGTCCTTCGCCAGCCGCTCGACCCGCATCGCTGCGGGGTACGAATAGGTGCTCGCGAATTCGAACCAGAAATCCAGGGTCATGCCGGCCTCCACGCTGCGATGCTAGCGCATCGGCACCGATCCGCGCCTCTCCGCGCCGCGTATGAGGGCCATGCGAAGCGATGTCACCTTCGCCGGCGCGGCTGGTTCGCAATCCCCCCGAAATGATGTTAGCGTCGCAACCGTAGCTTCCACCGCGCCCATCATGAGTAACCCCGCCGGTTCCGGCGCCGATTTCACGCTCGCCCCGCACCATGACGCCGCGCGCTATGCCGAAATCTATGCGCGAAAGGGCCGCGTCCACATCCCGGACCTGTTCTCCGAGGCCGATGCGCTCCGGTTGTTCGACGCGCTTGCCTTCCGCACGTCCTGGCGGCTGATGCTGATCCATGACGGTCCCACCGAGCTGACCAAAGAGCAATGGGCCGCGATGCCGGAGGAGCAGCGCCGCCGCATCGACGCGGAGGTGATCGCCGCCGGCAAGCAGCGCTTCGAAGGCCGCTTCCTCTCCTATCGCTTCAGCGACCATGGCGAGATCTATGCCGGCGATCCGCCGGAGCTCGCCGCGCTCAGCCGGTTCCTCAACGGCAGGGCCTTCATCGACTTTGTGCGCGCGGTCACCGGCGCCGCCGAGATTCAGTTCGCGGACGCCCAGGCGACGCTCTACCGTCCCGGCGACTTCCTGCACGTGCATGACGACATCTTCGAGCAGAAAAAGCGCCACGCGGCGTATGTGCTCAACATCACGCCGAACTGGAAACCGGAGTTCGGCGGCCTCCTCGCCTTCCTCGACGAGAACGGCCATATCGACGAGGCCTTCACGCCGACCTGGAACGCGCTCAACCTGCTGCGCGTCCCGCAGCGCCATTTCGTTAGCTCCGTCGCCGCCTTCGGCAATGAGGGGCGCTACAGCGTGACCGGTTGGCTGCGGCGGCGCTGAGCTGCCCTGCGCAGGGCCCGCTTGACGCTTCGGGCCAGCGGGCTATGAAGACGGTCCGTTTCCGCTGGAGTTCGTCTTGTCCGCCAAATCCGTCAAGAAAGTCGTGCTGGCCTATTCGGGCGGCCTCGACACCTCAGTCATCCTGAAGTGGCTGCAGACCGAATATGGCGCGGAGGTGATCACCTTCACCGCCGATCTGGGCCAGGGCGAGGAACTGGGCCCGGCGCGCGAAAAGGCGCTGATGCTCGGCATCAAGCCGGAGAATATCTACATCGAGGACGTGCGCGAGGAGTTCGTGCGCGACTATGTCTTTCCGATGTTCCGCGCCAACGCGGTCTATGAGGGCGTCTATCTGCTCGGCACCTCCATCGCGCGGCCATTGATCGCCAAGAAGCAGATCGAGATCGCCGAAAAGCTCGGCGCCGACGCCGTCAGCCATGGTTCGACCGGCAAGGGCAACGACCAGGTGCGCTATGAGCTCAGCTATTACGCGCTCAAGCCCGACATCAAGATCATCGCGCCGTGGCGCGAATGGGACCTCACCAGCCGCACCAAGCTGCTCGAATTCGCCGAGAAGCATCAGATCCCGATCGCCAAGGACAAGCGCGGCGAGGCGCCGTTCAGCGTCGATGCGAACCTGCTGCACTCCTCCTCGGAGGGAAAAGTCCTTGAAGACCCCGCAGTCGAGGCCGACAGCATCGTCTATCAGCGCACCATCTCGCCCGAGGATGCGCCCGACAAGGCGATGGTGGTGGAGATCGGCTTCGAGAACGGTGACGCGGTTTCGGTGGATGGGCAGAAGCTCTCGCCCGCCACGCTGCTCGCGAAGCTGAACGAGCTCGGCATGGCGAACGGCATCGGCCGGCTCGATCTGGTCGAGAACCGCTTCGTCGGCATGAAGTCGCGCGGCATCTACGAGACGCCGGGCGGCACGATCCTGCTTGCCGCCCATCGCGCGATGGAATCCATCACGCTCGACCGCGGCGCCGCGCATCTGAAGGACGATCTGATGCCGCGTTATGCCGAGATGATCTACAACGGCTTCTGGTTCACGCCAGAGCGCGAGATGCTCCAGGCCCTGATCGACAAGAGCCAGAAATTCGTCACCGGCACGGTCCGCCTCAAGCTCTACAAGGGCAACACGATGGTGATCGGCCGCGCCTCGCCCTATTCGCTTTACGCCCACGACCTTGTGACCTTCGAGGACGACCAAGGCGCCTATGACCAGCGCGACGCCACCGGCTTCATCAAGCTCAACGCGCTGCGCCTGCGCACGCTGGCGATGCGCAAGCGCAAGACGGAGAAATAGGATGGCGAAGGCAGCGTACGCGGTGGCTTCCGCTGTAACGATCCTGCTTTCATTCGCCCCGCCCGCGCAGGCGGCCGCACCGGATCCCGGCAAGAAGGTCGTCGCCTGCATGGACGCGGCGGACGCCGCGGGAAAGTTCGCGGGTGGTTGCATCGGCATGATCCAGGCCGATTGCCTGAAGCCGGCCGATGCCGATCCGTCCGCCTGCGCCGGCAAGGAATTGGCGTTCTGGCAAACGCAGCTCGACATCACGCTGAAGCGCGCGACGAAGGCCGTCGCCGGCTATCCGGACATGGCGAAACCGCAAAGCGATGCGCAGAAGGCATGGCTGGTTTTTCGCGACAGGGCCTGCGCCATCGCCGATCATGTCGATCCCGGCACCATGCCGGGCGGTGCGGCCGCCTGCCGGGCCGAAGTCACCGCCGAGCGCGTCTTCATGCTGCGCCGGATCGTCGCCTCGCTGGAGGAGCACTGAGATGGATAACGCCGACCAGATCGAATATTGGAACGGCCCCGCCGGCCAGCGCTGGGCCGAGGCCCAGGACACGATGGACCGCAACATGGCGTCTATCACCGCCGCGCTGCTGCCTTTCGTCGGCGCCAAGCCCGGCGAGCACGTCCTCGATATCGGCTGCGGCTCGGGCGGCACGACGCTGGAATACGCCAAGGCCGTCGGCGCGGGTGGCCGCGTGATGGGCGCCGACATCTCCAAGCCGATGCTGGCCGTGGCTCGTGGCCGCGCCAAGGCGCAAGGCCTGGCGGTCGAATTCGTGGATGCGGACGCCGCCGTCCATCCCTTCGCGCCGGAATTCGATGTTGTCGCTTCACGCTTCGGCGTGATGTTCTTCGCCGATCCCACGGCCGCTTTCACGAACATGCGCAAGGCGCTGAAGCCCGGCGGGCGGCTGGCCTTCGTATGCTGGCGCACGATGCCCGAAAATCTCTGGGCCTTCGCGCCGTTCGCTGCGGCGCGCCCACTCCTTCCCGAACAGCCGCCGCCCGACCCGCTGGCGCCGGGCCCCTTCGCCTTCGCCGACGCGGCCCGCACGATTTCGATCCTCGAGGCCGCCGGGTTCAAGAACGCCGCCGCGAAGAAGCTCGACACCGTGATGCATGTCGCCAAGACCGCGGCCGACGCCGCGCAATTCTCGCTGACCATCGGCCCCCTGTCGCGCGCCGCGAGCGGCGTGGACGATGCGACCCGCGCCAAGATCATCGCTGCGGTGACCGCCGCAATGGTGAAATACGAGACACCCAACGGCGTCTCGCCGCCGGCCGCCTGCTGGCTGGTGAGCGCGCGGGCCTAGGCGCCGGAGATCGTCCGCCGCGGCGTGTCGACGAGGGTCGCCTTGCCGTCGCTGAGCGCCACGACCGCATGCTCGACATGTGGCGGCACGACGCCGACGAAGCCCGGCCCCGCGACGACCGTTTTGCCGCCGATGGTGATTTGAAGCTGACCCTCCAGGATGTGCCAGACCTCTTCCTGCTCATGGGCGTGCGCGTGGATATCGGCGCCCTTGTCGAATTCGTAATGGCCGAAGGTCATCGCCCCGGAATCGAAGAACCGCCCGCGCCAGCCGGGCCGCCGCTCGACGATCTTCAGCTGGGAGGTGTCGATGAAGGTCACGGCGCTACCTCCTCGGACCCATCACACATCCAGCGACGCGTTCAGCGCGTTGTCCTGGATGAATATCCGGCGGGGTTCCACCACTTCGCCCATCAACTTGGTGAAGAGGTCGTCCGCCTCGTCGACATGCTCGATCTTCACGCGCAGCAACGTGCGCGCGTTCTCGTCCAGCGTGGTTTCCCAGAGCTGCTCCGGGTTCATCTCGCCCAGGCCCTTGTAGCGCTGCAGCGACAATCCCTTGCGGCCCCAGTCGAGCACGGCCTCGATGAGCTGGCTCGGCGCGCGCACCTCTACCGTCTCGTCCTTGCGGCGCAATTGGCCGGCCCTTAGATAGGCGAGCTGGAGATCGGCCGCCATGCGGTCGAGCTTGCGCGCATCGGCCGAGTCGATCAGCGCGCCGTCGATGGCGACCGCTTCGCGCACGCCACGCACTTCGCGCCAGAATTTCAGGCCGCCATCCGTCGTCGGTTCGCCGTGCCAGCCGCGCTCGAACTCCTCGGACAACGTGTCGAGCCGCGTTGCAATGTATTTCGCGGCCTCGTTCGCCTTGGTCGTGTCGGCGAGGATTTCCGGATTGAGCGCGCCGGCGATCGCCGCCTGCTCCAGCATGAAGCGCGGATAATGTTCCGGAAAGCCGTTCAGCGCCGCGACGGCCTGCCGTGCCTTGTGGACCAGCGCGTCGAGGTCCGCGCCGGCCATGACCTCGCCGCTGTGCAACGTGAACACTGCGCCTTCGGAGCCTTCGGAGATAATGTAGTTGTCGTACTCCTCCTGGTTCTTCAGATAGCGCTCGGTCTTGCCGCGCGCCGCCTTATAGAGCGGCGGCTGCGCGATATAGATGTGGCCGCGCTCGATCAGCTCGGGCATCTGGCGATAGAAGAACGTCAGCAGCAGCGTTCGAATATGCGAGCCATCGACGTCGGCGTCGGTCATCAGGATGATCTTGTGATAGCGCAGCTTGTCGGGATTGAACTCCTCGCGCCCGATGCCGGTGCCGAGCGCCGTGATCAGCGACACGATGCTGTCGGACGACAGCATGCGGTCGAACCGCACGCGCTCGATGTTCAGGATTTTGCCGCGCAGCGGCAGCACCGCCTGGTTCTCGCGGTTGCGTGCCTGCTTTGCGCTGCCGCCGGCGCTGTCGCCCTCGACGATGAAGATCTCGCATTTGGCCGGATCGCGCTCCTGGCAGTCCGCCAGCTTGCCGGGCAGCGACGCGCCGTCCAGCACGCCCTTGCGCCGCGTCAGCTCGCGCGCCTTGCGAGCCGCTTCGCGCGCCATGGCCGCTTCTACCACCTTGCCGACGACGGCCTTGGCTTCGGCCGGATGTTCCTCGAGCCAGCGGCCGAGCTGATCGAGCACCACGCTCTCCACCACCGGCCGCACTTCGGAGGAGACGAGCTTCTCCTTGGTCTGCGACGAGAATTTCGGATCGGGCACCTTCACCGACAGCACGCAGGTCAGGCCCTCGCGGCAATCATCGCCGGTCAGCGCGACCTTGTCCTTCTTGGCGCTGACCTTTTCGTCGGCGTATTTCGTCACCACGCGCGTCAGTGCGGCGCGGAAGCCGGCCAGATGCGTGCCGCCGTCCTTCTGCGGAATGTTGTTGGTGAAGCACAGCATGCTCTCGTGGTAGCTGTCGTTCCACGTCAGCGCGACTTCCACCGTCATGCCGTCGCGTTCGGCGGCGATCATCACCGGCTGGCCGATCAGCGAGACCTTGGTGCGGTCGAGGTACTGGACGAAGGCCTTGAGCCCACCCTCATAGTGCAGCGTGGTTTCCTTCGCCTCTACACCGCGCTTGTCGGCCAGGATGATAGTCACGCCGGAATTCAGGAAGGCGAGTTCGCGCAGCCGGTGCTCCAGCGTCGCGAAATCGAATTCGGTCTTGGTGAAGGTGCCGGTGGAGGGCAGGAAGGTCACCTCCGTGCCGCGCTGGCCGGGCTTGGCGTCGCCGACGACCTTGAGTTCATCCACGCGGTCGCCGTGGCGGAACCGCATGTAGTGTTCCTTGCCCTCGCGCCAGATGCGCAGGTCCAGCCATTCCGACAGCGCGTTCACAACCGACACGCCCACGCCGTGCAAGCCGCCGGACACCTTGTAGGCGTTCTGCTCGAACTTACCGCCGGCATGAAGCTGGGTCATGATGACCTCGGCCGCCGACACGCCTTCGCCTTCATGGATGCCGGTCGGGATGCCGCGCCCGTTGTCGCGCACCGTGACCGAGCCGTCGGCGTTCAGCGAGACGTCGACGCGCGTGGCATAGCCCGCCAGCGCCTCGTCGATCGCGTTGTCGACGACCTCGTAGACCATGTGATGCAGGCCCGAGCCGTCATCGGTATCGCCGATATACATGCCGGGCCGCTTGCGCACGGCGTCGAGGCCTTTGAGGACCTTGATGCTGTCGGCGCCATATTCTTCCGCGCCGTTTCCGGTGCCGCCATTAAGGCCGTGGCCATTGCCGTCGGTGTTGTCGCCTGACATCAGTTCAAAGCCATGCAGTGGACGTTAAGGGGATGTGCCAAAGTTCTACTCCTGACGGACGAATTGGCCGTCATTGACATGAAACACGTCCGCGCGGCCGCCCAGGCCCGCGAACAGCGACAGATCGGTGCCCGTCATCCAGGCCTGCGCGCCCAGCGCCACGATCTCCTCGAACAGCGCGGCGCGGCGGGTGACGTCGAGATGGGCGGCGATCTCGTCCAGCAGCAAAAGCGGCGCATGGCCGTCGCGCGCCGCCGAAAGCTCCCAGGCATCGGCGAGGATGATGGAGATCAACAGCGCCTTCTGCTCGCCGGTCGAACATTCGCGCGCATCGGCGCGCTTGGACGTGTGGCGCACCGCCAGATCGGTCAGATGCGGCCCCGCCGTCGTCCGCCCGGCTTCCGCGTCGCGCACCCGCGACCGCGCCAGCTTCTCGCGCAAGGCCTCGCGCGCGCCATCGCCGAGTTCGGCCAGAAGCGCATCGGTCTCGCCGTCCAGCGTAAGCTGCGCGGCGGGAAAGGCTCCAGCTTCTCCGCGCGCGACCAGCGCCTGGTTCAGCCGCTCGACCGTCTGCGCCCGCGCCATCGCCATCGCGATGCCGGCCTCGACCATCTCGGCCTCGAGCCCGTCCAGCCAGGCCGGATCGCGCGGCCCGAATTTCAGCAGCCGCGCGCGCTCGCGCATCGCGGTCTCGTAGCGCGTCGTCGTCCGCGCATGGCCGGCATCGAAGCCGAGCACCAGCCGGTCGAGGAATTTGCGCCGCCCGCTCGCACCCTCGATGAACAGCCGGTCCATCGCCGGCGTCAGCCACAGCATCTGCACCAGCTCGCCCAGTTCGGCCGAGTTCTGTACCGGCGCGCCGTTCAGGCGCACCTGCCGCCGCTCGCCGCCATTGGGCCCGAGTGTCAGCCCGGTGCCGACCTCGTAAGCCTCGCCCTGGCGCGTCACCGTCGCCGCCACGGCCCACAGCGCGTCGCTGGGCGCGCTCGGCCCCCGCCGCACATGATCGCTTAAGCGTGCGCCGCGCAGGCCGCGCCCGGGCGAGAGCAGCGAGATCGCATCGAGCAGGTTGGTCTTGCCCGCCCCGTTCGGTCCTGCCAGCACGACGGGCGCGCCGCTCACTGTGAGGGTGCCTTCGGCGTAGGAACGGAAATTGCGCAGGGCAAGATGCGTCACCGCGAGCCGCGCGCGCCGTTCAAAGGCAGGTGCCGCGCCGTCCGGGCGCTGTGTCGGCCAGGTGTTCAATCTCAGACCCGCATCGGCATGAGGACGTAGAGCCAGCGGGCATCGTCGCCGTCCTCGATGATGGTGGGCGAGCCGGCATCGGACAGCAGGAAGCGGATGTCCTTGCCCTCGATCTGGCTCGTGATGTCGAGGAGATATTTGGCGTTGAAGCCGATCTCCATCGCCGGCGCATTGTAGGTCGCGCTCAGTTCCTCCGTCGCCGTGCCGCTTTCCGGATTGACGACCGAGAGGGTGACCTTGTCCTTCGCCACCGCCAGCTTCACCGCGCGCGTCTTGTCGGCGGAGATGGTCGAGACGCGGTCGACGGAGTGCGAGAACTCCTTGGCTTCCACGGACAGCGCCTTGTCGTTGCCGCTCGGGATGATCCGCTGATAGTCCGGGAAGGTGCCGTCGATCAGCTTGGAGGTCAGCTCCACGCCGCTGAAGGTGAACTGGATCTTGGTGTCCGACAGCGAGATTTCGATGGCGCCTTCGGCATCGTCGAGCAGGCGGCGCAGCTCCGTCACCGTCTTGCGCGGCACGATGATACCCGGCATGTCGGCCGCGCCGTCGGGCAGATCGAGCTCGAAGCGCGCCAGCCGATGGCCGTCCGTCGCCGCGGCGCGCAGGACCTTGGTCTTGCCGTCCTTGGTGGCATGCATGTGGATGCCCATCAGGTAGAACCGCGTCTCGTCGCTCGCCATCGCGAAGCGCGTCTTGTCGATCAGCCGCTTCAGATCATCCGCGGCGAGGCGGAAACGATGGGGCAGGGCGCCCGCCGCCATCTGCGGGAAATCTTCCTTGGGCAGGCAGGCCAGTTCGAACCGCACCGTGCCGGCCGAGACGGCAAGCCGCCCGCCTTCGCTGGTCAGAAGCTCCGCCTGCACCTGCGCGCCTTCGGGCAGCTTGCGCACGATGTCGTAGAGCATGTGCGCCGGCGCGGTGGCCGACCCGTTGCGCAGCACGTCGGCCGGGATGGCCTCGACGATCTCGATATCGAGATCGGTGGCGGTCAGTTTGAGCTGGCCCTTGCCCGCCTCGATCAGGACGTTGGACAGGATCGGGATGGTGTTGCGGCGTTCGACGACACTTTGGACGTGGCTCAGCGCCTTCAAGAAGGCACCCCGTTCGACGTTGATTTTCATCGTTCTCGCTGCAAGGTTTTGGGCCGCTTGAAAACCCCGGGTCCGGCCCCCGCGAAGGGGTCTGTAAACCATTGATTTCCTTGAGCTTCTAGACGGCCGAGACTCAGGTTTCGCAGTATAGCAAACCCCCTGGAAAGGGCGAAGAGATAATGTGGGGATTTCCGCCGCTCCGGAGGGGCTGAATCGACCATTTCAGGGCAGGATTCCGAAGCTTTTCAACCGCGCCGCGAGCAACGGATCGAGCGCCGCGCCCTGGGCGAGATCGGCCGCGCCGTCTTGGCCCAGACGCTGCTTGACGGCGCCTCTGAGAAGCAGCGCCTCAGGCCGGCGGGGTTGCTCGGCGAGGATAGCGCTGAGCGTCCGCGCCGCATCGTCGAGCCGGCCCAGTCGAAGCTGTACCAGCGCCAGCGAGCCGCGCAGGCTCAGCGATCCGGGACGGTCCTTGAGCACGCTTTCGCAGTCGGTCTGTGCCGCCGCCAGGTCGCGCGCCAGCAAACCGCGCAGCCAGCAGCGTTCGTCGAGCACGTCGGACGCGTTTTGGTCCGGCTGGGCCAGTGCCCTGGCCAGGTCGTCCAGCGCCGCCCCATAGTCCTTCTCCTCCGCCTTGAGGATCGCGCGCTGCAGATAGGTTTCGCCGTCGGCGGGGTCGATCTTCATCGCCGTTTCGAGATCGGCCTCGGCGCGGTCATAGCGGCCGAGGATGCGGAAGGCGGCCGCGCGCTCGCGATAGGGCGAGACGTAGTCCGGGCCGAGCGCGATCGCCTGCGTCTCGTCGGCAATCACCGCGTCCGGCTCGCGGCAGGCCATTTGCGCGTAGCCGCGGTGGAAATAGGCCAGCCGGTCCTTCGGATTCTTGGCAAGCGCATCGGTGTACAGGGCAACCGCCCTGGTGCAGTCGGCCCTGGCTCCGTCAGCATCGCCCATTTCGTTCTTCAGCCGCGCCCGGGCGCTCCACCAGCGCCCCTGATCCGGCTGCGCGGCGACCGCGTGATCATAGCCCGACATCGCCTCGCCATAGCGGCCGAGTGTTTTGCGAAGGTCCGCGGCGGCCACAACCGGCTCCATCTCGTTCGGCGCGAGCGTCGCCGCCTTGTCCCAGTCCGTCAGCGCATCGGCGGAACGTCCGAGGTTGCCATAGCAGACGCCGCGATTGAGCAGAGACAGCGCCGCGTCCGGCTCCAGGGCGAGCGACGCGGTGTCGTCTTCGATAGCATGCGCGCAGTCATGGTCCGCGGCGTGGGCGTAGGCCCTGAGACGCAGATCGAGCGCCGATGGTGCCGTGATCGCAAAGGCGCGGTCGAAATCGGTGATGGATAGTGCGTATTTCCGCTGGCGGAACTGGGCGAGCGCGCGGTTGTATAGCGCCGTGCGATCGTTCGGGCTGAGCGCCAGCGCGCGCGTGTAGTCCGCGATGGCCGCGTCGAGATCGCCGGTCTGCTGATAGGCGGTGCCGCGATTGTTGTAGGCGGCGGCCTGCGGCCTCAGCGCGATGGCAGCGGTCAGATCGTCGATCGCGCCCTTGTAATCCGCCATTGCCTCGCGCGCATGCGCCCGATGCAGCAGCGCCCCGTCGTCCTTGCCGTCGCGCGCTGCCACAATGCCGAAATCCACCGCGGCGCCCTTGCTGTTGCCGAGCGCCTCGCGCGCCAGCCCGCGATTGTAGAACGTGTCGGTGTCGTCGGGATCGGCGGCGAGATAGGCGGTGTAGTCGGCCTCCGCCTTGTCGAATTGGCCCAGCGCCGCATAGCTGACGCCGCGCAGCCGATAGGCCGGCGGATAATTCGGAAAACTCGCCAGGACGCGGTCAAAATCCTGCACCGCCAGCGCGTTGCGCCCGCCGAGCTGATAGGCCCAGCCGCGCTCGAACACCGCGTCCGCATCAGCGGGATCAAGCTCGATCGCCGTGCCCAGATCGGCCGCCGCCGCGTCGTAATCCTTGACGTCGAGATAGAGCAAGCCGCGGTCGTAATGGATCGAGACCGAATAGGGCTGGAGCTTGAGCGCCGCGCTCAGATCGGCGAGCGCGCCGTCCCGGTCGGCGAGATTCTGCTCCGCATGGGCGCGCACGACCAGTGCATCGGCGCCGCCGCCCTGGTCGAGGCAGCGGCTCGCCGCCTCCTTCGCCGCGCGGTAGTCGGCGCTGCCGTCGCCGTCATGCTTGCGCTGAAGCAGTTCCGCCGCCTCCTGGCAGGCCGGAATGACGCGCGCCGGATGGTCCGGCGGCTGCGTCGCCGGCAGCGGCGCGGTGCCCAACGCGGCAAGGAGGAGAAGCGCTTTCACGTGGCAAGTTTATCCGCGCAGGCGCCAAAGAAAAACGGCGCCGCGGAAGGCGCCGTTTCCTTATGGATGGACCTGCGATCAGTTCCGCCGCGCCAGCATCTGGCTCAGGAAATCGACCTCCTGCTTGAACAGCGCGTCCTCCTCGCACAACGCCTCGATGCGCCGGCAGGCGTGGAGCACGGTCGTGTGATCGCGTCCGCCGAAGCGCCGGCCGATCTCGGGCAGCGACCGCGTCGTCAGCTTGCGCGAGAGATACATCGCGACCTGGCGCGGCCGCGCCACCCGGCGCGCCCTTTGCGGCGAATGAAAATCGCGCACGTCGAGCTTGTAGAACTCCGCTGTCTTCCGCTGAATGTCCTCGATCGAGGTCTTGGCGCCCGGCGCGCTGCGCAGGCCCACCACATCCTCGATGGTCTCCAGCGTCACCGGCTTCTTGGTGAGGTCGGTATAGGTCGCCAGCTTGGTGAACACGCCGATCAACTCGCGCGGGGAGGCATCGTCCATGTCGGCGATGTGCTCCAGCACGTCGTTCGGCAACAGCGCCTGCGGCTTGTGCCGTGCGAACTCCGCGGCTCGCGCCTTCAGGATCGCCAGCCGCGTCTCGCGGTCCGGCTTGTCGAGCGTGACCACCAGCCCGCCGGCCAGCCGCGACTTCACATCGGCGCCGAGGCCTTCGAGGGCCGCCGGAGCGCGGTCGGCCGCGATCACGACGCGGCGGCGCAGATCCGCAAACGCGTTGACGGTATAGAGGAACTCCGATGCCGTCGCGGTGGAGCGGCAGATGTGCTGCAGGTCATCGATCAGCAGCACCTCGGCGGTGCGCAGCTCTTCTTTGAAGGCCAGCGTGTCCTTGCGATAGAGCGCGCCCAGGAAGTGGCGCATGAAATCTTCGGAGCGCAGGAACAGCGCGCGCTTGCCGCGCTTGCGGAATTCCAGTGCCGCGGCGTTCAGCAGATGCGTCTTGCCGAAGCCGAAGCCGCCATGGATGTAGAGCAGAGTGAAATCGCTCTGCGCGCCTTCGGCGAAGCTCTTGGCGGCGGTGAGGCCGAACTCGTTCGCAGGGCCCGCGACGAAGCTCTCGAAGGTCTGCTGCGGATGCAGCATCCGGGTCCACAGGCCCTTGGCGGCCTCGCCGGCCGGTTCCTCGTCGCCCGCGCCGGGGCCGATGACGATGGTGCTCGCCTCGCTGCGCACCGGCTCGCGCGCCAGCCCGCCACCGACCACCGGCTTGGGCAGGGTCAGAACGATCGTGATCGACGCCGGATCGGCGCCCTCCGCGCGCAGCGCGCGCTCGATGCGCGTGACGTGCCGCTCGGCGACCCAGGTGCGGATGAACGGCTTGGTCGTTCCGATCCGGACCTCGTCCTTGTCGAAGGCGTCCAGTGTCAGCGGCCCGATCCAGGCCTCGAATACCGCATCGCCCAATTCGCGGCGCAGCCGCTCGCGCGCACCGGCCCATGCCGACGGCCAATCCGGCCGCATCGGCTTACTCGTCATCTGTGCCATTACCCTCGTACCCGCTTCTTTGTCCCGGCGTCTGAAGCGCCGGTGAGCCCTTGTCCTAGATGGGCCTGTTTGCCCGGTTCGTCGTTTGCGCGGCCCTTTTTAGGCCGCAACCCCTCGTCGCATACGTCACCCCCCAAATCTTCAAGTCTGTTTCCAGGGAAGGCCGGAGGCCTTCCACCCGTTCTTGCGGCCGCGATGGCGCTCGCCGTCGAGGTCGCCCTCAAAGCCGCCCGCGATATTGTAGGCCTTGGCGTAACCGGCCTTGGTCATGGCGATCGCCGCGCTGCGTGAGCGCGCGCCCGAGCGGCAAAGCAACAGGACCGGCGCCGATTTATCTGCGGCGTCCTGCCCGGCCTGCGCCACGAAGCCCGGATTGACCTGCATGGTCGGGAACATTTGCCACTCGACCAGCGCGACCGCGCGCCCGAGTTCGCTGAGATCGGGCACGCCGACGAAATTCCACTCCGCGCTGGTGCGCACATCGACCAGCCGCGCCTTGGCGTCGCTCTGGAGCAGCGCCCAGGCATCCTGGGCGCTCAAGTCGCCGGCGTAGTCGGAAGAGGATTGATCGGCAGCCATCGGTGGAAGATCCGGCAAAGTTTCACGCCGACCGGGCAAAGCCCAGCCTGCTCTGTCAGAGATTTATAGGACTCAGTGGTTACAGTACTTGCAGTCGATGCTGGAATACTGTGTCGATGTCTCGATTACTGTTGTTTTGTTTGATGTTTTGTTCGACATCTTTTTTCTCTTGCCACCGAACGAAGGTTAATCTCACGCATTTCCGAATCGCTGACAAGTGAACGGAACCGGAACCTTGACGAATCTGCATCAACTTGATTTCGAGCTAAGCTGTTTGTCCGTATAAGGATTTTCGAATTAACCCCGTTGCCCCGATGAATCAGACACTTACGCGACAGTTCCATGTCGCTGCAGTGCATCAATGCGCGGGTACAAGGAATATCAGTCCACGGACAATAAAAAGCCTGCTGCGACGCAGTATCGGAGAATCCGCCAAAGGACTCAGTTACTTGCTGAGCTTGGCGACGCGCTTGGCCAGGCGCGAGACTTTCCGCGAGCCGGTATTCTTGTGCAGGATGCCCTTGGACACGCCGCGCATGATCTCCGGCTCGGCCGCCTTGAGAGCCGCCTGCGCCGCCGCCTTGTCACCCTTGGTCAGCGCCTCTTCGACCTTGCGGACGAAGCCGCGGACGCGGGTCTTGCGCGCCTGATTGATCTGGGTCCGCTTGGCCGTGGTGCGGACGCGCTTCTTGGACGAGGCGATATTGGGCATCAGGTCTTCCTGCTCGAAATCGGAGGCGGGCGTATAGCCCCGTCCGGCCCGGGGGTCAAATCACGAAGGCCGCTTTTCGCGGCTTTTTTCCGCCAGCGCCTGCATCACCGCAGCCTCGTCTATTTGTTCGGTGAATCCAAGCTCTTGGGCCACTACTTGTCCGTGAAATTCGCTTTGCGCTTCTCGGAGAAGGCGGCCATGCCTTCCTTCTGGTCGGCGGTCGCGAACATCGCGTGGAACAGCCGCCGCTCGAAGCGCACGCCTTCGCTCAGCGTCGTCTCATAGGCGCGGTTCACCGTCTCCTTCGTCATCATGACGATCGGCAGGGATTGCTCGGCGATTTTGGAAGCGGCCTTCATCGCCTCCGCCATCAGTTCGGCGGCGGGCACGACGCGGCTGACGAGGCCGGCGCGTTCGGCCTCGGCCGCGTCCATGTTGCGGCCCGTCAGGCACATCTCCATCGCCTTGGACTTGCCGACGAAGCGCGTCAGCCGCTGCGACCCGCCGATGCCCGGCATCACGCCCAGCGTGATCTCCGGCTGGCCGAATTTCGCGGTATCGGCCGCGATGATGAAGTCGCAGAGCATCGCCAGTTCGCAACCGCCGCCCAGCGCCCAGCCCGCCACCGCGGCGATGATTGGCTTGCGCACCGCGCTGATGCGGTCATTCGCTTCGGCGAAGAAATTCTCGCGGTACATGTCCATGTAGGATTTTGGCGCCATCTCCTTGATGTCGGCGCCGGCCGCGAAGGCGCGTTCGGATCCGGTCAGCACGATGCAGCGCACCGCGTCGTCGCGGTCCCAGGCCTCGAGCTGGGTGACGAGTTCGCCGAGCAGCTCGGCATTCAGCGCATTCAGCGCCTTGGGGCGGTTCAGCGTGATCACGCCGACCTTGCCCTCGATCGCGGCGACGATGTTCAGATGATTGGTCATGGCTGGCTCCGCGCTCCTATTCGCGCAATCTTACACCGCGGCCGCCGCCGGCGCTGGCGGTGCCTTCGTTCAGAAGGACGATGCCCAGCGCCTCGAGCGCGCGCACCAGCTTCATCAGCGAATCCACATTGCCGCGGATCACGCCTTCGCTTGCTTCCATGCGCTGGATGGTCGGGACCGACAATTCCGATTTCTCGGCCAATTGCCGCTGGTCGATACCGGCCAGGGCCCGAGCGGCCCGCAATTGGGCGGCGGTGATCATGCGGTTCCCCGTGGCCCGGGCCCGTAAGGGCCAGTCCTATGCGCCAAATCAATAAATTGATGTTTAGTACATGACATATTATTGTTCATAAATCTATTTGAGTGGCGCAATCCGTGGACTCCGCGGCGCATTCCGAGCCTGGCCACAGTGTGGAAACACCCGTCCCCGCGCAAGCGGGCGGCTGGCATCTTTTCGTGCCCAAGCTCTATTCCGCGCTCAAGGAAGGCTATGGCCTCGCGGATTTTCGCGCCGACCTCTTCGCGGGGCTGACGGTCGCGATCGTGGCCCTGCCGCTGTCGCTGGCGCTCGCCATCGCAAGCGGCGTATCGCCGGAGCGCGGCTTGTTCACCGCGATCGTTGCGGGCTTGCTCATCTCAGCCCTTGGCGGCAGCCGCTACCAGATCGGCGGGCCGACCGGCGCCTTCGTCGTCGTCGTGTTCAATATCGTGGCGCATTACGGCTATGACGGGCTGGCGGTCGCGACCCTGATGGCCGGCGCAATGCTGGTCGTTGCGGGTTTGGCCCGGCTCGGCACCTTCATCAAATACATTCCCTATCCGGTGGTGACGGGATTCACCTCCGGCATTGCCATCATCATCTTCTCCAGCCAGGTCGGCGACATATTGGGCCTGACGCTGCACGGCATGCCGGGCGACGTCTGGGGCAAGTGGCAAGCCTATGCCACAGCGATCGGTACGCTCACGCCCGCCGCCTGCATCGTCGCCGCCGGCTCGCTCGGCCTGATCGTGCTGATGCGCGCCAAGGCGCCGAAGATCCCGGCCTTCCTCGTGGCGCTGATTGTCGCGGCGCTGGGCGTGTGGTTCTTCGGCCTGCATGTCGCGACCATCGGGACGCGCTTCGGCCAGCTTCCCAATCTCTTGCCGGCGCCGCATCTGCCGCGCGTCGGCTTCGCGCAATTGCGCGAGCTGGTGCCGTCAGCCTTCACGATCTTCGTGCTGGGCGGGATCGAGTCGTTGCTGTCCGCCGTCGTCGCCGACGGCATGACGGGGCGGCGCCACCGCTCCAATGCCGAGCTCGTCGCCCAGGGCATCGCCAATATGGCCAGCGCCTGCCTCGGCGGCATTCCGGCCACCGGCGCCATCGCGCGCACTGCGACCAACATTCGCTCGGGCGCCAAGACGCCCGTCGCCGGCATCGTCCATGCGCTGGCGATCCTCGCCACCCTGGCAGTCCTGGCGCCGCTCGCCTCTTTCGTTCCGTTGCCGGCGCTCGGTGCCGTCCTCGTCGTGGTGTGCTGGAACATGGCGGAGATCGACTCCTTCCGTCGCATCCTGTCCGGTCCCACCGGCGATAAGGTGATCCTGCTGCTCACCTTCACGCTGACGGTCTTCGTCGATCTTTCGATGGCGATCGGCGTCGGGCTGGTGCTCGCCTCCTTCCTCTTCATGCACCGCATGGCACAGGTCGCCGAGACGCGGATGAACGTGTCGCTGTTCGAGGACGAGGTCGACGATTTGCAGCTTCCGGACGGCACGGTGATCAACCGGCGTTCGCTGCCGCCTGGTGTCGAAGTGTTCCGCCTGAGCGGGCCGTTCTTCTTCGGCGTCGCCGCCGCCTTCGAGGAGATGCTGGGTCGCGCCGGCGGACGGCCCAAGACACTGATCCTGGCGATGGAAGCCGTGCCGCTGATCGATGCGACGGGCGCGGCCACGCTCGCGAAATTCATCGCCGGGGCCAAGGGGCGTGGCACGCGCATTGTGCTCAGCGGGTTGCAAGCCGATCCGGCGCATGTGCTCGATCAGATGCATGTCGATGCGCCGCGCGCCGGCGATCTCGCCCATGCGCTGCAGCTTGCGGGGGCGGCCGTTATATAGGCTCGCGGCGAACGCGCGGGTTGATCGCCGCCATCGTGATCATGTCGTGCCAGCCGGCGCTGACGAAGGCGGCGTGCACATGCCGGCCTTCCTCGCTGAATCCCGCGCGGCGATAGGCGGCGATCGCGCGCAGATTGTCGGCCAGCACGCGAAGCTGGACCCGCCAAAGATTGAGATGGTCCCACGCATAATCGAGGCCGAGAGATACCGCCGCCGTGCCGATGCCGCGGCCGCGATCGCATTCCATCCCGATGCGGATGCCGAGATCGGCGCTGCGATTCACGGCATGGATATTGGTCAGCATCAGCGAGCCGATGGCGCGCGGACTGCCCGCCACGCGGATGGCGAAGACGACGCGCGTGGGATCCGAGGTCATCGTGCCCAGCCAGTTCGCGAAGGCGACACCGTCGGTCGGCTTGTAGGGCAGGTCCAGGCCCGACGTCTCGATGTCGTTGGTCCACAGGAACAGATTGGCGGTGTCCTCCGGCAGGATAGGGCCAAGCGCGACTGGCCCCCGCATCAGCAAGGTGCGTGAGATGGGCTCGCTGAATTCCTGACGGGCAACGCTCATGTGCAGACCCCTGCTCAAGCGCGAACCCATCGTTCCCCAAAACGATGCCGTTCCGTTTTGCGCGGCCTCAAGGACGCGCCGCCACGGAATCTGCGCTTGCCACGCTAATGCCGGGTAAACGCGGACTCCGCGGCCGGTTAAATCCCCGTCATGGCGACAGCGGAAACATCGATCCCGCCACTTGACAGGCAACTCAATGGTTGCATATTAGGAGGATGAGCATGGATACGGTTTTCAAGGCACTGGCGGACAAAAGCCGCCGCCGCCTGCTGGACCGGCTCCATAAGGAAAACGGACAAACGTTGGGCGAATTGTGTGAGGGATTGGCGATGTCGCGCCAGGCCGTGTCGAAGCATCTGGGTCTCCTGGAGGATGCCAATCTCGTGGCGACGCAGAAGCAGGGCCGCGAAAAGCGGCACTTCCTCAATCCGGTGCCGATCTTCGACATCGCCGATCGCTGGATCGGCAAGTTCGAGCGCGGCCGCCTGCGCGTTTTGTCAGATCTGAAGAAGGGACTCGAAAGGGAAGAGCCATGAGCAAATGTGTCTATGTCACCTATATCCGCACCACGCCGCAGAAGTTGTGGGATGCGCTCACCAGGCCGGAATTTCAGAAACAATATTGGTACGGCATGCACCAGGACTGCGACTGGAAGAAAGGATCGTCCTGGGCGATGAAGTTCACGGACGGCCGCACCGCCGATGCCGGCGAAATCCTCGAATCCGATCCGCCGCGTCGCGCCGTGATCAAATGGCGCAACGAATTCCGTCCGGAGTTGAAGGCGGAAGGCTTCAGCCAATGCACCTATGAGATCGAGCCGGACGGCGATATCTGCCGTCTCACGGTCACGCACGAGATCGGGGTCGAGAATTCCAAGCTCCTCGAGGCGGTGTCGGGTGGCTGGCCGCGCATATTGTCGAGCCTCAAGACGATGCTGGAAGGCGGCGAACCGCTGCCGCGCACGCACCAAAGCCCGGCGACGTGAGGGCGTGATGGGACGCAGCAAATTCGTCTACATCACCTACATCCGCACCACGCCGCAGAAGCTGTGGGATGCGCTGACCAAGCCGGAATTCATCGGGCAATATTGGTGGCCCGCCGGCACGATGCTGGAATCGGAATGGACGCCCGGCGCGTCATGGACAATGAGGTTCGCCGACGGCCGCATCGCCGATGTCGGCGAGATCCTCGAGATCGATCCGCCGCGCCGTTTGGTCCTCAAATGGCGCAACGAAATCATGCCGGAACTGAAGGCCGAGGGCTTTGTCCGCGGCGTCTTTGAGCTCCAGCAGGACGGGGACTGCGTGCGCCTGACGGTCACCCACACCATGGATATCGACAATGCCAAACTGATCGAAGGGGTGTCTTTCGGTTGGCCCATTGTGCTGTCGAGCCTCAAGAGTTTCCTCGAGACTGGGATCCCGATGCTCGGCGTCCATTTGCCGGATGCCGCCGTGCGGAGGGCGACATGACGGGCCACAGCAAGTTCGTCTATGTCACCATCATTCGCTCGACCCGGGAAAAGATCTGGGACGCGCTGACCAAGCCGGAGTTCACGCGGCAATACTGGGCCGGCACGACGCAGAAGTCGGAGTGGACCAAGGGCTCCGTCTGGCAGGTCTACACGCCGGACGGCCGTCTCTGGGATTCGGGCGAAATCCTCGAGGCCGATTATCCGAGGAAGCTCGTCCTCACTTGGAGCAAGGAGCCCGGGAAATTTCCCGAGATGACGGCGGAAGGCTATTCGCGGCTCACCTATGAACTGGAGCCCGACCCGCTCGGCGTCAAGCTGACGCTCGTGCACGAGATGGATGTCGACAACTCCAAGCTGATCGGCGCGGTGTCCGAGGGCTGGCCGTCCGTGCTTTCGAGCCTTAAGACCTTCCTCGAAACCGGAACGCCGCTCGAAAATTCCGACAAATGGCCGGAGGGACTATGACCGCATCCGTGACTCCGTTCTTGATGTTCGTCGGCCAGGCGGAGGCGGCGACAAACTTCTACGTCGCGACCGTTCCGAATTCGGCGATCCTGTCGCTCGAGCGCTGGGCCGAGGGCGAGCCGGGCCCCAAGGGCGCCTGGAAACGCGCGAGCGTGCGCATCGGCGGCCAGAAGGTGATCTGTTTCGACAGTCCGGCGAAGCACGACTTCACCTTCACGCCGTCCTTTTCGCTGTTCGTCGAATGCGACAGTGAGGCCGAGATCGATCGTCTCTACGCCGCGTTCATCGACGGCGGCCAGGCCCTGATGCCGCTCGAGTCTTACGGCTTCTCAAGGAAGTTCGCCTGGCTCAACGACCGCTTCGGCGTGTCGTGGCAGTTCAATTGGGGGTAGGGCGCGTCACCTCTGGCACTTCGGGCAATAGAACGTCGATCGTCCCGCCTGGACGATCCGTTTGATGGTGCCCTTGCATTTTTTGGCAGGGCCTGCCGCTTCGCTACTTGAGGCCGGCCCGGGGCAGGGCTCGCCCTCGCGGCCATAGACCGCAAAATTGTGCTGGAACATGCCGAGTTCGCCGTCGGTGCGCTTGTGGTCGCGCAGGCTCGACCCGCCGGCCTTGATCGCCTCGCGCAGCACCGCCTTGATCGCCGGCACCAGAAGCGCGATCTGGTCCGCCCGCACCTTCGACGCCAGCCGCTTGGGCGAGATGCCGGCGCGGAACAGCGCCTCGCACACATATATATTGCCCAGCCCCGCGATCACCCGCTGGTCGAGCAGCGCCGACTTGATCGGCGTCTTCTTGCCCTTGAGCGCTTTCGCCAGGAACGCCGCATCGAAATCGCCCGACAGCGGCTCGACGCCCAGGCCCTGGAACACCTTGTGCTCGTCCAGATGCGCGGTCTCGATCAGCAGCATCAGCCCGAAGCGGCGATGATCGTTGAACACGATCCGCGCCGGCGCATCGGTGTCCATCACGACATGGTCGTGCTTGTCGGTGCCGACCGTGGCGTCTCCCAGGTCGTGGACATAGGTGCCGAGCTTCTTCGCCGCGCCGGCGACATGCACGCTCATCCGCCCGCTCATGCCCAGATGGATGACCAGCGTCTCGCCGTCGTCGAGATCGCCCAGGATGTATTTCGCCCGCCGCCACAGCCGCATCACGCGCCGCCCTGTCAGCCGCCCGGCAAAGTCGTTGGGAAACGGCACGCGCAGGTCGCCGCGCCGCGTCTCGACATGGGTGAAGCGGTGGCCCTCCATCACGGGCAAAAGGCCCATCCTTACGGTCTCGACTTCCGGTAATTCAGGCATGAGGGGGCCATTAAGAGTCGCAGGAGGCCACCGTAGCCCACGGATTCCGCAGGGGCTATTCTCGCGCCCATGACTGCTGACACCACCGCCAGCTTCGGATTTCGCGACGTGCCGGAGGCCGACAAGGAAGGCCTCGTGCGCGAGGTGTTTTCCTCCGTTGCCTCGAAATACGATCTGATGAACGATTTGATGTCGGCGGGCGTCCACCGGCTCTGGAAAGACACCTTCGTCGAATGGCTGAACCCGCGGCCCGGCTGGCGCGTGCTCGACGTCGCCGGCGGCACCGGCGACATCGCCTTCCGCATCGCCGATTGGACGCGGGCCCGCGGCCGGAGGGCCGCAATCAATGAATCTGGCGGCGAGGCGCAGATCGTCGTTTGCGACATCAACGCCGACATGGTGGGGGAGGGTGTGCGCCGCGCGCAGGCCAAGGGCGAACGCGCCATCGAATGGATCACCGGCGATGCCGAGGCGCTGCCGATCCCCGACGCGAGCATGGACGCCTATACGATCGCTTTCGGCATCCGCAACGTGACGCATATCGACAAGGCGCTGGCCGAGGCGCGCCGCGTGCTGAAGCCGGGCGGGCGGTTCCTGTGCCTGGAATTCTCCCGCGTCGACGCGCCGGGGCTTGACGCGCTCTACGACGCCTATTCGCTGAACGTGCTGCCGCGGCTGGGCCAGATGGTGGCCGGCGACGCCGAGGCCTATCGCTATCTCGCCGAAAGCATCCGCCGCTTCCCGCCGCAGAAGGCTTTCGCGAAGATGATCGAGAAGGCGGGGCTCGGGCAGGTGAAAGTCCGCAACCTCACCGGCGGCATCGCGGCCATGCATTCGGCGTGGAAGATATGAGCCGGCTCGCGGACTACCGCCGCCTCTGGTACGCCGCCCGCGTTCTGGCGCGCAACGACGCGCTGTTCCCAAAGGAATATGAGGCGCTGCTGCCGCGAGCCGCGCGATTGGCGCGCCGACTGCTCGGCAGCGGACGGGCCAAGAACGACACGGCGCCGCCCGGCGTGCGTCTGGCGCGCGCGCTCGAAAGTCTCGGACCCGCTTACATCAAGCTCGGCCAGGTGCTCGCGACACGCCCCGACATCGTCGGCGACGAGGTCGCGACTGCGCTGGAACAGCTTCAAGATCGCCTGCCGCCTTTTCCCACGGCGCAGGCGAGGGCCGTCATCGCCGAGGCGCTCGGCCACCCCGTCGAGGAGATGTTCGCCGCGTTGTCGGAGCCCGTCGCCGCCGCCTCCATCGCCCAGGTCCATGACGGATTGACCGCGGCCGATCCGCCGGTCCGCGTCGCGGTGAAGGTGCTGCGCCCCAACATCGCGGCCGATTTCGGCCGCGACCTGACGGCCTTCGCGCTCGCCGCGCGTCTCGCCGAACGCTGGATACCGGAGGCGCGACGCCTGCGCCCGCGCGCGGTGGTGGAAACGCTGGCCGCATCGGTCGCGCTCGAACTCGATCTGCGCATGGAAGCCGCCGGCGCTTCGGAGCTCGCGGAGCGCACGCGATCCGATCCCGATTTCCGCGTGCCGCATATCGACTGGAACCGTACCTCGGACGCGGTGTTGACCAGCGAATGGATCGACGGCATATCGATTCGCGACCGCGACGCGCTGGTCGCCGCCGGCCACGACCCCAAGCGCATCGCGACGCTCGTCATCCGCAGCTTCCTGAACCAGGCGCTGCGCGACGGCTTCTTCCATGCCGACATGCATCCCGGGAATCTGTTCGTCGATGCGCAGGGCCGCCTCGTCGCGGTCGATTTCGGCATCATGGGAAGGCTCGACGAGACCATGCGCCGCTTCATGGCGGAGACGCTGGCCGGCTTCCTCGCGCGCGACTACCGGCGCGTGGCGCAGGTCCATTACGACGTCGCCTTCGTGCCGGCGCATCACCCGGTCGATACCTTCGCGCAGGCCCTGCGCGCGATCGGCGAGCCTATCTTCGGCCGCCCGGTGAAGGACGTGTCGATGGCCAGGTTGCTGCAGCAGTTGTTCGACACCACGCGCCGCTTCGAGATGGAGGCGCAGCCGCAGCTCCTGCTGCTTCAGAAGACGATGGTGGTGGTGGAAGGCGTGGCGCGTTCGCTCGATCCGGATTTCGACATCTGGGAGGCGAGCCGCCCCGTGGTCGAGACCTGGATGATCGAACGCATGGGCCCCGAAGCGCGGCTGCGCGATGCCGCCGATGGGCTGACGGCGATGGGCCGCGTGGCGCAAAACCTGCCGCAGCTCCTGCGCAATGCCGAAGTGATCTCCGCCATGCTGGCCGATGGCGGCGTCAGGCTGCATCCGGATTCGGTGAAGCTGATCGCGACCGCGCAGGTCTCCCAGACCCGCCATGTCCGCATCGCGATATGGATCGCAGCTGGCGCGCTGGGCGTGATCGCCGTCCTGCCGTTTATCTGAGTCTAAACGATCCGTACGCGGCCTGCGTCGCAGGCCTTGGTGCCTTTAGAGTCGGTGACGTAGACCTTCACCTTCACCGTGTGGTTCGCGAGGTCCGGCACGTCCGGAACCTGAACCTGCACTTCGTGGTGCGCGACCCTCTGCTGCGTCGCGAGCACCGCGGTATAGCCGGTGGGCGCGTCGCCCTGGGTGTCGTCAAGCGACATCACCACGCGGACATCGGCGCCGCTCGAACGGATGCCATTGCAAGCGATCGCGAACTGATCGCCGCGCGTCACTGTCGGAATGCCGCTGCCGCCCAGATCGGCTGGTGCATAGGTCGTGATGCGGGCCGTGATGGTCGAGATGCCGTTGGCGAAGGCGGGCGTCGCCGTCGCCAGCAGGATTGCGAAGCCGATCCCCAAACCGCGCATGGCGTTTTCCCCGAACCTCATCGAATCCACACTACTCCGGTCCTATGAACTTCCCAATAGCCGGCCGGCACGCGCCACCGGACAAATAAGGCTAACGGCGGCCTTTCCGCGTGAAACTTCCGACAGAAAGACCGCCGCATCTTACCTATCCCGCGACAGGTACCAGAACCGCCAGCACAGCAGCACCGCCGCCACCAGCAGCCCGAAGGCCAGCCCGATCCAGATCCCGAAGCCCTGCATTCCAAGGCCGAAGCCCAGAAAGATGCAGGTCGGGAAGCCGGCCAGCCAATAGCTCGCGCCCGCGATCCACATCGGCGCCCGCGCGTCCTTCAATCCGCGCAGGCTGAGCGCCGCCGCCACCTGCACCCCGTCGAACAGCTGGAACGCCGCCGCCACGTGCAGGAACGTCACCGCCAGCGCCAGCGCCGGCAGGTTCGCCTGCGTCGCCGGCAGGATCAGGGAGGCGATCTCGAACGGCCACAGCGCCAGGATCACCGCGCAGAGCGACATGAACAGGGCGGCGACCAGGATCGCCGTCCAGCCGGCGCGGCGGACGGCTTCGCGGTCGTTCGCGCCCGCCGCCAGTCCCACGCGCACCGTCGCCGCCATCGCCACCCCCAGCGGCACCATGAAGGTGACCGACGGGATGTTGAGCGAGACGATATGCGCCGCCAGCACGTCCTTGCCGAGATGGCCCATGATGAAGTTGGAGGAGAAGAACAGCAGCGCCTCGAACAGCATTGTGAAGCCGATCGGAAGGCCCAGCACATAGATCTCCTTCAGCTTCGACCAGTTCGGCGTCAGCGCGTCGATGAAGATGCGATAGACGTGCAGCTTCGGCGTCAGGCGCACGACAGCCAGCATGGCCATGAAGGTGAAGGCGAACGACGTCGCGCTCGCGATACCCGAACCCATGAGTCCCAGCCGCGGCGCACCGAAATGGCCGAAGATCAGCGCATAGTCGAACAGCCCGTTGAAGAACACGGCCAGCGACACCACGATCAGCGAGGCGCGGGGCTTGGATAGCGCCGTCGAATAATTGCGCAGCACCTGAAAGCCCAGGCTGAAGGGCAGGCCGAAGCTGAGCGGCACGACGAATTTGCTCGCGGCCTCCGCCAGTTCGGGCGTCTGTCCCAGCAGGATCAGGATCGGCCTGGCGCACCACAGGAACGCCATCAGCGGCGTGGCCACCATTACCACCGACCAGAATCCCATCCGCGCGACCACGCGCACGTCGCGCGTGTTCGTGGGATCGGCGCCCAGGATGTGCGCGATCATCGGCGACACCGCCGCGGTGGGTCCGCTTCCAAGGATCCAGCAGAAATAGAACAGCGTGTTGCCCAGGACGGCGCCGGCCAGCGCCGTGGTGGAGAACCGCGCCAGCATGGTGGTGTCGGTCACCCCGATCGCCATCTGCGCGAGCTGGGTGAGGATCAGCGGCCCCGCGAGCTTCAAGAGCTCGCGGCCCTCCGCGATCCAGGCTTCGAAACCGTGCCCCGTTACCGGGAGGCCCGCATGTTCGAGATCGAGCTCGAATTCGGCGATGTCAGTCATGATACGGACTTATCTATGTAGTCCCGGACCCGACCCGAAGGTGCCAGCAGCCGACAAAAGCAAGCCAACAAAAAACCCTCCGGAGCCGGGCTCGGGAGGGTGGACACTCTGCGAGAGGGCGTATCCCTAACGCGCGGACTCCTCGCGAGCGACGAAAGCGGTCTTCCCGCCGAGACGGCAGAAAGGCGCGGTCGTGATGACCTTGAATACGGAACTGTGCATCAGTCTCGCTCGGTTGTTCCGCCGGGCCCCGTGCCCCGCGAATTGGCACCGGGTTACGCCCCGAATCTTTCGAAGTCAACTCACCGAATTGTGTCGGCGCGCATTGGTGCAACGCGTTGCCGCGAAGCAACGTTCGCGGCTGCGAAAGCAAAAAAAGCGCCGGCAGCTTTCGCCGCCGGCGCCAGTGAGCGCAACAGGCAACCGACTTCGGTTGCCGTAAGTTGCGCGACCATCAAAGAGTCTTCGCTATCCCTTCACGCACACGACTTGGCGCAGCGTGTGGACGATCTCGACGAGATCGGCCTGCGCCGCCATCACCGCGTCGATGTCCTTGTAGGCCATCGGCGTCTCGTCGATGACGTCGGCATCCTTGCGGCACTCCACGCCTTCGGTCGCCTTCGCGTGGTCGGCGACGGTGAAGCGGCGCTTGGCCTCGGCCCGCGACATCGCGCGACCAGCGCCGTGGGAGCAGGTGTCGAACGACTCCGGATTTCCCAGCCCGCGCACGATGAAGGACTTGGCCCCCATCGAGCCCGGAATGATTCCGAGATCGCCCAGCCTCGCCCGCACCGCGCCCTTGCGGGTCAGCCAGACATTCGCGCCGAAGTGATGCTCGCGCGCGACGTAGTTGTGATGGCAGTTCACCGCCACGGAGCCCCAGTCGAAGGTGCGGCCAAGCGCGCTTTCGAGCGCCCGCATCGCCGCTGCCAGCATCAGCGTGCGGTTCGCCGCCGCAAAGGCCTGCGCCCACTCCACCGCCTCGACATAGTCGTCGAAATTGGTGGAGCCCTCGGGTAGATAGGCGAGGTCCTCATCGGGCAGGTTGATGAACCAGCGCCGCATGTCCTCCTTCGCCTTCTCGATGAAGTACTGGCCGATCGCGTTGCCGATGCCGCGCGAGCCGGAGTGCAGCATCACCCACACCGCGTCCGCCTCGTCGAGGCAGATCTCGACGAAGTGGTTTCCGGTACCGAGCGTGCCCAGGTGGCGGGGCGCGCGCTGCGCCGGCTTGGCGAGCTTGGGATGCTTGTCGGCGATGACGGTCAGCCGCGCTGCGAGGTCGCCGCTGTCGAAATCGCCCAGCAGCTCCGTCACGGCGTCGGGCACATTGTGCCAGGCGCCGCGATCGCCGTCCCCGCCATGGTTCGTACGGCCATGCGGCACCGACTTCTCGATGGCGGAGCGCACGCCCGACAGATTGTCGGGCAGGTCGCGCGCGTTCAGCGAGGTTCGTGCCGCGACCATGCCGCAGCCGATATCGACGCCGACCGCGGCCGGCACGATCGCACCCTTGGTCGGAATGACCGAGCCGACCGTCGCGCCCATGCCCCAATGCACGTCCGGCATCGCCGCGACGTGGTGATGGATGAACGGCAGCGACGCGACGTTGACGAGCTGCTTCTTCGCGGCATCCTCGAGCGCGACGCCCTCGATCCACGCCTTGATGGGCGCGCCGCCCTCATGAATGACTTTGTACATGCGAATACGCCCGGACGCGTTGTTGGCGCGCCCGGGCCCCTTGTTGTGATGATAGTGAAAAGCGCCGGTCAGCGCATCTCGTCCTCGAGGGCGGCGATCCACGCGATCACCGCTTCCGAGAAGCCGTCGACACGCCGCCAGGCGTCGTGACGCACGCCGTGCTGGTACGAAGCCACGTTGACCATGTACCCGGTGCCCTTCGGCGCCGGCACGGCATCGTGGCTCTGCTCGTCGGTGAAGACGATCAGGCGCGAGCCCTTGGCATCGATCTCCTTCACCGCCGCGCCCAGCATGGTGTTGCCGTGCGGCTGCGAGTTGATGATCGCGTCGCGCAGCGCGAAGCCGCGGCGGGGCGGCACCTTCACCGTGTGACCGGAGAAGGTGTAGATCTCCACCTCGTCGCACACCTCGCGCGCCAGGATCGCCAGTCCGCATGCCGCTTCCGCGCGCGTCATCTCGGACTGCGCGGAGAGCGGGTAGAACATCGATCCCGACACGTCGATCAGCAGCCTGGTGCGGCCTTCCAGCCGCGCATAGCCCTTGACCGACTTCAGCATCGCGGATTCGAGCTCGGGCTCGAAGTCCGGCGCATAGCGCGCCGCCGTGATGAAGCGATAGGGAAGGACACGGTCCGTCCGCATCGCCTCGATCGCGCCGGCGATCGTCGCGCGCTCCACGCCCGCCTTCTGCATCAGGCGCAGATTGCGCAGCAGCGCCAGCCCGCCGAGCTTCTTGTCGGCGATCAGCCGCTCGAAAGTCCCGGCCTTGTCCTTTCCGCCCGAGAGCGATACTTCCCAGGTGTCCGGCGAGGCCAGCGTGCCGTCGACAAGCTGCTTCCACACCTTGGCCTGGTCCGCATCCTTCGGCTTGGCATGCGTCAGGAACAGGACGTCCCGGATGCGCACCGCGCCGTCGCGGTCGTACTTGGCGAGCTGATAGGCGTCGAACTTGGCGATCGCGCGGGCCAGGCCCTTCTTGATCTGCGCCGAGACCGGCTGCTTCTTGCGCTGTTGCATGGGTCCGAGCGCGTCGGCCCAGTAGATGGCGAGAAACTCCGTCATCTCGTCGGGACGCTGGATCACGCGCGCCAGCGTATCGGCGACCAGCACGCGATGCTTCTCGTGCCGCGCCATCTCGCGCACGACCAGAAGCGGCGCATGGCGCAGCTTCATGTCTTCGCGCGCCGCGATGGCGAGCGCGGCGACACGCGCCGGCTCGACCAGCGGCACGAGCGCCTTGATGCGGTCGGCGATGGAGACGCCGTCCTCGTAGAACTGGTCCTCCCACAGGAGGCAGTTCATCAGCGCGCGCTTGAGCTCCTGCTCGGGCGTGAAGCGCTTGGCGCGCGCTCCCTCATGGGTGAACACGCGCAGGATCTTGTTGAGCTTGGCCATGGTGAGCCCCCTCTTGGTTGGACGAGATTAGTTGGATGGACGGGATTTCAAATCCCGCGGTTGAAAAATTCACGCGATCCGGGAACAGGCGATGCTGAGACCCCGGCCCGTGTTTCACCCACGGACCAGGCAGTGCTCTACCGCTGAGCTACGGGTGCAAAAGGTTCGGCGAGCAAGCAGGATTGGCGTGCTTGCGAGCCAAAAAGAGGAACACCCGGCGGGATTCGAACCCGCGACCTCTCGTTTAACAGACGATGTAACAGCAATCTTCACCACGGATCGCGTGGGATAAGGCGCCGGGGAACGAGCGCCGTCCGAGACGGTGCTTTCGCACCACCGCCGCGCAGGCTTTCGCCCCGCCTTGCGGTACCCGAAGAAACGGACGACTTCACCACCGGCAAGAGTTTGGCGGGGAACGGACGA